>Ga0315282_10011917_pt1 | contig 13384 bp, 10 predicted proteins | sample YL17G07_20_MG_FD_203693 | JGI IMG/M metagenome (GOLD analysis project Ga0315282, IMG submission 203693) | Sediment microbial communities from Yellowstone Lake, YNP, Wyoming, USA - YL17G07_20 | ecosystem: Environmental > Aquatic > Freshwater > Lake > Sediment | place: USA: Wyoming | collected...
GCCCCGCAGGCGAATATCCTTGGACCAGCTGCCGACGAGCGCGCGGAACGTGTGCGGCTTGCCCGGCAAGATCGCCACGTTCAGACGCTTCGGCCTGAACCATGAAAATCGAACACTTGACTTTCGATTTTCATGGTAGAGACACGCGTCCAAAAACCGGGGACGCCTCCCTATCTCTGTCGAGAGTGTCGGTGAGCAGATACGCAAAGATGCCAGAAATGGGGAGGCGAGCCGCGGTTTTTCAGGTGCCCGCATGACGCCCCTTTCGGTATACTGACAGTGCAGCCCCACTCTGAGCGAGCAGCGTGTCGGAAGGACAGCCAGATCGTTTTCCGTTTCCCCTGGGGATCCAATCATGAACAGAGTGCTGATCAAGAACGGGATCATCGTTACACTTGAGCATCCCAACCGGATCCTGCGCCACCACGCGCTACTGATCGAGGATGGCTTGATCGCGAACATCCTTCCGCAGAGACGCGCAAACAATATCAAGGCGCAAGCGATCGATGCCCGCGGCAAGGTCGTGATGCCAGGATTCATCAACGCCCACATGCATTTTTATTCCAGCTTTGCGCGCGGCCTGAACAAGGTCGAGCCTCCCGGGAATTTCCGCGAAATCTTGCGCAATCTGTGGTGGCGATTGGATCGGCAATTGACCCTCGAGGACTGCTATCAAAGCGCGCTGGTGGCGGGCCTGGAAGCCATACGTCATGGGACCACAACCATCATCGATCATCATTCCTCCCCGTGCGCCGTTCGAGGATCGCTGGGCAGAATCGCCGACGCCGCGAGAGAACTGGGCCTGCGCGTCTGCCTCTGTTACGAGGTCAGCGACCGCGACGGAGAACAGACCGCGCTGGAAGGTATTGACGAAAACCTTCGCTTTATTGAGGAATGCCGGATCAAGAGTGACAATCAAATCATAGCGCTCTTTGGATTGCATGCTTCTTTTACCCTGGGAGAAAAAACGCTGGGTCGATGCGCGGAAGAAGGCCTGAAACGCCGGGCAGGTTTTCATATTCACTGTGCCGAAGACGCCGCGGATCAAACGATTACTCAGAACGAATTCGGCAAGAGGGTGGTTCAGCGTCTGTACGATCACGGCATCCTTGGCCCGCGGACGATCTGCGCCCATGCCGTTCATCTTGAAGACACGGAGTGGGATCTTCTGGCGCGTACGGAGACGGCCGTTGTCCATAATCCGCAATCGAACATGAATAATGCGGTAGGAGTGATGGATCTCATGAAGGCTGCGCAAAAGGGAGTGTTGGTCGGCCTGGGAACGGACGCCATGACCAGCAACATGCGGGAAGAAGTGCGCGGCGCCATTTGGGCGCAGAGACTCGCCCAAAGGAATCCGGCCATCGCTTTCAAGGAAGCGGTGGAGCTGCTGGTCAGAAACAACCAGCGGATCGCGAACCGGCATTTTCAAAACGTGGGGCAGCTGCAGCGGGGATGGATGGCGGACGTAATCCTCATTGACTACTTTCCGCCGACGGAGATGAATGAGGATAATTTCTACGGCCATTTGGTATTCGGCCTTTCTCAGGCAGCCGTGGACACGATGATCGTTGGCGGGGAAGTGTTGATGAGAAACAAAGAGCTCTGTCTGCTGGATGAAGAGAAGATCGCCAGGCGCGCGCAAAAGCTCGCGCGTTCTCTCTGGGACCGCTTTTAGCGATGGAGCCGGGACAATTTTGCTGAGGTCAGCGCAGTCTTTGCAGCGGTCCCGCCTGCTTATTTGGCGACAATATCCATGAGGTCCGCGAGCATGTTCGCCTTGGGATTTTCCACGATGCGGCCGATCTCCTTGCCGTCACGGTAGACGATGAAGGTCGGCACCCTCTCCACGTTCATCTCTTCAACGTAGTACTTCACATCTCGGCTCGCCTTCCGGGGCACGCCGAAGTATCGCACCGGGATTCCGGTGCCGAGACGGTCCAGGATCTTGATGAACGGGGGAACGTTGTTGCGGGAGTCGGGACACCACAGGCCCAGATAAACATCGATCTTCATGTTCGACCCGAGCATTCCCTTCAGGTCGTTTAACATGTCTGCCGGCGGTTCATACTTGTCGTACTTGTCCTTCCACTCCTGACCGTTCGCGAGGATCTTTTCCCTGGTGATCTCTTCCGCCGCCTGCCTGCCGATGGACAGGACCGGAAACAAGAGCACAACCCCCATGGCTGCGGCAATGAAAAGATTGCGTTTCATTCGTAACCTCCGTTATCGAAGAAGCAATTTGCCTCTGACCGACTCCATCTTCGGACAAAGGGGCTGGATCTGTGAACTCAAATCTTCAGAAAAACTCAAATTGAAGATGCGGCCCCATGCCCCAGAGGCTGGGGCGATGGAGATCGGAAATCCTGCGTATCGGCCGGCCTTTTTCTAAAAAACTTCCTTCTGTCCCAAGCGCCGGTGTAAAATGCGCGGCAACCAAGGAGCGAAAGATGCCGCAGAAGGTAACTCTTAGTGTCATCAAGGCCGACATCGGCGGATGGGTGGGCCATTCGGCGATCCACCCCGCCCTGGAAGATTCGGCGAGGGAAAGTCTCGCCGCCGCGAAGAAGCGCGGGCAGGTCATCGACTACCACGTGACTGCCTGCGGCGACGATTTACAGTTGATCTTCACGCACGCATTCGGCGTGGACCACAAGGAAATCCACCGCCTGGCGTGGGACACATTCATCAAGGGCACCGAGGTTGCGAAGCAACTCCACTTGTACGGCGCGGGGCAAGACCTGCTGACGGACGCGTTCTCCGGGAACGTGAAGGGCCAGGGTCCGGGCGTTGCCGAGATGGAAATCGAAGAACGGACTTCCGAACCGGTCTTGATTTTTATGGCAGACAAGACCTCCGCCGGCTCGTGGAATCTGCCGCTCTTCAAAATGTTCGTGGATCCATTCAATACCGCTGGATTGGTAATCGCGCCGACGCTGCATCAGGGCTTCCGATTCGAAGTGCACGATATCCGTGAGCACAGAAAGATTTTCTTCAATGCGCCGGAAGAAATGTACGATCTGCTGATGTTCATCGGCACGCCGAGCCGCTTTACGATCAAGCACGTCTTTTCACGCGCCGACGGCACGATTGCTGCCGCTTCGTCGACCGAGCGCCTGTCGCTTATTGCCGGCAAGTACGTCGGCAAGGACGATCCCGTGATGATTGTCCGCTCGCAGCACAACTTCCCCGCTGTCGGAGAAGTGCTCGAACCGTTCCGCTATCCGTGGATCATTGAGGGTTGGATGCGCGGCTCTCACTACGGGCCGCTGATGCCCACATCGCAAAAGCAGGCGACGCCGTCACGGTTCGACGGTCCGCCGCGCGTGATCTGCCTTGGCTTTCAGCTTGCCGATGGCAAGCTCATCGGTCCGCGGGACATGTTCGATGATCCGTCATGGGACGAAGCCCGGCACGACGCGAACATCGTGGCCGACCACCTGCGCCGCCACGGACCGTTTGAGCCCCACCGCCTGCCGCTCGAGGAAATGGAGTACACCTCGCTTCCCCAGGTGATGAAGAAGCTCGAAGGACGGTGGGAAAAGCTCTAGGACTGCAGCGTTTCAGGGCGGGGCTAAGGCATCGCCGGATGGGGGAGAACGACGCTTCTTGAGCGCCGGCTGTTTCCCGCGCGCCATCAGCCGTCAGTGATCAGCCTCCAGCTCGCGTGCAATCCCGACTGCTGATTGCTGAGGACTGAGTGCTGACGGCTTTTGACCGAGTTGGCGCGGACCCAACTTCCAAGGCACTAACTCATGGCCAGTGCCATCACCGCTTTCTGGACGTGCAAACGATTTTCGGCTTGGTCGTACACCACCGACTGCGGACCGTCCATCACCTCGTCGGTCACTTCGATGTTGCGGTCGGCGGGCAGGGGGTGCATGTAGATCGCATCCGGTTTCGCAAGCTTCATGCGCCGCCTGTCGGTAATCCAGGACGAATACTTCTTGATGATCTCCGCGCCTCGTCTTTCATCCGGCGTGTGCGCCATCGCGCCCCATGACTTGGCGTAAATGATGTCGGCGTCCCTGAATGCCGTGTCCATGTCGTTGATAACTTCGAAGCCGACCTTAAATTGTCTCGCTTGCTCGCGTGCCTGGTCCATGATGTCGGGCATCAGTTTGAACTCGGGCGGATGCGCGAGGACGACGTCCATTCCGAAGCGTGGCATCTGCAGAATGAGCGACTGCGGCACCGACATCGGCTTCTGATAGGAAGCGGCATACGCCCACGACACGACCATCCTCTTCTTGCGCAGGTTTCGCCCCTTCCTTTCGATGATCGTCATCAGGTCGGCGAGGATCTGGAACGGGTGATGGATGTCGCACTGCATGTTGAGGACGGGCGCGCGCGAGAACTTGGCCACTTCGTTGATGTACTTATTGCCCACGCCCCAGTCCACGTGGCGAATCGCGATGCCGTCGAAATAGCGTCCGAAAATTTCGCCGATTTCCTTGGGCGTGTCGCCGTGCGCGATCTGCGTCGTGCGCGATTCGATGAATGCGGCGTGTCCGCCGAGCTGCGCCATGCCGGCTTCAAACGAGCCGCGCGTGCGCGTGCTGCTGAAAAAGAAAAGCATCGCCAGCACCTTGTCGCGCAGCAGCGCCTGTGGTTCGCCGGCCGCGCGCTTCCGCTTCAAGTCGAAAGCCAGTTCGAGCACGGTCTCGACCTCGTCCTTCGAGAAATCCAGGTCGCCGATGAGATCGCGCCCGCGAAGATGGGATTGCATCGTTTCATCTCCAATCAGGAAGTCAGCGGGACACAGCGCCGCCGCGTTGCCTGCAAAACCTCAGATCTATTCGACGGCTCCGAGCACGAGGGCCAAAAGCGCCATGCGCGTCACGACGCCGTTCGAAGCCTCCTGCCAATAGCGCGGCCAGCGTGTGCTGTCCACGTCGGCCGGGATCTCGTCCATGCGCGGCAGCGAGTGCAGCAGGATCGCATCGGACTTGGCTTTGGTCTCGAGCAGTTCGCGGGTGATCTTGTAATTCGCGGGCGTCAGGCTGACGTTCTTGCTCGTGCGCTCGTCGCGCGATTTGGTGTAATCGGGCTGGACGACCGGCTCGACCAGAATCACATCGGCATCCCCGATCGCTTGCTCGACGTGCTCGGCTTCCTTGAAGTTCAGACTGTACTGTTTCAGCTCTGCCTTGAACTCGGGCAGCAGCGACATCTCAGGCGGGGCGACGAAGGTGATCGGGCAATCGAATTGCGTGAGCGCGTACGCGAGCGAGTGCATCGTGCGCATGCGCATGTCTCCGACGGCGAGCCATTTCAAACCGTCAATTCGGCCCCTTTCCCGCAGGACGGTATAGAGGTCGGCGAGAATCTGGGTCGGATGTTCGCCCCAGCCGTCGCCGCCGTTGATGACCGGCACCGATGACCACTTGGCGGCTTCGTGCGGCGCGCCCTGCTGAAAGTGGCGCATGACGATCACGTCGCCGTAGAACTCGAGCATCTTCACCGTGTCCTTAATCGATTCCTGATAAAAGTCGCCGGCGCGCGTCATCTTTGCGTCGGAGAAACCGGTCACGTGTCCGCCGAGGCGGTGCATTGCGGCTTCGTGCGCGAGGCGCGTGCGCGTGCTGGGCTGATAAAACGCGGTGACGAGCGTTTTTTGCTTCAGCATATCGCTGTTGCGGCGGCTGCGCGCGATCGGCTCCATTTGTCCGGCAATTTCGAAGACGCGGGAAAATTCCTGCCTCTCAAAATCCTTCAGGGACAAAATGTCCCGTCCCATGAAACTGCGCATTGAAATGTCTCCTCAGAAAGATGAATTCATGGCTCCTGCTCGGACGGCAAATCACCTCAAAGCAGCCGGGCGCCGAATCGAATGGTGCTCAGTCGAGGTTCCCGCAATGACATTTTAGTTCCGCCAGATCAAGGAATCAAGCCTCGAAGGGGCGGAGCAGCAAAGCCCAGGGCGCAAGCCCTGGGTCCATGAATCATCCACGAAGCCAGCCCTGAAAGGGCGACACAGCCTGCGCCGCCCCTTCAGGGCTGATTTCTTATTCCGGGTCGGTTCCCAGGGCTTGCGCCCTGAGCTTTGCTGCCGGACGCCTTCAGGGTCCTCCTTCGAATCCTCATCTAAGGCCGGTTCGGAACTGAGTCGTTGGTATAAGAATCGATCACGCCTCCGGACCTGCCTACGGTCAAGCTTCAAACTTATGAAGCGCTCCGCCACGATGATAGCAATTTGCTTTTTCCGCAACAACAGGAATGCGATTTTCGCTATGAGTGGCCGAGGACGGCGCGCGGGCGGTACGGTTCGGCGAGCGCCTTCAGTTCCTCGCCGTCGAGCTTGATGCTCAGGGCGGCGGCCGCCTCTTCGAGGTGATGCATTTTGCTGGCACCGATGATCGGCGCCGTGATGCCCGGCTGCTGGAGTATCCACGCCAGTGCGACCTGCATGTTGGAGACCCCGCGCTTCCTTGCGACCTCGCCGACTCGTTCGACAACGGCGAAATCAGAATCCTGGTAGTACATCTGTTGTCCGTACTCGTCGGTTTTCGCGCGGACGGTCTCACCGAAGTCCTGCTTCCGCCGGTTGCCGGCCAGGAAGCCGCGCGCCAAGGGGCTCCAGGGAATGAGGCCGATGCCCTCTTCGCGGCACAATGGAATCATCTCGCGCTCTTCTTCGCGATAAATCAGGTTGTAGTGATTTTGCATCGTTACGAACCGGGTCAGTCCCAGTCGGTCCGCGGTATAGAGCATCTTCGCAAGTTGCCAGGCGAACATCGAGGATGCCCCGATGTAGCGGACCTTGCCAGCCTTGACCACGTCGTGGAGGGCATGCAAGGTCTCCTCGATCGGCGTTTCGTAGTCGAAACGGTGGATCTGATAGAGGTCGACATAGTCGGTCCCCAGCCGTCTCAGGCTGTCATCGATCGCGTGCAGGATGTGCTTGCGCGACAGTCCGCGCTGGTTGGGATCATCGCCCATCGGGAAAAACACTTTTGTGGCGATCACGACCTTGTCCCGGCCAGGGGCGAAGTCCCGGAGAGCGCGCCCCAGCACCTCTTCGCTGGCGCCGAGCGAATACATGTCCGCCGTATCGAAGAAATTGATGCCCAGCTCGAGGGCGCGCTGTATGAACGGGCGGCTCTCTTTTTCTTCGAGGACCCATTCGCGCCAGCGCTTCGACCCATAGGTCATTGCCCCCAGGCACAGCCGCGAAACCTTCAGCCCCGTCGTTCCGAGTCGTACGTAGTCCATATCAGTCCCCCTTCGTTTCCCGCCGCCAAAGTCACCGGCCGATGCGCTCGACGGCGCCGCTGCTGCCAATCTCACCAAGGCAGTTACTGAGATTACTGCAATCCTGAGTACAGAAGAAACCGAAGACTATGGCTTCTTCTTGTGCAACTGCCAGCTTCCGAGCCTGCGAACCGGAAAATCCGGTTGCTCCACCACCGCTTCTGCAGTTCCACGCAGTTCCCCCGGCTGCGCGCAGACGCCGCGATACTGTACGCTCCGATCCTGCATGCCTTTGGGATCGGTAAAAGTAAGCGTCTGCCCGCCCACGTGGAGGTTAACCAGGTCGAAGGACCTGTCCGTCTGGTCCTTTGAATGGAGATGCAGTTGGAGGTGTCCTTTCCAGCTTGATCCTTTGCGGTGAAGCTCCAGCACCATTTCCGACGGTAACGACGGCGGCGAATAGAACAGCAGATCGCCGCTCCATGTGCCCTCGAGATCTGCCGCCGAGAGCGGCATTCCGGAAGGAAGTGGCGCTGGAGCGGGCACGGGCACCGGATTGAGGTCCAGGTACCCGCCGTTCTCCTGGAGCTGCTGCCACGCAGTCCAGGCCGCGTTCTGAATGGATTGCGCCAGGTCCATCGGCAGGTCCACCAGAAGGGCGAGTCTGTCTGTTTCCACCTTCGCCGTATCATAATTTATCGGGAAGCCGGCGATCCTCCCCGGCAGGCCTGCAGGGCTTTGATGGAAGATCGTCGCATAGAGCGTGCATGCGGCAAGGTAGCTGCCTGCGGGCGAAGGGTGTGACCCGTCCGCGACGTAGAGCTCGAGGATGGGCTGCTGCTCCCGCACCTGCGCCCAGACGATGCCCACGGGAGCCACCTGCGCCCCGTTCTCCCTGGCGGCGCGCATGTAAATATAGTTGAGCGCCGCCTGATCTTCGGGGTTCGCCTTGCGCGCCCATGTCAGGTAGAAGATCGGGATCGCGCCCGCTTTGCGGACCTCTGCCGCCCATTTCCTTGCATAAGGTCTGAAGACCTCATCGCTGCTGACACGCGGTCTTCCATCCAGGAAGAAGCTGATGCCGAGCATGCTCTGCTCCTGCAGCACCACGTAGTTCCATTTCCTTTCGCGCAGCGCTCTCCGTGTTTCACCTTGTTCCCAATGATCTTTCAGCCGCCATCCTCCGGGAGCCACCATTCTGGTCTCTATTCTGTCCTGGCGGCCGAATACAGCCAGCTGCGTGAAGATCTCCGGCAGGTTGTTGAAATAGGTGTAGCTGTTGCCAATGAACAACACGCGCGTCGGGGGCGGCTCTGGCGATTTTTCCTGGGGGAGAATGCCGGGAGAAAATGGCACGAGCGCGACAAGTATCGCCAGTATCGCTTTAAGAAGTGCGCTGCGGCTCAAATGCATGGCGGTCTCCGTTCGGACCTTATACACTCGAGATGCCGGTTGGCGCTTGCGGCTTGTGTTCGCACAAACTCACAGTACGAGCTGGAACTGTTTATGGGGACAAGAGAATCCACGCATCTCCAACAATAGCGGCGATCCGCGCGATATATTGCACGTATGATATTATCACACGGGAACGAAGGGATGTTCGGTTCCGCTCTTTCGGCCTTGGTGGCAACCTCCGCGCTCGCATCGATCCCTCCAATAATTGACCGTGAACGGGGATATCCGGCGGCGCTGTCCTGAGATTAGCGTCAGGGTAAGGCAGATTGTTACCTGCGTTCTTGATCTCAAAATGGAAAGGGCCCAAGCCGGAGAATCGGCCCGGGCCCCACGGGCGGGATGTGCGAAAAGCTGGTTACCGGATTTTAAACGTCTGAATATGGCTCGCCTTTTTAGAATTGCGTCTCGAGCGTATCGTTGCCAGAACCAAAGCGCCACCAACCAGTCCACCAAGCACAGCTAGTGCTGCCATTACTTTTTGCCTCCTATTACTTTTTAAGGGCTGGCTCCCGAAGAGGCGAAGCGCCAGCCCTGCGCGCATAAAAATACGCCTGGTTGAGCGCAAGTTCAAACACTTTTTGTGGCCTGCATTCCTTTTTTGAGGCAAGCAGGCTAGAGAACGACACCGCGGATGCGCTGAGATCGACCCAGATATGAAATAAAAGAGGGCCGGTGCAAACATTCCTCTTGTGATGGACTTGAACAAAGTTACCGAAGAAATCATCCGCTGCGCTTTCACCGTGGCAAACGTGCTGGGGGTCGGGTTCCTTGAAAAGACCTACGAAAACGCCCTGGCCCACGAGCTTCGGAAAGCAGGTCTTTCAGTGGAGCAGCAAAAGCTCATGCGCGTGTTCTATGATGGCGTCCCCGTCGGCGACTATTGCGCTGATCTCCTCGTCCAAGGGTCGGTAGTTGTTGAGCTCAGGGTTGTCAAATCGATCGACGAAGTCCACGTGGCGCAGTGCCTGAACTGTCTTAAGACGGCAGGACTTAAGGTTTGCCTGCTCATCAATTTCGGCGCCGCCAAGATTCAGATCAAGCGCATTGTCCATGGCCCTTGATCTATCAGCCTCCGTCTGCTGTTCCGCAGATCAATCGTTGAAATTGACGGCAGAATGCTGGGAGAATAGGGGAAAACTCATACCCTGACAAGGAGAGCGCCATGAAAATGAATGGTCTGCGGGGCAGTGTTTGGATCTTCACGCTCTTGCTGCTGGCAGGCGCCACCGGAATCCTGGCACAGCGCGAGCACGACGCCAGGATGCAATGGTGGCGCGAGGCGCGCTTCGGCTTGTTTATCCACTGGGGTCTGTACTCGATTCCCGCCGGAGAATGGCAGGGAAGGACCAACCACGCCGAGTGGATTCGTACGACTGCGCGGATTCCCCTCGCGGAATACGAAAAGTTTGTGGGCCAATTTAATCCGGTCAAGTTTGACGCAGAGGAATGGGTGCGGACGGCTAGGGCTGCCGGCATGAAGTACATCGTCATCACTTCGAAACATCACGACGGTTTCTGTCTCTTCGATTCCAAATATACCGACTTTGATGTTGCGTCCACTCCCTTCAAGCGGGACATCTTGAGAGAAATGGCCGATGCCTGCCACAAACAAGGGATCAAGATCTGTTTTTATCACTCCATCATGGACTGGCATCACCCCGACTACCTTCCGAGGAGAGATTGGGAGAAGGACCGGCCGTCACAAGGAGCGGATTTCAACCGGTACGTGACGTACATGAAGAACGAGCTCAAGGAGTTGCTCACGAACTACGGCGAGATCGGCGTGCTCTGGTTCGACGGTGAATGGGAGAGCACATGGAACCAGGACCGCGGCCGTGATCTCTACGCCTACGTCCGATCCCTCCAGCCTGACATCATCGTGAACAATCGTGTCGGCGCCGGCCGGAGCGGGATGCAGGGACTTACGAAGGAAGGGGAGTTCGGCGGCGACTTTGGGACTCCGGAGCAGGAAGTCCCGGCCACAGGACTTCCCGGAATCGATTGGGAGTCCTGCATGACGATGAACGACCATTGGGGCTACAACAAGCACGACAATAACTGGAAGTCCACGAAAACCCTCATCCGGATGCTTGCCGACATTGCCTCCAAGGGCGGCAACCTTCTGCTCAATGTAGGGCCGACTGCGGAGGGAGTGTTCCCGCAGCCGAGCATCGACCGCCTTCGCGAGATCGGGCAGTGGATGAGTGTGAACGGCGAGTCGATCTATGCCACTCAAGCCAGTCCTTTTAAGAAGCTTGACTGGGGACGCTGCACCTCGAAGGCCATTGAGGGGGGCACGCGGCTGTATCTGCACGTCTTCGACTGGCCCGGCGACGGCAAGCTTGTGGTTCCTGGAATCCTCAACAAGCCGATGGGAGCCTATCTGCTGTCGGACGGCAAGAAGGCTGCTCTTACTGTCGCAAGGAGAGAGGACTCGCTCGTGATCAGTGTGCCGCCGGGCGCACCGGACACGATTGATGGCGTGGTAGTACTGGACATCGCCGGCAAGACGGATGTTGCTGATCCGCCGAAGATCGAGAGCGATTTTGACATCTTCGTGGACAACCTGGAAGTTGGAGTCACTTCAGATCGCGAGAACGTCCAGGTCCGGTATAGCCTGGACGGAAGCATTCCTGCCGCGAGCTCGCCGGCAGTGAGAGGAAAGATCCGTTTGACCGACACGACCGTTGTTTCGGCACGCTGCTTCCGAGACGGCGAGCCGGTGAGCGGAGTCGTGCAGGCGAAATTCACCAAGGTCATCCCGCGTCCTTCGGCGAAAGTGGAAAAGCCGGAGAGCGGCATCAAGTACGCCTACTTCGAAGGCAGCTGGGACCTATTGCCGGACTTCAAATCTCTCAAGCCGGCGGCCGACGGGATACTCGCTGGCTTCGATCTGTCCCCGCGCAAGAGGCCGGAGTTTTTCGGATTCGAATATACTGGATACATCCGGGTTCCTGAGGACGACGTCTACGAATTCTTCACTGACTCCGACGACGGAAGCCGTCTGTACATCGGAGATGCGCTCGTGGTTGACAACGACGGGCTGCATGGCGTTCAAGAAAAGAGGGGAGCTATTGCGCTTGCGGCGGGCCTGCATCCGATTCGAGTTCTATATTTCAACAAGACCGGCGGCCTGGATCTGAAAGTCGTTTACGCCAGCCAGAAGATCAAGAAGCAACCGGTCCCGGCATCAGCACTGTTTCACTGATTATTGCGTGTCGCGAAGCTCTGTCGGCCAGGAGGTAGGCCCCAGAGGGGCGTGGAGATAATAGCCCCGGGCATGAGCCCGGGGTTGGGCCAGAAATCGGCGCAGAGCCCTGGAGGGGCGGCAGAAGATGAACACGGGCAAAGATCTTTCGCCCCTCCGGGGCTCGTCGGCACGATCTGCAACCGAGTTTCGCGACAGTGACTGGCTAAGGGCTGCGCCCTTGATATCCCGCCATAAGGCGTCGGGCTATGGATGCCAGAAGTCAGGATCCAGAAGCCAGAATCGATTCACGAGGCACCCAGCTTAGATGGGATCAGAGTTTTCGCCGATGTGTTCAGCAGCCTGGTGAGTATTCTGGCTCCTGGCTTCTGACGGAAACAAAATTCTTGTTGCGCCGTATATGACCGTCTTATTGACTTCCCGGCTTGGTGCAATAAGTTGAGTGGCCGTCCTGGTACGAAAGGAAGCGATGAGCCGAAGAATCCTGGTAGCTGTACTCGCGAGTTTGTCCGGTGCCGTCTTGCTTTGTTCGTGCACATCCGCAGATCCATTCTCTGGCGTTTGGAAGCTGGACCTGGAAAAATCGCAGCTCCCGGCGCCGCTCCCGCAGAGCCAGACAGTCCACATCCAAGTGGACGGCATGAGCATTCACATCGAGGAGGAGATCGTGAGCGGCAACGGTGAGCGAGCCAAGATCACCGGTGACGCCCGGTTCGACGGCAAGGACTACCCGGTCAAAGGATCGGACATCGCCGATTCAATAGCCTACCAGCGCCTGGACAGGAAAACGATTCAAGGCGTCGGCAAAAAGGCGGGCAAGGTGGTTGTCAACGAAACAGCCGTGCTTTCCAGGGACGGCAAGACCTTCACGACGACTTATTCCGAGACCGACGCATCGGGCAAACCGGCCACGTATGTCGCCGTCTTTCACAAGCAGTGACTCAACTGCTCCTGCGCTCGGCGGAGTCGAAGGAGCGAAGGCATGCAACGGCCTCGTCAGCATTGTCGGCATGATGGAAAAGGTCGAGTTCCTCTCGGGAAATCACGAGATGGGCCGCTACTGAATTCAGCAGAGGCTTCCAGAACTTCCCCACGAGGATCATCGGCTTGCACTCCATCGTCTTGGTTTGGAGCATGTTCCAGACCAGACTCACCTCGGTGAGGGTTCCCATACCCCCGCGCATCGCTATGAAGCCGCTGGCCCGGGAGGTGATGATTTCGAGACGTTCGAAAAAATTGCGTGAGCGAATCTCCTGGGTCAGGAACGGATTCGGCGGGAGATTTCCGAAGATGTCCATGGTGACGCCGATTGCGGTTCCTCCGGCTTCCTTAGCGCCACGGGAGACGGCCTCCATAACACCAGAATATCCCCCGCTCATCACGGCATAATTCGCAGCGGCCAGCAACGATCCCAGCCTGACGGCCTCTGCGTATTCTGGGTCTCCCAGTATGGGGTGTCGCCCACCTATGACAGCGATGATCCTGCGATCGACTCCTGTACGGAACACTTCCTTCTCCTTTGCCACA
>Ga0315282_10011919_pt1 | contig 13382 bp, 14 predicted proteins | sample YL17G07_20_MG_FD_203693 | JGI IMG/M metagenome (GOLD analysis project Ga0315282, IMG submission 203693) | Sediment microbial communities from Yellowstone Lake, YNP, Wyoming, USA - YL17G07_20 | ecosystem: Environmental > Aquatic > Freshwater > Lake > Sediment | place: USA: Wyoming | collected...
TCCTTTTTCTGATAAATCCCTACATTGCACTAGGTGCCTTTTGTCATACTATTCTTGACGCTATCAACACAGCAAAAGATCGCGGGGTAGAGTGGCTTTATCCTTTCTCAAGGCTGGTGAAGAAAGCTAGGTATGATCACGATGGCAAGAAAATTGCATTCGATATCAACACTAAGGTATACATGTATCAAAACGACCCTGTTGAGCTCACTAGAAAAACAGCTGAGGATATGGCAGATTTCACTATCAGACCTTGGCGAAGGATATATGGGCCCTTCTATTCTGGTGGTATCCTGGATATAGGAATTTTCGTTGGCTCAACTGCACTCCTCCTGTTTTTGACTCTCCTATCTGTGTTTGGAGTTAGGACTTTCATAGATTTTACCCAACCTCCAGTTAGCTTCAACTTTATTGTTCCTTTATCTATCAGTATCTTAGGCACTTCTCTGGTTTTGGTTGCAGGTGAAATAAAGAGACATAGAGAAGCGAAAAGAGCTTCTCGGGTTCCATCGAGACTATATAAGATATCATTTTTTCTCTCGTTAATTTTAATCGCGTTTGGGGCTGTGCTCGGAGCTTACCTCAACCCAAGTTCATATATCGCGTTCGCAAGTAATCTTCCCTATTTGTTAGCAGGAATCTTGATAGTGGTTTTGACTGCCTTCATTGTGCTTAGAATCTATTCTTCAAGGTCAATTGCGAGAATGAGGAATGGCCTTGACCCATATGCAGTTTAATACATCAGTGCTCAATGCGATTAAATGATTTCAGACTAGCTGTATTACATGCCCCAAGCGCTTTTCTGATACATGAGAATGTCTTCCCCGTCAACTTTCAGCTCGTACAAAGTCGCATTGCCCGTACTGGATCTGTAGAAGCTACCCTTAGATCCAACAGTACTTTTACCGGTGGTAACATCGAACGCCGAACCATGAAGCGGACATGTCACAACATTACCTACCAGGGAACCCTCTGAAAGACTCCCTCCTTTATGGGTACACGGATTCGATATAGCGTGAAATTTTCCATTTACATTCGCAATAAGGATCTCTTTATCCTTAATTTTTATCATCTTCATTTTACCGACAGGGATCTCCGAGGTCTTAGCAACCTTTGTGAAAGATGTATTGTAGTTACTCAAGTCTAACTCAGCCTCTGAATTCATAGAGGGTAACCCTCGTTAAATACTATACTGATATGCGTTTATGATTCAATCAATCGCTGCTCGCCTCTATTTAAGAAGTCGTGATTGTAGGTGCAGGTGGCAAGAAGGTTGTAGGCGCGTAAAATCTATTTTACTTCAACTTGCTGTGAAAACTCGCATGCTTGATCCGTATATTTACTGTGAGGGCAACCTTATTAGTGAAGAATGTTTACAAAATAAATGGGTAAAAGCCATGTCTAAAGAGAAAAAGGGAACCCTTGCCACCAAAAAAGCAAAAACCCTTCCTGCTGTAAGAGAATCTCAACCTGGTTTGATTATAGAGTTCAACAAGTTGTTAGACACGTTTCGTAATGAGCTTGTGTGGGATCCATTCCGAGGATTCGAGTGGCCTGTAGAATACGAGCTCCCAACGAGGATACCATACGTTGACTTAGTTGACGCTGGCAAAGAGTATATTGTGAAGGCAGAGCTTCCAGGGCTGAAAAAGGAGAACGTGGAGATTGAGGTTGGAACAAATGAGTTGTCGCTAACCGCTAAATCCGATGTCGAGAAGAAGGAGAAGGGGAAAAACCTACCTGCATAGGGAGAGAGCCTTCTCTACTTTCCGCAGGTATATTGGATTCGCTGAAAGCATAGATACTGGAAAGGTAACAGCATCTATGGCTGATGGCATTCTCGAAGTTAATCTCCCCAAACTCGAGCCCGAGCCTGAGAAGAAGAAAAGAAAATTAAAGTCTCAATAAACCCCTTTTTTTTCATTATTCATATATGAGCAATTACGATGCTTTTTTTTAATATAAATAATCCATAATTATATGATAATCTTCATTTATTCTTCACAGTTTTTTAGCATTCTTTAGATATTTACCTCTACGGCGACCTCGTTTCTCCTGAGGAATCCAGGTGTGAAGGGTGAATTGTACCTCATCAGCACGACCTCGCCCTTCGGCTCAATATTATTCCTCTTCAGAGTTTCGAGGAGCTGCTGTTTCTCCTTCTCAACTTTCCCACTCCTCGCCCATCCGCTGAACCTGAGAACGGCCATGGACTTGGCTGGCTGCTCCTGTATAGCAATATGCGGGTCTGTGGGCTCTGGCACTGTCTCTCTGGTGTATTTTGATGGGACGATGAAGGACATGGTGTCTCCGTTAGTCACCACGGGTGCCGTCATCGCAATCTTTTCGGGTGTGATGACCGGCGCTGTCATCGAGATCTTCTGGCTTCCCTTGTTTTCTCCGGAGATATAGTTGAACAGGTATCCAAATAGATCATACTCGCCTTTTGCTGTGGCGAGCAGTATGGGTGGATATCTTCTTATCTCGACCTCCTCTATTTGCTTGACAACCTCGTAGTCTGGGGTTTCGACCAATTTTCTCACTGCTTTGGTGGACTTTTATTTTGCTTCGAGGGCATGAGGGTAGTGACGACGGTGTCTAGGGCTATGATGACTGCTCCGGCTAACGCTGTGTAGGCGACCAAGGGTAATGTAGCTTGCTTGATATAGATTCCGATGAGAGCCCATACAAGCACCGCAGCATACGCTGGATCTCTACGGGTCCACAGGACCACCCCGGTGATCAAGACCGCTACCACTATGACAATGGCGGTCCAGGTCTGAGCCCCCAGGATTAGCCCTGGATGGCCGAGAGAGACTGATGCAGCTGCTATGTTTGCTATTGTGGCGACCGTTATCCAGCCGAGGTAGACGCTGAAGGGTAGATGAACGAGCAGCATCTCGTTCCTATCGACCTTCTCTACGCCGACGCCGAGGCGGGTGTAGATTGAGATTAGTGTTACGAGTAGGGCGAGCATCAGGAAAACCGATTCTGCTATGAGCTGGTAGTGCCAGAGCAGCAGCCAGCATATGTTGATAACGCAGCTGATTATGAAGAGGTACCCGATTCTACTCTGGAATGAGGCTTGCCTTCTCTTCGATGAAAATTGGTAGATGACGTAGCCTAGCAGGAGTAAGTAGATTACTCCCCAGATGGCGAACACGTATCCCGCTGGGGCGATGAGCGTGTTGTACTTGTCGGAGATGGCGCCTGTTTGAAACCCGTTGATTCCGATTGCACCTGCAATCGAGTTGACTATCACGACAGCTAGAAACGCGATTATGTTCAGGAATCTGAGTTGATTCCAACCGGAGTCTGATGACATGTTAGACTCATTTGTTTTCCTCGAATATGTAGTTTTTTTATTTTCAGCCAGATAAGCCGTAATGATGACCCGAATGAAGCTGTAACCTAATTTAGTTTTACGGTATTGTTCTAAGCTTAACGCCGCCGATGCCCAGCTCAAGGTTAAACTCTAGTTTTGGATCGGTAGCGCCATCGTATGTGTTTGTCTTGTACTCGGAGTCACCGAAGCTTCCTCTGCTTCTATAGAAGCCGCCGTACTGTACGGAGGATATCCCTCTCACCTGCGCCCTGGCTGGTGTTCCCTCTCGGACTGTGATACTTAAACTACCTACACCGCTTCCGACGTTTACATATGCACTCCTCTGGAGCTTTTCGCCGGAGAAGTCGAGGTCTATTTTCCCTACGCCGCCTCTTACCTTCATCTGCTCAAGGTTAGCGTCTAGCAAGCCTAGCATTTCAAGCTCACCCGCCCCAGCCTGAACCTCTATGCTTCTCATCACGCTTGGATTTGGTTTCTTGAATGAGATGCTGTTAACTCCAGCACCCGCCCGCAGATATATACCTGTTATCGGTAGGCCGCTTAGGTTCCAGGTTGCTCTTCCGACTCCATTTCTTATATCTAGGTTGAATGGCTTTGTATCTCCAATCTTGAGGCTCCACCTGTTGAGGAGGTTAGTGTGGATGTATGTATGGAGCTCTTGGTGCTGCTCTATCTTGACTGTGTCGCCGATTGTGGTTACTAGAGGCTTCCACTCCGATGCTTCATACTCGATGGTTCCCTCAACGAATTTACCTGCACCTGGCTCGAGCTCTATGCTTCCAGCTGCGCCTACGATTAACTCTAGCTTCACTGAGTCGCTCTGGGGGTAGTCAACCTCTATCTTTTCTGTGAACCCACCATACATGGTTGCATCGGTTGATGCACCGCATCGTGAGCAGAATCGCGCATCGTCATCCAGCTCCTTACCACACATAGCGCAGAACTTCATCTCTATTCCACTACTCATCTGAGTGGATTGAGGCTCTAATAAACTCATACGCGCTCTTCATGAATAGACAAATCCTATGCAAGGGAATTATCGAATGGTTTGATTTCAATAGCTTTGTCCAAGCTCCCACCTCCTCAACATTTTACTTTTTAGTAATAGTTCCCCCACCAGAGGTGTTGATATTACCCATCGTGGGGTTTCCAGTATAAATTATGTGAGAGCCTCCGCTACACGTGGCATCTAGCCTTCCATCAAGGTTTATGGTTACTTGACATCCTCCGCTGAGGTCGATGTTAGCATTGTTTACATGAAAATTTAGTAGATCCAGACTGCTGCCACCTGAGGCGCTGATTACTAGGTTATAGGCTTCGCCAGCCATTTTCACTTTACCTCCGCCTGATGATGTGATGGCTAAGTCACTGGATGATGTGAAACCTGATGCTTCGCCGTTTGCTCCTCCGTTAAGGTCCAAGCCAGATAAACTGGGCATCGTGATTTCTACTTTAAGCGACGTGGATTGAATGCTGTACCCTGGTTTTAAAACAATATGCAGTGTGCCTCCTGATTTAGTGACTTCTAGGTAGTTGACCAGGTTGTCATCTGAGGTTACGGTGACTCTGTATGAGTCTGAATGAGTTATATAGAATTTGAATCCGCTGTTAACCGAGACGGATGTAAAACCCGAGTAGGCTTCCTCCCGAGTGATTAGGTTTCCTGAACCTACTATTGTTCCAGTTGGGTTCAAAAACCCTAAAGAGATTGAGATAACTGCAAATAATAAAACCGCGCCGATGCCGATCATGGCTATCGACGTAGGACTTAATGGCGTTCTCCGTTGACCCACTGCCCCTGCTGTTTCACTAACCTGGGAGCTTACAGGGGATCCACACTTTGGGCAGAAATTGGCTTTCTCCTCTAATTCTGCTCCGCACTTTTTACAATAAGGCAATTTTTATCAATGCAATATTTACCACAGACACATTAAGAATTTTCGTGAGCAAGAAAAAGTGTGAATATATTGTTTAAAAATAAATTTACCCTTCAGATGTAGGGATAGGTAAAGTCGATGGACATAGGTAAAAATGATGGAAAATTCGGACACTCCACCCAGAGGGTAAAAGGAATTTCAAGATCGCGTTCGACGATCGACAATTAGCGTGAAGTGAGGATAAGATTATTGCATGTAAGGTGAGGCTTATACCTAAGTGAATTTTGGTTAAGATTTTCAGAGGATCAGGCGATGGCAAAGATAAGACTATTACACTACACATAAAAACACCCGAAAATACACGTTAATCATCCAAACTTCTTAACCACAAATTAACATATTATTTAATGATAGAAAATGGACTCGTTACTGATTATAGGCTCAGCGGGCAGCGTAGGTCACGATATGATGTACCAGATCGCGTCTATGCGAAGTGACATCAAGGTAATAGGAGCGGACATAAACGAAGAGAAGGGCACCTATGAGGTAGAGGAGGCCCTCCACACGGCCCACAACTTCAGCAACTACCCCGACATGAGCTTCCGGAAACTAAACCTATTCGACGTTGATGGCACAGCCGAGGCACTCAAGGAGATCAAACCGAAGGTCATTTGCCAACTCGGCAGCCTGGGCAGCTGGTGGGTTACCAGACTCCTCCCCGACGACGTGTATCACAAGATCGGCCCAGTAGGACCTTGGATCCCAAACCACTTCACACTCGCCTACAAGCTAATGCAGGCAGTAACGAAGTCCAAGATCAATACACATGTTGTCAACGGTGCATTTCCAGATCTCACCAATGTCATCCTCTCGAAGCTCGGCATGGCTCCCACATGTGGTGGAGGCAACATGGATCTAGGCATAAGCAGAGTTCGCCGCCTCATCGCTAGGGACATGAGGATACCATTTAGAAACGTGCTAGTCTACGGTGTTGGCCACCATGGCACCTACTACACGGCAAGAATGGATGGACCCATGTGGTACAAGATCATAGCCGACGGCGAAGATGTCACTGATAACTATCCACATAAAAAGCTCGTAGAAATGTACCAGGGTTTTGGTTACGGTAAATCGATCCAGTACTCGAGTGCGCTCGTCGATCAGTTTAGGACTAGCAGCAGCTTCCTCAAGCATTGCCTCGCTATCTACTATAACACAGGAGAGGTTTGTGCAAGCGTCGCTGGTCCTAATGGTCTCCCGGGCGCTTACCCCTGTAAATTAAGCGAGAAGGGAGCTGAGGTGATCCTACCAGGAATTAGTCTTGAGGAGGCGATAAGGGTGAATGAGGAGGGGGGTCGCATCGATGGGATTGAGAGTGTAAGGCCCGATGGGACTGTTGTGTTCTGTGACGCGAACGTTGGGTACATGAAGGAGGTTGTCGGTTATGTTTGTAAGGAGCTTTCGCCCTTCGATCAGGAGGGTCGTCAGAAGGAGCTTGAGGCTGGGTTGAAGCGGCTCTATGAGTACTATAAGGTCAAGGCCTAGACATGCCTTTGCCCTTTTTCGCGGGCATACTTATCAATGGATTAGCGAACAGGTTATCCTGCTGCGCTGAGGTAAGATTATTGCAGACGCATTGAAGTAATTCTAATATAACCATTCAAAATTCACGTTTAACAATTAGCGTGAAGTGAGGATAAGATTATTGAGAATGCTCATGCATATCTTCAACCTTCTTCTCTACTTTCCCTTTACTAACAAGAGATATTACGATGAAGAACCCGATTGTCCCGAGCACAATAGCCATATTCCAAAGTGTTGGAATCTCGACACCAAAATAGCCTCCAAAGGTCTTTAACCCTAGGTAAGCTAGAACGATGGCGAGACCTTTATCTAGATACTTGATCTCACCCATCGCACGGGCAACAACAAAATAAAGGGCACGCAGCCCGAGAATTGCCATAATATTTGAAGTATAAGCTGTGAAGAACTCATTTGTAATCGTGAGCACCGCGGGCACAGAGTCGAGTGCAAACAGGATGTCCGTCGACTCGATTACGACAAGCACGCAGATGAGAGGAGTACACACTAATGCACCATTAACCTTTGTCAAAAATTTATCCTCATCATAGAAATCACACATGGGAACAATTCGCTTAACGAGTTTAACTATCGGGTTGTTGGCAGGGTCAGTCTCTTTGATATTTCCCTTTAGTAGTTTATAGGATGAGTAGAGTAGAATAACCCCAAAAATGTATACCACCCAGCTGAAACGTTCGATTAGCTCGATGCCAGCGAAGATGAATGCAGCTCTAAAAACGATTGCGCCAATGATACCGTAGAATAGTGTCTTGTGCTGTCTCTCGAATGGTACACTGAAGTAGGTGAAGATGACTATCCAGACGAAGAGGTTGTCTACGCTTAGAGCCTTCTCAGTGATATAGGCTGTAATGTACTTTAACCCCTCCTCTGCGCCGAATCCCCAGAAGATTGTGGCGCCGAAGGCTAGACCTGTGACTATCCATATTAAGCTAAAAATGATGTCGCGTTTTGGGGTGTGTGTCTTGTTTCTTTTGCTTGATACGAGGTCGATCAGAAGCATGACAAAGACTACTGCGTGGAATAACAACCACCATTGTAAACTTACTTCCATGGCTACATCTCTCTTGACATTTGGTTTTTCACAAGCGCATGCGTTTATTCTCGTGGTGAGGTAATTAAGCCTGTGCGCGAGTTCTATCTTTAGAAGTTAAACATACTTATAGGGTTAATGCAGGATCGAATATCATGAGCGGGCGAACCTAATATGACACTTAGAGATTCGTTCAAACTATCATGGGAAGAACATAACCATTAACAATTTATAATTCATAAAACTGTGAGATGGTTAATGAGCCGTGGCAACGCTATCAAGCTAAGCGCTACAGTCACCTCAGTACTCATATTCCTATACCTGGCGGCTACACAGCCAATCCAAGGACAGATACTCGGCGTTGTTGTCCTGGCACTGGTCCTTTGGAGCTTGTACCCGAAGCGCCACCTTGAATCAAGCGTCCTAATAATCGCGTTAACAGCCTATTTTGAGGCCTCCCTTAGCGTCTCAGGGTTTTTATCAGAGCTTTTCAAAGCCTATGGTGGCAATAGCATATGGATTATCCTTGCAGGATTTGTGCTTGCAAACGCAATGGAGGTCTCCGGACTCGGGAGAAGGCTAGCGCTCAGGCTATCTACATCAATGGGATGCAACCCGGGAAGACTGATATTTGCGATAGCGATAGCTAACCTCGCCCTTGCCCCTCTGAGCCCCAGTACAACTGCTAAGGCTTTCCTGATTCTTCCAATATGTATAGGACTCGTGGAGAGTTTCGGCGTCGAGAAGGGTCAGAGCACCTTCGGCATCGGACTCTTGCTAATGGCGATGACTGCGAATAATATCTGCAGCACCGCTTTTCTCACCGCGACTGTCCCCAACCCGATCTCTGCTGAGTTTCTGAAAGGGGTGGGACTGCATCTTGATTGGATGGGTTGGATGGTAATGGCTCTGCCTATGACTGTTCTACTTCTCGCAGTAAGCTACCTCCTCATCAGCAGGATGTTTAAGCCTGAGATCAAAGCGTCAAGCGAGGTATCTGAGAAAGTCCGCGCCTATAGTTCCAGCCTTGGTCCCTTGACAAGGCGTGAAAAAATTGTCACTGTTGTCTTCATCTCTTGTCTTGGACTATGGATGGCTGAGAGGCTAATACCATGGAATGTTGGAATAATTAGTCTGGTTGTTAGTCTTGTACTTCTCTTACCACAGTCAGGTGTTATGGATATTAGGGGATTTAGCAAGGCTGTTCCGTATGGGAGTATAATGCTTTTTGTGGCTAGTATATTTCTGGCTCGAGCGGTAGGTGACCATAGGGCACTTGACCCAGTTGCCTTTGGGATCTTTAGGATTCTTCACGTGGGAGATTTAACACCAACAATATTTCTTATAGTAGTTGTTGTCATAGCTATGTTTCTTCATGTCGCGTTTACAAGTACTACTGTTTATGCAACAGTGATGGTTCCCATTGTGATCAGCTTATCCGAGATGTATGGGGCAGCTCCCGCCTTGGTGACTCTGCCAATCGCCTTCCTCGCGCCTATCGCGCTTATCCTCCCAGTGAATACGATCCCTAATATCGTCTTCTACGAGGAGGGTTGGTTCACAGAGCAGCAGATGCTCAAGTACGGACTGATCATGAGCCTCCTCTCAGCGGTCATAGTGCTAGTTTTAGGTATCCCTTATTGGCGTTTCCTCGGTATAATATGACTCTTTTAAACACTGATAACTTAATCAGATCATACTACTAGTGCTCGCGGGAAAATGTCAAACATTTGTAATTATTTTGCTCCACCTGAGCACAAGAACAACTCCAAAAATGGCTATGCCTGAGAGTACCACAAGTGGTCCCGGTGGGAGTGTAAAATAGTTTGACAATAGCACACCAGAAAACGCGCTGACTGCCCCAAAAATGGAGCTTAGTGTCATGTATCTGTAGAGGTTAGAGCTTATTGTTTTCGCTGCAGCGGCGGGTGTGACCACAAGGTAACCCACAAGCAGGGTTCCTGTTATTCTAATACCAATAGCCACGACGAGGGATACCAGTAGGAGGTAGAGTAGATTGGTCCATGCTATGCTCACTCCGGTTGATACTGCAAGCTCCTCTGAAATCAGGCTCAGGACGATCTTCTTGTAGATAAATCTGGTAAGCACTATGGCTATTATTGAGACTGTGATCGCCAGGACAGCGTCAAATGCCTCAATCTTAGATATGTCGCCGAAAAGGGCTTCAAGGAGATCAGGTGTTGGAACCAGTAGGACTCCAATTGCTAGTGCTAATGTAAAGGTTGAGCCCACAATGGTGTCGAAGGATAGTTTTGTGACTCTCTGAATATGCCATATGATGATTGCTGATGCGAATAGGAAGATGAAGGCTCCGAAAAAGGGGTTAAAGTTGAATAGAATCCCTATTGCTAGTCCAGGTAAAGCTACATGGGAGAGCGCATCCCCAACCAAGGCCATCTTCTCGAGAACCATAATGGAGCCCAGGTAGCCGGCGGCTAGCCCGATCGCGGTGGCGACAAGTAGGCTGTAGATGATTGTCTCGATCATATGGATACCACCGGTTCATAGATGCAGATATGAGCTTCCCCGTAGATTTTCCTCTGCAGCTCTGGATTCATGATCTCCTGGGATTTCCCGAAGAAGATTATGCACTTATTCAGGGCGAGTATGTAGTCTGAGAACTCCCTTACTATGTGAATGTTATGGGAGATCAGTATCAGGGTGATGTGGTTTGCGTTTGTGAACCTTTTCAGCATCTCGTAGATCGCTTCCTCGCTGTCTATATCCACGCCCGCAGTCGGCTCGTCGAGGAGGAGAATATCCGGCTTGTCGATGATCGCCCAGGCTATTAAGACTCTGCGAAGCTGCCCGCCCGAGAGAACACCTAGGAGCTTGTCCAGGATTGACTTGCTGTCGAGCCCAACCGATTCCAAAGCATCGTTGGCTTTTGATCTATTTTTTAGTGACAGGAACTCCCGCACAGAGATGGGGATTCCCTGAGCGGTGAGAGCCTGAGGTACATATCCGATCTTAAGGTTATCTGACCACTCGATTTTCCCGGTGTAGGGTATGAGGTTAAACAGGGTCTTCAAGAGCACTGTCTTCCCTGCGCCATTTGGGCCAATTATGGCTAGTGATGTACCCCTTTTGACCTCGAAGCTGATATTGTCTATTATAGTCTGGTTCTGTAAAACCACGTTTAGGTCAGTTACTTTTAGAATGTAATCATTGTCCGTTTTAGTATCGACCATGCTCAAGCGTCTAATTTTAGATACGCTGTGACTTTTAAAACCTGTACATTAGAAACAGTCGAACCATTAATCTACGCTGTGCGCAAAATACTCAAAATAATTCAATTCGTACTGCCGCCCATTTTGTATCCAGTTGGCATAATTTATCTTCTACTTCTCTTCGTCTGAGACACCTTCAGAGATGACTTTTGTATCAGCCTGCTAAATCTTCACGAGTTCTGCGACTTTCTGAGGCGCGAACTGAAGGTGAGTAAACTGGGTAGAAAAGTGAGTCATAGCATTGAAGGTGAATAATCAATGTCCTTTTCCTTATGTAGCTTGGAAAGCTGAGCTATTTACATCTGGCGAAGCCGCTTGATACGTTCCTCGAGAGGAGGGTGGGTAGCGAACAGGTTAGATAACCCACTTTTATTGGGATCACTTATGAACAATGGGCTAATAGCCTCATCGACCTTCATTGCTCCCTGGTTGGTCTTCATGATCTTCTCCAGGGCAGAAGCAGGTCCTTCAGGGTTGCGAGACAGCTCAGCGCCACCAGCGTCCGCGAGAAACTCTCTCCTTCTACTTATGGCAAACTCGATGAGGGCGACAGCAAAGGGTGCAAGGATCGCCAAGATCAAGCCAACCACTAAGAAGATCAATGATCCACCCCTACCACCTCTACCCCGCCTACGACCCCCAGACACTGCCCCCATCTCAGCTGACAGCAGGATTATGTGGCTAAGTATAGATACAACCCCTACAAGAACAACCACGAACGTCATGAACTCTACATCCCGGTTCCTCACATGGCTCATCTCATGGGCCACAACACCCTCAAGCTCCTCCCTGTTAAGTGCCTGCAGTGCACCAGCTGTCACGGTGATTGACGCGTGTTGAGGATCCTTTCCCGCTGCGAAGGCATTGATCTCGGGGTTATCAATGACATAGACCTTCGGAGGCGGCACACCGGCTGCGATAGCTAGGCCCTCAACAACGTTGTTGAGGTAGGTGTACTCTGGACCTTCAGCAGGGTGTGCTCCGGTGGAGGAGAGTACTATACGTTCATCGTATTGGCACATGCTCCAAGTGTAGATTATGATAATGATTAGGCTGAATGGGAGGACAAAGATGATAGCGTCGGGTGCGAAGATTAGGGCGATGATATAGGCGAGTCCTAGAAGAAACAGCGATACGATTACCGCTAGGAGGATACTTGACCTCCTATTCCTGCTCTGCTACTCGTAGAATGTGCGCTGTGACATTAGAATTGAACCTTGGGTACCTGTCTTTCTCCTTCAGGAACAACTAGGAACTCGTGTTTGGTTCTACCCCCAGCGAACCATACGCCTGGAATCGTCGTGATTAAATTGTTAAAGTTTAGTACAGTCGTGTTATAGAATTGGCGACTAGAGGCAATCTGATCCTCAATGACCTGTAGCTCCTGCTGCAGCATCATGAAGTTCTCGTTAGCTTTCAGCTGCGGGTATGCCTCCGCAACAGCGAACAGCTGTCGTAGTGAAGAGGTGAGCATGTTGCTGGCGTCCATCCTCTGCTGAGGTGTGCCCTGGATCATGCCGGCTCTTGCAGCGGCGACGTTCTCGAAGATCTCTTTCTCATGAGCCGCATAGCCCTTTACGGTCTCAACGAGGTTTGGAATTAGATCGTACCGCTTCTTTAGTATTACGTCTATCTGGGCCCAGGCATTACTAATTTGGTTCTCAGCTACTCTAATCCTATTGTAGTAGGTAAAATAAAGTCCTACAAGGATCAGAACAACTACTATTATTGCTCCGATAAATCCTATTGTTAATATATCCATTTTTTTCACCAAGTTGATCCGCGTGGCTTTTGAGGGAGGGTAGCTTCTCTAATTTGATTTTTTTTCTCATAGCCATGCGGGTCAGTTTTGTTTCTCAAATAAAACAAGTGAATAGGCGTTTATAAACCATTATTTTATATTGAAAATTATAATTCAATGGGTTTCGCTGTAGTTAGACGTTTTATGCAAACGGCTAATCCATTCGAAAAACCAATATATTCTATGGCTTCGACGGAAACATTGGTCTAGATCCAGCCCTATTTTATAAATGCGCGCATCTAGCCCACAAACTCGAAGAATGGACTTTAATTTGTAGTAATGTTGCCGTCATTTTGAAATATTTTTTATAATAGTTTAATAACCTAAGCGTAGAAGTAAATAAAATGATTATTACCAAAAGAAAATTAGCCTATTTAGCCTGCATTATAATTTTTCTGCAGCTCTCTTTAAGCATCGGCTATGCTGAATCAACATCTTTAAACATCCAAGCAACGAGCAGCTCAAACGTCCTTAA
>Ga0315282_10011920_pt1 | contig 13381 bp, 9 predicted proteins | sample YL17G07_20_MG_FD_203693 | JGI IMG/M metagenome (GOLD analysis project Ga0315282, IMG submission 203693) | Sediment microbial communities from Yellowstone Lake, YNP, Wyoming, USA - YL17G07_20 | ecosystem: Environmental > Aquatic > Freshwater > Lake > Sediment | place: USA: Wyoming | collected...
ACTGATAGCGGACTCTACGGCTTGGGTGAAGCCTGTCCCTTTCCGCCAATAACCGGAGAAACCCAGGAATCGAACATAGCTGCGGCTAAAGCCATCCGAGAATTGCTGCTGGATAAAGACCCGCTGAGCATAGAAGCCCTGGTGGAGCAAATGGGGAACATCATCCATTCCAACCCAAGTGCCGTGGCCGCTTTTGATATGGCCCTATACGACCTGATGGGAAAAGCCGCCGGCTTACCGCTTTATAAACTTCTCGGCGGTTATCGCTCGAGCTTTGAAACCGATATGACCACCGGCTTGAACACGCCTGAAAAAATGGTGGAAAGTGTCAAAGAAAGCCTGGCTCAGGGCTACCGTCAGATCAAAATTAAAGTCGGGGAAGACCCGGACCTGGATGTGAAGCGGGTGGAGGCCGTGCGCAAAGCCATTGGTCCGGACATTCCCCTGAGAATCGATGCCAACCAGGGCTGGTCAGTGCCCCAGGCGATTTATGCTCTGAAACGAATAGAGCCATTTAAAGTCCAGTTTGTGGAACAGCCGGTCCTGGCTTCTGACCTCTTTGGAATGAAAGAAGTACGAGCCCAATCACCAATTCCGGTCATGGCTGATGAATCGCTTTTCCTGCCGCCTGATGCCATCAAGCTGATCAAAGAAGAGACCTGCGATTATTTCAACATCAAGCTGATGAAAGCCGGTGGAATACTCAATTCCCTCAGAATCGCCCACACCGCAGCCGCCGCCAACATTCGGTGCATGGTGGGTTGCATGCTGGAAACCAGACTGGGATTGACGGCCGCAGCTCACCTGGTGGCCAGCCAAAAAAACATCATTTTTGCTGACCTGGATGGCAACTCCGAACATAAAGTCGATCCGATTGTCGGCGGAATAAAAATTGAAAAAGGAACTATCTATCTCCCTGAGGCACCCGGTCTGGGCTGCGATGTTGACCCAGCCTTTCTGAAGAAAATGAAACAGGTCTAAAGCAACCAGGTTGAGATTAAATCTTCAGGCGAAAAATTCAGCCGGTAGAGCCTTCAGCCGGTTGATGTCAAGAATCCGTTCCCTGACATCAAACTTAAAGGCGCAGCTCACCGAGCACTGGTCACAGCCAGTACAGGGATTATCGGGCAGGTCGAGAGAAGTCACCAGCTCATGGGCTGCAGTCAGATTTCTGTAGCCATAGGCATACATATAAGCCCGCATCATCTCGGGAATTGGCAGAGCTCTCGGACATTGAGGCACACACCGCTGACACCCCTGACAGTACAGCCCGGCTATGTTCTGACTTTCTCCCAGTTTCAGGTCTTTGAGCTCTTCTTCAGTTAGCTTCAAATCTTTGACCACTTCCAGGTCACTCTTCAGCTGATCAAAGGTGGTCATACCGGGAATAGCCGTGGTGATGTTGGGGTTATTCAGAGCCCATTTCAGTGCGGCTCTGGTGTTAATCGGCTGAGTTCTCTGTTTGTCCCAGAAAACTCCAGCCAGGGTCTTCATGGCGATGATGCCAATCCCGGCCGCTGTAGCCTCGGCAATGGCGGCATCTAAGTCTTTTATGTAATCCTTCCTGAAGTTATATCCGGAAAGCACCACATCATAGATTTTGCTGTCGATGGCGGCTCTAATGACTTCCGGCTCATTGGAATGAGTGGAAACTCCAATAAATCTGGCTTTGCCTGATTTTTTAGCTTTCTCTATCACTTGAAGGTTTTCAGAAGCCAGCGCCTTTTCACGGCTGCTGACACTGTGAAAATACAGGATATCAACATAATCCAGCCCGAGTCGCTGTAGGCTCAGGTCGAGCTGTTCGAAAAAATTTTCTCCTGGAGGAACTTTAGTGGCGATGAAAAAGCTATCGCCTCGCCTGTCTTTGATTACCTTTCCAATCATTTCCTCATTTTTTCCCCGTTGATAACCATGGGCAGTGTCAAGATGAACCAGACCGGAATCCAGAGCCGCCTGCACCAGCTCCTCGTTATCAGCGTTCATCACACCCATCGACACTACAGGCAGGATGATTCCAGTTTTTCCGAGTGGGCGGTAGATGAAACCTTCTCTTCTGCCGCCCGGCGGCTGTGACCCGTCGGTTTTAGTTTGATTTTTACTGTTCTTATTTTTTCTCTTGTCCTCAGCCAGAAGAAATGAGGCAGCGCCTGAGGTAACCAGGCCAGCCAGGCCGACTTTAAGAAATTCTCTCCGCTGTAGAGAAGACTTTTTCATCCTGTCCTCCTTTCTTTAGCCAGTTCTTAGCCAGATTACCGGATCTTTAACAGCAGATCAACAGCCTTTCATTTTTCACCTCTTCATTTTTTCGCTATCTGGGATATAATAATATCAAGAGTCTTTTCCAGGGAGAAATCATTATGGTCATTGCCGAACTTTCGATTTTTCCGACCTCTGAAGGCTCCTCGGTCAGTCGTTATGTCAAGGAAGTGATAAAAGTGATCGAAAATTCCGGTCTTCACTCGGAAACAGGGGCTGTGTCCACCACCATCGAAGCTCCTGACCTGGAGACTATCTTAAAGGTTGTGGCCGACTGCCATCGGGTCCTGGTGGAAATGGGCGCCAGGAGAATTCATCTCGACCTTCAGGTTGACCATCGCCTAGATAAAGAGGCCACCATCGATTCGAAACTTAAAGCTGTAGGCAAAAGATAAAATTTAGCCCAAACCAGAAGGAGGTAATCATGGTTCCCTTAAAAGATGAAGGATTTTTGCCCAATGCGATGAAAATTCTCCGGGCTCGTTATTTTATGAAAAACGAAAAAGGTGAATTTATAGATAAAAAGCCCTCTGACCTTTTCCACCGGGTAGTTGATTACATAGCTTCCGCCGAAAAATCAAAAGAAGAGCAGAAAAAATGGGCAGAGAGATTCTTCCAGGCAATGGTGGACCGCGACTTTATGCCCAACAGCCCGACGCTGACCGGCGCCGGGCGGGATATGTGCCTGAGCGCCTGTTTCGTCTTGCCGATAGAAGATTCGATGGAATCAATTTTCGATGCCGTGAAAAATGCGGCTTTAGTCCACAAGGAAGGTGGGGGCACCGGCTTTGATTTCAGCCAGCTCAGACCCAAAGGAAGCTTCGTGCGGAAAACTCAGGGCGTGGCGTCCGGTCCGGTGTCATTTCTCAAGGTCATTGATGCCGCCACTGAAGCGGTGAAGCAGGGTGGGACGAGGCGTGGCGCTAATATCGGCCTCCTGCGAGTTGACCACCCGGACATAGAAGAGTTCATCACCATGAAGAGAGAAGGCAAAACGCTTAACAACTTCAACATCTCGGTGGCCATAACTGATGAATTCATGAAAGCTCTGAAACATGATGGTGAGTACTGGCTTTACAACCCTTATCTCAAGAAAAAAACAGCCAAGAAAAAAGCCAGGGATATTTTTAAGCTGATCGTGGAATCGGCCTGGGCGGTTGGGGATCCTGGTTTGATTTTTATTGACCGGATTAATCAATTTAACTCGACCAGAGAGCTCGGAGCGATCACGGCCACCAACCCCTGTGGTGAACAGCCTCTTCATCCTTATGAATCGTGCAACCTCGGCTCCATCAATGTTTCCAACTTTTACGCTCCGGACAAACCAGATGAATTCGACTGGGAAAGATTTGCGGCCCTGATCGAACTGGCTGTGCGTTTTCTGGACAACGTGATTGATGTCAACAAATACCCGCTTCCCCAGATTGCTGAAATGACCAGAGCCAACAGGCGCATTGGCCTGGGAATTATGGGCTGGGCTGACCTACTGATAAAGAAAAACCTGCGTTATGATTCACCTCAAGCCCTGGCTTTTGCTGAAAATCTATCTTCTTTTATGAGACAGCGGGTTGACCTCGAGAGCGAAAAACTCGGGGAACTTAAAGGTAATTTCCCGAATATTGATAAATCTATCTATAAAGGGAAAAAACGCCGCAACGCCACGGTGTTGACCATCGCTCCCACCGGGACGATTTCGCGAATTGCCGGCTGCTCGAGCTCGATTGAACCAATTTTCGCCTTTGAGTTTGTCAGCAAAATTCTGGATGGCGAGCTTAAAGATGTCCATCCGCTCTATGAACAATGGAAAAAAGAACATCCTGATGAGCCTGTGCCCGACTACTTTGTCACGGCTCATGAAATTCCCTATGAAGGCCACATCAGAATGCAGGCGGCTTTTCAGAAGTATGTGGATAATTCTGTTTCCAAAACAATTAACCTGCCGAATAAAGCCACAGTGGATGATGTGGAAAAAGCTTTTCTTCTGGCCTATGAGCTGGGCACCAAGGGTATCACTATTTATCGCGACGGGAGTAAAGCTGAGCAGGTGCTATATGCCGGCACAGCCAAACAAAAACTTATCCCCAGAGAAAGACCGGTTAGCCTGCCTTCTATCACCGACAAAATTAAGACCGGGCTGGGCAACCTGTATGTGACCATTACTTTCCTTGACAACAAGCCATTCGAAGTGTTCACTTCAATCGGGAAAAGTGGTTACTCCACGATGGCTGATGCTGAAGCCATCGGCAGACTTATCTCAATGGCTTTAAGAAGCGGTGTCGACCCAAAAGAAGTCATCCTGCAGTTAAAAGGAATTGGTGGCAGCGAACCCATCTTTACCGAGGGCGGACTGGTGCAGTCGATTCCGGATGCTGTGGCCAAGGTGCTGGAACGCCACTTAGGTGAAGTCAAAGAAAACCGCCGTGATCTGCTTACTGACACCTGCCCGGTTTGCGGAGCTACATTACCAGATGAAAAGTGCCCGGTTTGTCCCAACTGCGGCTGGACCAGATGCTCCTGAGGATTGACCTGAGTGATTAAGGTGTTCAAATTCTTAGAACTATCCCCTTCTATTTTGTATGGTGATTCCTTAAATTATTTTTCTCGTTCATCGACTTTTGTTTTTTTTGATTATAATTGCTTTCAGAGCAGCCGATATTTTCTAATGACCACCTCTTTTTCTTCTATGGCCAGCTGATACACGAGTCCACTGGAAGTAACTCTAACTGGAAAATAAATCTCATTCGGGCTGGAAGAAACAAATAAAGCCAAGCGACCTATTTCCTTTCCGCTGGAATCAAGCACCACCACCTGGTTAGCTTCTTTATTCTCGTTAAAAAGATTTACGGCTAAATAAATTCTGCCCTCATTATCTTCCCAGAGGCCATAAATCTGTCCGAGCGAAAGTTTGAAAACAACCTTGTAATCGCTCCAGTTTTTCAGGCTTTCATCCGATCGCGAAATAATCACTAATTCATCTTCCTCAATTTCAACCTTAAGTAAATGATTCCCACCGTAGCCAATCAATCCAGGTAGAGAAGTAATCGGCGAGGCTGCTTTCCCGGTCGAATCGGCGATCAAAATCGAATCGTTGTCCATCTGAGCCCATAGCCCTGGCCAGTTTCCTTTCCCCCGATAATAAATCCCCACTACGGCTCCAGGGTCCGCAATTTCTTTTTGCCTAAGAGAAATAGATTTCAATTCTTTCCCTTTATCATCCAAGATAACAACTTCTTTCCTGGCCACGTTATCGAGTAAAGCAATCAGCCTGTTTGGTAACAATTCCAGATCAGAAAAAGTTTTACCTGGAATAGCAATCGTCTTAATTCGTCTTTTGTTGGCAAAAACCTGAATTCTGGCATTGGTTTGGTCCAGAACATAAATTTCGCCCGCAGGACTTACGGCAAAGCTCATCGGTCCCTCAGGGTTGGCTTCAGAAGGGGTAATTACTCCAAGATCGTCGGGGCCAGCCCCAATTTTTACTCTGAGTACTTCCTTTGCTTTTATATTAAAATCTTTAATATCACCACGACTCAGACCGATATCGCCTCCAGATTCTGGCTTACCTAAAAAAGTTTCCCCTGAAAATAAAACTGAGAATGGAATTTTAAAACAAGAAAAGGTAATAGGAGCACCTTTTTCAATCTGGGCCTGGCTTAAATTGAATTGCTGGTAAAAATCCAATTTTCTTGCCAAACCGGTCCCCAAGCATAATAATATCATCAGAAAAAAGCTTAAAGCTAAAACCTTTTTTGACGGCATTTTAACCTCCAGATAATTCCGATTTAATTTTAAACTTATCTCACTTTTTATTCAAAAACCACAATTTACCAGACCACACCGTAGTCGTCGCCGTAATTGCTCGAGCCGCCCCAGAAAGTGCCGTGCTTGTGGTCAAAGTAGATGGCGTTGATGGGACCGGAAGTGTACTTTTTGAAGGAAAGACGGTAGCCCATCCGCTTAAGCTGCTCTCGCACTTCAGGTGGAGTCTTCTCGTTTAGTTCCAGCTTGCCCGGCGAGCAATCGTGGTTATCAAATGAATTTCTCATCTGGTAGCTGGTGATGTTGGCCGCCTCGCAGGCCTCTTGCACATTCATCCCGAACTCCACCACGTTTAAGAAAAACTGCAGCAGGTTCTGGTCCTGAGTGTCGCCGCCCTGGACAGCAAACGACAGAAATGGCCGGCCGTCCATCATGGCCAGCCCAGGAGTCAGGGTGGCCCGCGGTCTTTTGCCGGGTGCTATGACGTTAAACGGATTATCGGCTTCATCCAGAACAAAACTCTGGGCTCTCTGGCTGAGAGCAATTCCTGTTTTGCCGGCGATGACACAGGGTATCCAGGCACCGCTCGGAGTGAGTGAGACCACCCAGCCTTCCTCATCCGCGGCTTCAATGGAAGTTGTTCCCTGGAAAAAGTTTTGCTCTAAACGGGCGATATCTTCTTCTTTGACCGTCCAGTTTTTGTTGCTCCATTTTTCTAAGTAGTGCTTGAAAGGATTGGTCTTGCCCTCATAAGGATAAGGGTCGCCGGGCTTGACGTCCGGGTCGTTAGTTTCCCAGTTGATGAGCTTGAGGCGGTCTCGGGCATACTCTTTGGAGAGCAGACCCTTTATCGGCTCATCTGGCGGGAAATACGGGTCGCCGTAGTAAAAATCGCGGTCAGCAAAAGCCAGGTTCATCACCTGGTAAAGCGTATGGATGTATTTAGCGCTGTTGTAACCCATCGCTTTGAGGTCAAAATTTTCCAGCATGTTAAGAGCCTGGAGCATTACCGGTCCCTGGACCCAGGTGTTGAGCTTGTAGACTTCAATACCCCGGTAGGTGGTCATCACCGGCGCTTCCAGCAGCACTTTCCAGCGAGCCAGGTCCTCAAGCCTGATGAGCGCACCAGCTTCCTGACAGGCAGCCACAAAATCACAGGCAATATCACCACGGTAGAAACGGTCGTAGGCAGCATAAATGGCTTCTTGGCGGTTTTTGCCGGCTCGAAGCGCTTGCTCCTCAGCTTCCACCAGCTTCCGCAGAGTGGCGGCCAGGTCAGGTTGCCGGAAAACTTCACCCGGCTGCGGGGCTTCTTTTTCTTCGCCGGGATGGGTCAGGAAAAGCGCCCGTGAATATGGCCACTGTTTTAGCTTGGCTTTTTCCCGCTCAATCCGGTCCGAGGTTTCCTTTTCCATCGGGTAGCCTTCGGCCATCTGGATGGCTGGCTCCAGAACATCTTTAAGCTGCAGCCGGCCAAACTCCGCCAGCATGACGATTAGAGCCCCCGGAGTACCTGGAGTGATAGCTGAAAGCGGACCATCAGCCGGGGGGTACTTATACCCCTTGCTTTTATAAAACTCAGGGGTAGCCCCGGTCGGAGCCACGCCGAGTCCGTTTACGGCTATAACCTTTTTGGTCTTCGGGTTGTAAATCAAGCCCTGAGTCTCACCGCCCCAGCTCAGCACATCGTGCATGGTGCAGACGGCAGCCAGCATGGCGCAGGCAGCATCAACCGCATTCCCGCCTTTAATGTACATCATGGCTCCGGCGGTGGAGGCCATCGGCTTTCCGGTTATGGCTATCCAGTGTTTCCCGTGAAGAACAGGCTTTTCCGTCTTCTCTTGCCCGAAAATTAGAGCGAACAGGATAAAAATAAATGAGGTCAGCACCAGAGCTCCTGAAACCCAGCACCAGCTTTTTAAGGAAATCATCTCTTCCTCCTTCTCTTCATAATTTCACCGCATTTCCACTCGAAAATGCAAGACAAACCTGTATTCTTTCCTGATCTACGTTCAATATTTTTTTATCTCAAAGCTATTCCAAAACCTTAATCCTTATAGCTCAGACTCGAAAAACAAGCGAGACAAAAAAATGTTATTTATTTTTACATTCTACTTGACAAATTATTTGACACTGAATATTATTAACTTGAGGCAAAAAGGTTAAACTAAGTCTTATGCCCTTATTCTAATCGAAAATATTGGTATGAGGCATCATTATGAACCTAATAGCCAGAAAATTAAGAGAGCTTAGAGAAAAAAATAATTTGAGCCAGGCTTATCTGGCCTCTTATCTCGGACTCTCCAGGCCGACCTACGTTCTGATAGAACAGGGGAAAAGAGAGCTGACGCTTCAAGAAGCCAGGAGGCTGGCTTCCCTTTTCGGGATGACCGTTGACCAGCTCATCCAGGCCGATTACTCAGGCCCCAAAGTGATCCTCGAAAAGGCAGAAAGTTACGGCCGCTCTGAAAACCAGCGAACGAGGATTATTATGGACAGGGCCAACGTAAAAAAATTTAAAGAGGTTTTGCTCTATGTCCTGAGCAGGATAGGATCCCGACCCAATATTGGCGAAACAGCTCTGTATAAGATTCTCTACTTCATTGACTTTGATTACTACGAGAAATACGAAGAGCAACTGACGGGCGCTCGTTACCTCAAAAACCACTTCGGACCTACTCCGGTGGAATTCAAACAAATCGTCGAAGAAATGGTTGAGAAAAGAGAGATTCTGCCGGTAAAAAATAAATATTTCGGCTTTGACCAAAAGAAATACCTCCCCCTCCGAGAACCTGATTTAACTATCCTTTCCGCCCGTGAGATAAAGCATATTGATGAAGTTCTGGCCAGGCTGGCTGACAAGAACGCTCGAGAGCTGACCGAATATGCCCACCAGGATACACCATGGCTGGTGCACCAGGATGGCGAAATTATCAGTTACGAAACCGTCTTTTACCGAGATGCAGAACATTCAGTAAGAAACTACCAGGATGAACTTTAAAGAAACCCCTGAATTCCAGAAAGTTTTCAAGCGCCTGAAGAAGAAATATCTGTCTCTTGACCAGGACCTCGCCGAGTTCAAAAAAGTTTTATCGGTTTTCCCCGAGGGCCGGGGCAAACATTTTGCGCTTTTAACTGAAAAAGCTGGGATTAAAATTATCAAGGCCCGCTTATTTTGCCGTTATCTCAAAGGCGATTCTTTGAGAATTATCTATGCCTATAATCAGTCTGTTGATTTAATTGAGTTTATTGAGGTTTATGCTAAGAGCGAACAGGAAGTGGAAGATAGAATTCTAATAAAAAATTACCTTGAAAAATAACCAGAAAAATAACGAGAGCAATGGGAAATAAGCAAGCTGAACAGAATTGTAAACGTTGATGAAAAGACCGTGCTTTGACTCTTGGGAGTGCTCTTAAACTCGGCGAATTGTAAACTTTGATAACAAAAACAAGGATCAATATTTATTTTCTTTATCCGCATTAAGAAAGTATCTGCTATAATTTCTTTAAACGCCTTAAAACTAACACATTATTATGGCCAGATTTGAAAAATTAAAAGCCCGGGCTGAAGCCCTGAAGAATGAAGTGCTGGCTCTGAGCCTGGCACTTAAGGACAGGAGAACACCACTCCTGGCCAAAATACTTATTGGCCTCACGGTCAGCTATGCCCTTAGCCCGATTGACCTGATCCCTGATTTTATCCCGGTTCTCGGTTATGTTGATGACCTTATTGTGCTGCCAGCTCTTATTGCTATTTCTATCAAGCTTATCCCTCCAGCTATCCTGGCTGACTGCCGGGCCAGGGTAAAAGATGGATACACCATAAACAAAACCCTGGGCTGGATAGCCGCCAGTCTGATTGTCCTTTTCTGGGCAGCCGTGATTGGATTATTAATCCTAAAGCTCGCTAAAAAATAGTTAGCTTGTCCTTACTTTAATAAATCTTTAGATGTAGTTTTGGGGTATGGAGTTTTTTGGGTCGGACCACGGTGTACATAATATTTCATTAGAGTTAGCTCGTAATTTAAACCAAAAAACCAGTCTTTAAAGAAAGCATTTTCGGAGCATCCGGAAATAGTTTTTGCTGAATGTATTAGACTGATCGCATACTGGTTATTATGGGGTTTTCTCCCCAAAATAATTTCTAAGCGCTTGTTTAACCAGCTTAAATCAATTTAACTCATTAATAATCTATTAGATAGCGTGACCGACCCCACTTCTCACTCCGATATGCAGAACATTCAGTAAGAAACTATCAGGATGAACTTTAAAGAAACCCCTGACCGACCCCACTTCTCACCGCCTCCCGAGTACCCCTACAATACGTACCCGTCCAAATATCTAGCTTGGGCCAACCCCATTTCTCGCCCCACTTCTCTTTTCCCCAAAAAAGCTAATTAATTTTATTTTCTTTAGCAAATATATTAGATATAATATTTCTGTTATTTGACAAAAAAATTTTATGAAAATTAAAACCAAAAGATGAGAATAAAAAAGAAAAAATGATTTACATGTCAACGCTCAAAGGTGGCCTGGTCAACTTCTTGAATAAAAAACTTAATTCTGTCACCTACCAGGTATGGAAATAATCATTAATCACCCAGGAGGTTATGATGAGTTTTTGCCCTGAAAGAAAACAAAAAAGTAATCTGGCCGAAAAACTGAAAAAAATAGCCAGAACCAGCTTTATGATTTCATCATTTATTCTGATTTTTGCTTCCACAGCATTTTCTCAGACCTTTGTCCAGCCTAAAGACCCAAAAGCTAAAGTAACCCAGGATATCCTCCTCAGAGCTCAACCAGTCCCTCTGTCTAAAGTCAGGCTGACCGGCGGACCGCTTCTCCATGCCCAGGAGCTGGACCGGGATTATCTTTTAAAGCTTGAGCCTGACCGCATGCTGGCCCTTTACCGTAAAGTAGCCGGCCTGCAGCCAAAAGCTGAACCCTATGACGGCTGGGACGGACCGGGCCGCAACCTCAGCGGGCACATAGCCGGGCATTACCTCTCCGCTGTCAGCCTGATGTACGCAGCCACCGGTGACATTCGCTTTAAAGATCGTGCCGACTATATTGTTAAAGAACTCAAAGAGATGCAGGATAAAAACGGCGATGGCTACCTCAGCGGGCTGGAAGGCGGCCGCAGATGCTTTGAAGCTCTGGCCCGAGGCGAAATCAGAGCTTCAAGTTTTGACCTCAACGGCGAGTGGTCTCCCTGGTACACCCTGCACAAAACCTTTGCCGGCCTTCGCGATGCTTATCGCCTGACCGGAAACCGCACCGCCCTGGAGGTAGAAATAAAATTTGCCGGCTGGGCAGAGAAAATTCTCTCCGGCCTCAACCGCTTCCAGCTTCAGAAAATGATGGACACCGAGTTCGGCGGGATGAATGAAATTCTGGTTGACCTTTATGTTGACACCGCCGACTCGCGCTGGTTGAAGCTGTCTCAAAAATTTGAGCAGGAAATTTTCGCGGAACCACTAAAGCGCCACGAAGACATCCTGGCTGGAACCCACGGCAACACTCAAATTCCCAAGATGATCGGCTCGGCCGTGCGTTTTCTCTACACCGGCCAGAGTTCAGACCTGATGGACTCCAGCTTCTTTTTTGACCGCGTTGCCTCTCATCACAGCTTCGCTACTGGAGGCAATGGAATGAACGAATATTTTGGCGCAGCGGAAGAGCTGGCTCATCAAATTGACGGTCGCACGGCTGAAAGCTGCAACGTCTACAACATGCTAAAGCTCAGTCGGATTCTTTTTGCTCTTAATCCAGATGCTCATTATGCTGATTTCATGGAAAGAGCCCTCTTCAATCATGTGCTGGGTTCTATTGACCCAGAAGACGGACGGATGTGCTACATGGTGCCGGTCGGTCGGGCGGTTCAGCGTGAATACCAGGACATGTTCAGAAGCTTCGTCTGCTGCATTGGTACAGGCATGGAAAACCACGCTCTGCATGGCCTGGGTATTTACTACGAAAACAAGGACAGCCTGTGGATAAATCTTTTTGTGCCCTCTAAAGCAGAAGCTGAGATGCTTGGTGCCTCCATCAACCTGCAAACGGATTTTCCCGAAGGCGAAAAAGCCAGTATCACCATCGGGCTAAAGCAACCGAAAGAATTTACCGTGTTTTTGCGGCGTCCGTGGTGGGCTGGAGAAGGATTCTCTGTCAAAATAAACGGACAACCGCTGCCGGCTGAATCTCTGCTTCCTTCTTACTCAACCGCCAATCCACAATACGCCCAGGCCATCAAAGAACAGGCCCGCACCGGTTATTACGTGGAGATAAAAAGGCAATGGAAAAACGGGGACGTGATTGATGTTTCCCTGCCGAAATCTCTCTACCTGGAGCCAGCGTCTGGCGATTCCAGGGTGGTGGCCATTATGTGGGGTCCGCTAGTCCTGGCCGGAGACCTTGGACCGGAAAGAACCTGGAGCCGTCGGGAAGAGGAAGAAGATGAAGTAAGACCGGTAGCCACCAGCCAGGATTATCCATTTTTAGTGGCTGCGCCGCGGCCGGTCAGCGAGTGGGTTAAACCCGTGCCCGGCCAGCCGGGGAACTTTGTCATAAGCGGTGTGGCCAGGAAAATTCAGGAACCAGTTAAGACCATCGAAGTAGAACTTGTACCGTTCTACCGTTTGCACCGCCGGCTTTATTCCGGTTACTGGGATTACATAGATGAAGCTGAATGGCAGAAAAAAGTAGCAGATTACCTGGCAGAGACGGAAAGGTTAAAAAAATTAGAACAGGCCACCGTGGTTAAAGTTCAGTTAGGCGACCCGAAGAGCGAAAAAGAATTCAATTTTCAGGCCGGAGAAAACATTACCTTCCAGAGAGTTCTGGGCAGCGGAAGCCGTCGCGGCCGCAGCTGGTTTTCCTGCGATTTACCCTTAACCGGGATAGCCAGGCCCGTGTTGCACGTTACTTATTATTCTGAGGAACGGCTGCGCCAGTGCAGTTTCCAGATTCTGGTGGATGGAGAACTCCTTTCCAGAGAAGAAATTACCAGAGTACCTACACCCCGGTTCCTGGAAAAAGAGTATCCTCTGCCAGAAAAGCTAATCAAAGGGAAGAGCAAAATTACCATCAAATTCCAGGCCGAACCAGGAAGCGAAATTGCCCCGGTAGTCAGGCTTCGTTTGCTGAAGTAAACAATCAGTTAACTTCAGACATTATTCAAGCCGCTGTAGTAATTAAGATGACGAGAAAGGTACCTCTCAGTCAACCAGCAAAATGCCGTGAATATGAAGAGTTGGGATGGTGGTGTAAAGATAACCTTTTTCCCATCTCCATTTTAGCCTGGTGCCTTCCGGCATCCAGACCACATTTCGCGGTTTTTCTCCAAGAGCCAGCTTAACCTGGA
>Ga0315282_10011921_pt1 | contig 13379 bp, 13 predicted proteins | sample YL17G07_20_MG_FD_203693 | JGI IMG/M metagenome (GOLD analysis project Ga0315282, IMG submission 203693) | Sediment microbial communities from Yellowstone Lake, YNP, Wyoming, USA - YL17G07_20 | ecosystem: Environmental > Aquatic > Freshwater > Lake > Sediment | place: USA: Wyoming | collected...
CCCGACCTTCAAGAACAGGGCTGGAGAATCGCTCAATCTAGCCGTAAACTTGGTTGCAGACGTTTTGCACGCGTTCTACGTGGATGTCGTGGTTCCAGAGTTTCCGCCAATCACAATTCTGCCGCTATTCATGATATTGGCCGCGCTTGCCGTCCTCTATACGAGGAAAATGAGGAAACCCAAAACCGAAAGCCAAACACGCTGAGACGCAAAGTCTGAAGAAAGCCAAAACTACAAAAATATAGAAATAGCTGCTGCTCTATGACGCCAAAATTAAAAGGAACTTTTGCGCTTCAGAATCCGAACGAAGCGTAACAGGCAGAAAACTGAGGGAAATCTTCGGTTTTCTAGCTAAAGCTTGGGATTTGCTGGTCTAAACGACTTGAGGGGTGCTGAAAAGTCTTATAAATGGATTATCAGATACCCTATTGCTTACTTAATGTAGGAGAATGAGAAACTTGAAAGCGAAAATTGCGATTGTTTGCATTTTGGTGACAGCTTGTCTTTTGGCCCCTAATCTGGTTCTGGTGAATCTTGGATTGGCGGCAGACATGCCTTCGCCTTCGTGGAGAATCAAGACTAGTATGCCAACTGCGAGGGGACAGGCAGCGGTGATAACTGGTGACGACGGGCTCATCTACGTCATGGGCGGTTTTGCTGGGTCTGATCCTCCAATGACCACGGTCCAAGCCTATAGCCCATTGACTGACACATGGATGTCTAGGACTACACTGTTTCAGGCAACTAGAGGTGCTGCTGTTGCAAAAGGACTTGATGGCATAATCTACGTAATTGGCGGATTTGTAGCGAGCAGCATATCCGATGTGCAAGCGTACAACACTACTTCGAACTCGTGGACTGCGAAGACTGACATACCTATTGCAGTTTGGATGGCAGCAGCTGCCACTGGCAATGACGGCAGAATCTACGTTTTCGGCGGGGAAGTTTCTAGTGGCGGTCCAACCAACAAAACACAGGTATACGACCCTGCAACGGATACGTGGGTCAACGGAACTGACATGCCTAGCGCAAGGGACCTGCTGGGTGCTGTTAAGGGTCCAGACGGCTTAATTTACGTCATGGGCGGATATAACGGCACAACTGCAGTTTCAACGGTAGACGCTTACGATCCCTCAACTCATTCATGGACCACAAGAGTTTCAATGCCTTCACCTAAACTGGAGTTTGGCATAGTACTAGGACCAGACAACAACATTTACGTCATAGGCGGAGGAACAGAGTACGGCAATGACTCACCGCCATTTTTCGACACTGTGGAGATCTACAACCCAAGAACTGACACATGGACTATTCCAAGCTGGTCAGAGTCGCTTCTCCACACACCACGAAAGGAACTCGGTGCCGCTTTAGGTCCCAACGGCAGAATCTATGCCATTGGAGGCGCTAACGGTTCGTACGTGAAAACAAATGAAGAGGCTCTCATAGTGCTACCGCAAAACGTTCCACCAACAGCCTATATTGACTCGATAACGCCGGACCCTGCGACTGTCAATGATTCGATAACATTTGTTGGACATGGCGCTGATCCAGACGGGTCGATCGTGGGCTGCAAGTGGAGGTCCTCAATAAACGGAACCATAAACACCGCGACCACGTTCACCATAACAACACTCTCAAACGGAACCCACACCATATACTTCAGCGTGCAGGACAATTCAGGTGCATGGTCACCAGAAGTCACTGCAACCGTAACTGTAAACACGCAACTGACGGATGACCCCCTTTACCAGAAACTCTTGGACCTGAACGCGGCGATAGGCAACCTGCAGGACCAGAACTCAAACCTGACAAGCACGGCCAGCGATTTAACCAACAAAGTTGACATGCTGACAATAGAGCTTCTAGGCACAAGCACACTGACAATCATACTTGTCGTGGCCCTCATCGCCGTAGTATTCATGAACAGACGCAGACCACCACCAGCAGCATAAAAGCCTTCTCCAAAACCTCTTTTTTCTAATGTCCCTCTTCTTTCGCGTTTTCTCAGCATGACTGATTCTTTTTGCTTGGAGAAGGTAGAAATCGGAAGTGATTTCGCATTGCAGGCGTCTCCATTGTCTCTGGTTCAGCGCGGGCGCTCGGTCTACCCTGTTGACTTGCGCGCGCTACGTTTTGATCTTCTTTATGAGCCAAGCCATCTTTTGCCCAAAGTGCTTAATCGTCTCAATTCCTTCTTCGTCTTTCAGAACGTCTCCTTTCGACCGCCCGAAAGCCACATTCCAATACGAAGACCCAGGCACAATCATCTCAGAAATCATAAAGAAAAAAATGAGCTGAGCAAAAGCAAAATTGTGCCCAGCTCGGCGAGCCACTACAATCGGCCCACCCACCTTGTTCTTCAAAGGCTTGCCACGCGCAGCATAGAACCTGCTGATTAGACTGGCCATCTGCGGAGTGGCCGCGCCATAATAAACAGGACTTGCAAGAATGATCCCGTCAGCCTTCTTCATCTTAGCAAAAACAGAATCAAAATCGTCCTTGAAATGACATCTGCCCGTCTTCACGCAGGTTCGACAGCCATCGCAAGGCTCTATCTTCTTTCCAGCCAGGCTTACGAGTTCTGTCTTAAGCCCCTCCTTCCGTATCTCCTCCAACGCAATGCGAGTAAGAATCTCAGTGTTTCCTCCCGGCCTTCCACTGCCAACAATACCAACAACCTTCACCGTGAACCACCTCAACCACCACAAGTTCCTCCTCAAAAGATAAAATCTTTATGCCACATTAAACCGCGATCCACGTCCAACGCACATCCCTCTTTCCTGAGGGTAGCCCCTCTGATGGCCTCTCCAGACCGTGACTTTGGAAGCGTGTATGCAAGCGTACTTTTATACTTGTATAGCGATATACTTGTTGGGTGGATGTATTGAGTGAGACAACGACGATAAGAGTTTCAAGGAAAACCTTGGAAACCCTGGAACGCTTGAGAGAGAGACTTGACGTTCAGAGCCTCGATGGAGCAATACAGTCCCTCATCAAAAGACAACGCAAAGAAGCCATTGACAAAGCCTTCAATATAGACAAAAACAGGATACGACCATTCACCGAGGAGGATCGCGGTGAAGATCGTAGTTGACGCTTGCGCGTGGATGGAAATCTTCATCGGAAGCGAAAGAGGGAAGAGAGCAAAGGAAACCTTGGAGCAGGCTGACGAAGTTTACACGCCGGACACTGTCATGGCGGAAGTTGCCCGAAAATACTGCAGAGAAGGAGCCGAAGAACAAACCACACAAGCAAGGCTTGAGATTATGACCAAAGCGTCAGACATAGTCCCGATAGACATCAAACTCGCGTTAGAAGCAGCGAAATGCTACACAAGGCTCACGCGAGAAGCAAAGAGAAGGAAACTCGCAACTCCCAGCCTTTTCGATGCCATACCACTAGCCGCGGCCAGACTACTCAAGGCAAAAATCTTAACCGGCGACGAACATTTCAAGAATCAACCTGAAACAATATGGATGGAACATAAAAAGAAAGAGAGAAAGTGCTAGCTTGTTGACGGCTCAGTTGTCGTGGGCGGCGCCGGCGGCTGCAACGTTTCTGCCTGTTTTAACTTTCTCCTGCGCACAACCAACGCAACTGCTACGATAACTGCGATTCCGATGCCTCCGATGATTACGAGTCCACCCAAGTTTGGCGGGATCAAAGGAGCCGAAGCTGACTCGGTAAGATAGACGGTCAGTGTTGGGTCATGTTCAACCCTGTAGCCGCTGTAAGTCGGGTAAGCAATCAGGTAGAAGTAGTTTGCGCGGCTCATGTTCGTGATGGTTTCCTTGGCTCTCTCATACAGTTGCGGGTACATGTTGACAACAATCAGGGGCAGAAACTTCATGAGTCCAATGTGGTACTGGAAGAGGCCGGCTTGGTGTGCAAAGCCCGCTATTTTGGCGGTTCTGGCCGTTGCGTTGTAGGTTGCGTAGTTTGTCTCCGTAGGGTCAGCGGTGTAGTTGTACAGTTTGTAGGTTTTCTTCGTGCCGAAGTTGGCTTCACAGATTTTCTCACCGTCGTCGGCGTACGTGCCTATTGAAGTGTCGCTGATGGGTGTGTCTGTGTCTGTGACGTTTTGGCCGTTTGGTGTTGCACTGTAGGTTTCGTGGTCAGCCAGAATTGAAGTCTGGAAGTTCACGATGCTCATTTTGATCTCGTTGTCTTGGACAAAGTCGTAAATGGTGTCATTGCCTATCTTGCTGCCGAGCCAGTAAGTGCCCGTGCTGTTATAGTGAACCCAGAGCAGCGGTATCCATCCGAGCAGGAGGTCCCGCATTCTTCCTATCACATGGTTCTCAGTCAGCGTTGCAGTGTTGGTAACTGGGTCAATGGTCAGGTTGTACGTGAACGTCAGCTCGTCGTAAACCGTAATGGCAACAGGCCAACTGTTGTCAAAATGCGGATAGACTGGATCAACCCACGTTCTCCACCACAGAGCCGTCAGATTCGTGTATCTCATGCCCCACGACCAATGCAACTTATCATCGGAATGCGTCAGCGGAAGCGTCTCAGTTCTGCTGTTGAGAACTGGCAACGTCGCGTTTAGGGCACTCAGGTCAAAGCCCATGCTGAAGGATGCCCAAAGCGTATCGTTCATGTCAGGCGAATCAGAGTGAATCGAGTTTCCTGTCTCGTTGAAGGCCAGCAGCATGAGGAACGTCGAAGCCAATATGACATCGCGTGTTCGGTTGTTGGTCTTGTAGTGCATGATGAAGGACTGCATGGGTATCCTGAAGTACGCTGGCCCTCCAAACGTGACATTCTCCAGCCCTGCATAGAGCAAATGTAAACCTTCAGTGTTGACGTAGGTCATGTACATGTTGGCATGATAATTCTGAAATCCTGCAGGAGTGGCCATGCCATGAAGCGTGGCATAAGCCCTAGCATAGTCGAAATAGTCAACAGTCTTGTCCCAGCTTTCCTCCTTGAAATCTGCGGCAAGGAGAGTATCCGCTGCGAAGGCTGGCAGTACAATGCTGGTTAGAATGACGCACAGAAGTGGGATTCCGAATAAGCTCTTATTTTTCATAGAATCACTCTTTTGCTAGTTTTTGTTAAGGGATACCTTAGCGCATATTAAAGAATTGTGCACTTCAAATACGAACGGAAAAACCTTACAGTCAAAATCTGAAAAGGAAAGTGTTGCCCACTTTACAAGAAAATGGGGTGTTTAATGTGCATTTTTGTGACTTACTGTCTTCTGTGTTTCCAGTTCCTTCACGCGGGTTTCAATGAACTCCGAGATTTTCTGTTCGCTGTACTTTCTGGCGCCTTTCTGTTTTTCCAGCTGCTCTTCGATTATCTTCAAAGTTTTCTCCACATTGAAAGGCTTAAGCACATAAGCGTCTGCGCCCTTGTTCACAGCATCAACCGCATTGTTCAGCGACGGATAGCCTGTTACGATTATCTTGACCATCTTGGGAGTAGTTTCCTTCATCGCCGTCAACAGTTTCGTCCCTTCCATGTCAGGCAGGCGGATGTCTATCAGAGCCAAATTGTAGAATCCGGCCTTAGACTTTCTTATCGCTTCTCTCCCGCTTTCCGCTTTGCCAACAATGTACCCTTTTTCTTCCAGTATCGAAGTTATGCTTTTTCTTATGCTTTCGTCATCGTCGATAACAAGGATTCTGGCACGTTCACCCAAACTTTCTCACCTCCCTTTTCTGATTTAGGCTTGATCGGAAGTGTCAACTTGAAAACTGTGCCCACTCCAACCGCGCTTTCGACAGAGACGCTGCCCCCATGAGCCTCCACGACACGCTTGCATATCGGCAAGCCAAATCCCATTCCTTTCGCTTTAGTCGTGAAGAGCGGCGACCAGATTTTCTTCAGAATCTCCTCTGGCATGCCTGCTCCAGTGTCAGCAAAGGCAATCTCTAGGAAGCCATCTTTTTCCGTGGCTGTGGCTGTAATTGTTCCACCCTTGGGCATAGCGTCGATAGCGTTTCTGATGATGTTCACAAAAGCCCTTTTCATTTTCTCAACGTCAACTTGAATTCTAGGCGTGTCCTCCGTCAGGTCCAATACGTTGATGTTCTTCGGGACATTGATCAACGAAAGCGCTTCTTCCATGATAGACTTGACAGTAGTCTCTCTTGCTTCCAAGAATATCTCCTTTGAATAATCCAAAAGGTCGTTTATGATCTTGTTAGCATATTCTATGTCTTTGTCAATAAGCTCCAGCATTTCCTTCGCTTTGCTGTTCGTCCTTGAAGCAAGTTTCATTTTCAAATAGTACGTGGCTCCAGTGATGCCTGTCAACGGATTCCGCAAGTCATGACCAACCATTGCGGCGACTTCGCCGATGGTGGCAAGCCTTTCAGTTTTGATCAACTTGCTTTGCGCCTCAACAAGCTCTTGAGTTCTCTGTTTCACCTTCAGCTCCAACTGGTCTGCGTATTCTCGGATCTGGTTTCTCGCTGTGTTCAGCTGCTGAATCAGTTGCGCGTTCTCAATGGCCACAGCAGCTTGATGTATGAAAAGCTCAAGAGGCGCCAGAGATTCCTTCGTGGGTCGTTTTCCATCTACTGGGTCGTCGATGCTCAGGATTCCCACGATGCGGCCGTCAGCCAAACGAAGCGGGGCATAGAGCAGGTCTTGCGGGTCCCAGTCAACCATTTGCTCAGGCGAGAGCCTGCTTGAAACCGTGCCTTGTGCGAATTTCTTTCTGACCCATGGGTCACTCCATGGAAGATGGTAGAATTCGCCGACCCTGAAGCGTTCAAACTCGGGTCCAAATCGTTCGCGCCAAACCTGTCCTGGCATCCTGTTCGTCCACAGGAACTTCCTTTCTTCATCCGTTAGGCCAGCAGTCACCATGTCTTCCCGATTTGTTAAATCCATACTCTGGTCCTTGACTGCGCGGATGACCACCCTTTGCCATCCGAGCTGCCTGATTGCTTCGGCGATTTTCTGAAGTCTTTGAGACAAGCGTGTTGTGTGAATCATTTCTGCGGAGCTGTTCATCAATAGGGTTAGTTGACTATGGCGTTTCTCTATTTCCGTGCGTCTTCCCACGTTGCTGATCGCCGTTGCGGCATGTGAAGCCAGGACCTCCAATAGCATGGCATCTTTGTCGTCGAAGGCTCTCAGTTCTTTACTTTCCACATCTAAGACGCCTGCCACTCCGTCTTCGGTTTCGACTGGAACAGCGATTTCTGATCGAACGCCGGGTGCGCCTAAAACATAGTCTTTGTCTTTTCTTACGTCAGGAACTATCACGGGTCTGTGTGTGTTTGCTGCTTTCACACTTATGCCCTTGCCGTTCAGAGGCATTCTCAGTTTCGGCTCGTTGTATCCGCGCTGATCTCCGACTCGAAGACTGTCCTTTTCCACTACCATGAAGGCTGCATTCTCAAAACCTAGACTTTCTTCAATTGCGTCCAATGTCAGTTTGCAGATTTGCTGGATGTTTTGGGTGCGATTTAACTTCCCACCGCAGTAATTCAATGCCGAGAGTCTTTCTTCCAGCTTCTTTCTCTCCGTGACATCTCTAACTATGCCTAACGCATGCCATTTGCCTTTCATTTGAAATCCAGAAACAGAGAGTTCCACGGGACGCTCTGTTCCATCTCTTCTGATGAAGCGCAATTCTACGGTCTTGCCTCTCAGTGCATCCTGCCCTATTTCTTGGAATCTTCTATATTGCTTGGCGAAGTCCGCGCAAAGCGGTTGGTTGCGAAGAAGTGTCTGCAGCTTCTTGCCGACTACTTCGTCTTTCGTGTAGCCTAAGACTCTCTCGGCAGCAGGGTTCCAATAAACGATTTTCCCATCATTGTCTGTCAGAATTATAGCGTCTCTTGCTGACGTGCTCATTGCTCGGAATTTCTCTTCGCTGTCTCGTAGTGCGTCCTCAGCCTTCTTGCGTTCAGTAATGTTTCTGACCACAATCATGTCTGCGGGTTTTCCTTCATACTCAATCCTTGTCGCGTTGACTTCGCACCGCAGTCTCCTTCCGTCTTTATTGATTGTCTCGATTTCATAAGGCGGAACGTCGTGTCCTTTCATTCGCTTGGCAAAATTGGTCTTCGCGATTGCCTTTGATGCAGGGCTCAGAATGCCTGTTTTGAAGAGGTTCTTGCCAAGCAACTCTGCTCTTCGGTAGCCTGCGATTCTTCCAACGCGATGAGAAACTTCAAGTATTCTGCCTTGTTGATCAAGGATTATTACTGGATCTATCATCAAATTGAAAAGCGTCTCAAACTTCTTTTTCTCTTTGTTGAGCTTTTCTTGGCTTTTTTTCTGCTCAGTGACATCAACTATTTGAGCTATACTCTGCATCTCGCCATTACTGTCTCGCATGACTGTTGATGTGTTTTCGATGATTCTTCTTTCACCGTCTTTTCGAACCACCTTGCATTCATACCGTGATGGCGCTCTTTCTCCTCTTTGTCTTCGCAGATAACTGTCTTGGACTAGAGCCTTGCTGTCCTTGTCTAAGAATTTCCTGTAGTCTTTCCCGACTATCTCGTTTCTTGAGCGCCCTAGGATCCGACATATTCCATTGTTAACGTAAATTATTTTGAAATGGTCATCTATTATGCCGACGCCGCTTGGCGAGTGTTCTACAATGGAACGGAATCGTTCTTCATTTTTGCGCAGGGCTTTTTCCATTTCTTTCCTGTCTGTAATGTCTCGCATGATGCCGAGGCTTGCGATAGGTTTTCGTTCATTGAAGCATGGAATTGTAGTGGTCTCCACTGTCAAGGTGTTGCCGTCCGGGGTTTTGAATTCTAGTTCGTGTCTGGCGGATTTTCGCTTGATTGGGCTCGCAAAGTCTTTGACGGATTGGGCCAAGATTTCTCGTGGGACGACTTCTTTGAACGATTTTCCAACGAGATTCCCTCGTTTAGTCTGGGCCAGTTTCTCTGCTTTGCGGTTTACAGCCAATAGTTTTCCGTTCATGTCCAAAATGTAGACTGCATCGCTGGCCTTTTCGAAGAGACGCTTGAAAGCATTGGCAAGAGGCAAGTCTCTTGGAAAGGACTCGTTTAGACTTCTATTGTTATTTCGTCGCATTGGGCCGTCATCCCACTCAGTTTCTTTGTATTGTTTTCTTTCAAGAGACTACTTCTAGCCACTGTTACATATTCAGCGAATGTCAGGTCTTTTGATGCATGCCACTTGAATTGTTGGCCCATTTTGGCACGGAGTTGTTTCATGATGGCGATCTCGAGGAAGTTAGCGCCAAGTCCAAAAATATTCTCCACCGCGCCAACGAAAGCCTCAATCTTGTCTGGGATTTCGTGTTTCCTGACGTTGAAGTCTTTGTCAAGGTGAAAATAGATTGCTTCCTTTGAAGATTCTCCTAGAGAAGATAGTCCTTCATCTACGGCTTCGAGGAAAAGTTTTTCGAAATCAAGCTTAAGCACTGATAATTCCTCATGGAACAAGTGGTTATCACAGATTTGGAAATCTCTATGTTGAAACGTATAAATCGGTTATGAACTTCCGATTTAGATTTGAACTACGACTGCAAAAACCTCTGGTCTGTCAAGTGCAAGCTAATGCTTGATCTGACTTTGTCCAAGAATCTCTTTGACGTAGTACTTGGAAAGCTGGTCTTGAGTCATCCCAGTCTCCTCTTCCAGCTTGGGCAGGATCTTACGCCACATTTCCCTGATTACCTCAAGTCTCCTTTTGATTTCTGTTAGTGACAGTGTCTTTGCGTTCATAGCCTGTTCAATTGGCTTCCTGTAACTCTCAGGCAACCATGGCAGTCGGTAGCTGTAGAACATTCTCCATTTCGGCGGAGGCAAATACTCCCTGTTCAAGGCGAATATCATTTCAATCAATAGATCCACGGCGTAGTTCAGACAGTAATGTGCAGCAAGCAAGTCGCCTCTGTCAACCCATGTCTCTGTGATGCTGCCAACATTGTCCTTTGGCGGGCAGCAATACCATTTGAGGTATTCGGCGCACACCACGAGGCGTCTGGTCCAGAAGCTCTGGGGTGATCTCAGTTTCTGTTTGAGCAGTTCCTTGATCTTCCCTTCTGGATCGAGGACTATTTTGGAGTTTGAAAAGTCCCACTTGTCAGTTTCGCTCCATTGCCTTTTTCTGAAATCTTCCAGAGAATGGACCTCAAGGTCCACGTCGATCTTGAAGCGTTCTTGTTTGTCTGAACCTATCTCGCAGATTTGCTTTCTTAGGCGTTCGTCTCTCTTGCTGAGGAAAACTGTAATGTCCAAGTCTGACGATTTGTCGGTGAAACCTCTGACCAAGCCACCGAGAAGCACAATGCCTGCCACACCTCTGTAAGTGGCTATTCTTGCGACTAGGCTTTGAGTGATTCTTCGGAATTCTTCTATGTTATTCTGTCCTTTCAGTTTGCTGGGCATCTGCGAATCTTTCTCTTTGAGAGACCTTTTGACCGGGCATGTTCTATTGGCACGTCGAACGACTTATCTTTTCCGCAGCATGCCTTGGCACTCAGTTTTGTCATGATCTCGGGCATATTCTCAATAAAAATCTCAAATTCATAAAGCCTATTTGAATTGCAAGACAGTTTAACTTTCGAAGTGACAGGTGAGTCTCTGCTTGAAAATAGAATCAGTTGTGATTATTGCACTCACAATCTGCATATTCATGTCGTTCTACCTCACGTTCCTATCATTTCAGACAGTCGACGACACGCTGAGGAAGCAAGTCGTGACTCTTGCTGCATCCTCACTGATAACTGGCGTAATAGTGTTTGCCGCCATGACCGTCTATTTGGGAATCAAGAAGGCCCTTTCAAGGGTTGAGGATCAGTTTGGCGGAATCGAAAAAGCAGCGCCGCACGATGAGGATTCGCAGGGTTCAGCGTGATCCGAGGTTCATCTGTGTTTTTTCTTGTCACACTCTTCTTTCTGCTTTGTCAATTCAGCGTGTTTTCCCAGAAGGCCTTTTATTTGTTGTCCCATAAAGTCGGTGGCGTTCACGAAGCGCGCGCAAAGCAAGTCACACCTCGAATGAACAGACTTTGATAGAACGTTGCATTTGAGTGCCTAGCTCGGCTCTTAGAAGATAGCGTGCAAATGCTTCATTACTCTGGGTGTGGTTTGCAGTGGTGGGAGGGAGGAAGCTTTGCGATGACTTTGTCGCTTCCTTGAAACATCGATCCGTCGCTGAGCTTTCCAGCAATAGTGAGTGTTACGGTAATGAATTTGCTTTCAGAATAAGTGCTGCTCATTATGAGTGAGATCACTTCATCCCTATCGAATCTGACAAGAAGCCACCGTTTTCCAATGATCATGGCTTTGCCTTCTACAGGAATCGTGCCGTTCATCACTACGGTGGAGAGTTCTACGTTCTTGGCTCTGTAGCCTTCAGGAAGCTCGACAAATGCAAGAATCCACTTGCCATTTGACTTCAGGTTAATGAATCTTGGAGTGATGAAAACTTCAGCTGCAACTGCAGGTACAGGGCTCCAGATATTGGTCTCTGTGATGATGAGACTTATGTTCACGCTGGTGCTGTATCCTTCGGCAATATCAGTGAACGCCACACTTTCATTAAATGCTACGAATATTCCGCTCATTTTGTCCCAGAGAAACTTGAATTCCGTGAATTGAGTTTGCTGAGGATAGTAGGGGTAGGTTGAGTTCTGAATCAGGTCGAGGCAGTTTACTTCGCGTTGGTTGCCCGCATATGTTCCTGTCGCGGTGACATTTATCGTCCCTGCAAAAGAATTGTCGTAAATCTTGTCTCCTGCTGTAAGGTTAGCAGCAATGATAATCCCGTATGATGAAACCCCATAGTTTATCTGGCCTGAAGAGACATCTACCCAGGCAGGCATTGACATTTCTGTTCCATTCCGATAATGCACCATAGTCTGGTACGTGATGTTCGTGTTGACTACGGACTGAACTTCCAGTTTGTAATATTCGATGTCTGCAAGAGGAGGCGCGGGCATCGGAGGGTTCGGGTCATTGGTTGAATAGTTGAATGCTACATCATACTTTGCCCAGTCTTCTGCTTGTACGCCAGGAATCCGTGAAGGTTGAGCGCTAATGGGAGAAACAGTGCAGCAACCGCATATCAGGAATGCAATCACAACTACTGTGAAAACTGTTCTTTTCAACAGCTTCCTCCCCCAAACTTTCTATGGTTTAATCAAGGAATTAACTTTTGTGGAAGTGTCCTCTATCCAGCATCTACCCTCTCACTCAAGAGTAGTTTGAGAATAGCGCATGCTGCTGAACTACAGTTGTTGCCATTCGAGTGTGAGCGCGCCCGCTATCGTCAGTCGCCCCTGTCCAGCCCAAAGCCGAAGACCCAGCCAATCGCCATGCTTCCAAAACGAAAGACTTGAGCTGCGGAATGTCACTTATGCGGAGCTCCGAGACAAGTGCCATACTCCAAGGCAAGCTAAACAAAACCAATGAAGTTTCCGCAGATGGCTCTTCTGCGTGTTGGTTTGGCAGAGTCTTATCCAGTCAGAGCTCCCAAAGAAAGAGTGAACGAAGATAGCAGTGTGCGACTTATTTAGAGCTTCTTTTTCGCTTTCTTTGCTGCCTCTTCGGTCTTCTTGGCTCCTTTCTTTCCCAGCTCGACGCCTTCTTTTCCTACCTTCTCAGCTGCTTGTCCAGTCTTCTTTGCGGCTTCCTCTGCTTTCTCTTTAGCTTTCTTCAAAAAACCCATTCTTACCACGGTTCTTCAGTAACTCTTCATGTATTTCTAATTTTCGAACGTCTTTCTATGAGACAAGCAAGAAAAAGAGAAACGGGGGCGTGCTATTCTATGCCCCACTTCTTGGTCAGCTTTACAAGGACGAAGATCACGAAGGCTACAATTATGAATGTTATCAGCGCGCCTATGAAGTGGCCTATGCGGAACGGTTCAACAACATACTGATCCCATTCCACTCCTGGCATAGCAAGAGTTATTATGGGCATGATCAGGTCGCTGACGAGAGCTTGTACAAGAGTGCCCAGATAGATGCCGAGAATGAAGGCCACTGCAAGGCCCATGACCTTATACTTCGACAGGAAATCCATGAATTCCGCCCACAACCCCTTATGAACAGGCGGAGGCGTGGCAGGCTTCGATTCCAAAGCAGCTCGGATTCTCCGTAACTCTTCCAATATTTCATCATCTTTCGCCAAAACAAACACCAACATTCCTTTTTCACTATATAATGTTTATAAGACTTGTGATGTTGGTGGGCCGGGCCGGATTTGAACCGGCGACCTTTCGGTTATCAGCCGAACGCTCCAGCCAAGCTGAGCTACCGGCCCTCAGCAGTATCAACTAGTATAAATCATCAACCGTTTTTAAGGATTTTCGGAACACTTTTAATTGCTTCTGGGCTACTGTCTTATTTGGGCCCGTAGCCTAGCACGGATTAAGGCGTCGGCCTTCGGAGCCGAAGGTCAAGGGTTCAAATCCCT
>Ga0315282_10011922_pt1 | contig 13379 bp, 13 predicted proteins | sample YL17G07_20_MG_FD_203693 | JGI IMG/M metagenome (GOLD analysis project Ga0315282, IMG submission 203693) | Sediment microbial communities from Yellowstone Lake, YNP, Wyoming, USA - YL17G07_20 | ecosystem: Environmental > Aquatic > Freshwater > Lake > Sediment | place: USA: Wyoming | collected...
TCGAAAAGCCCGTTCTTGCTCCCGCTTTCCCCACGGCTGTCGCCGTGGGCCACATGACTTCGCCACTACTGTGGCTCAAGGCATTCTTATGGCGTTATCCTAGCGCCTATGCCCCCAACCCCTCTCCCCAGGGGCGAGGGGAGAAGGGAATAGGTAATAGGGATAAACTCGCTCTCCCTAGGGGGGAGGGCCGACGAAGGAAGCCGGGTGAGGGGTCTTTTGCTGATAGCTGATAGCTGACAGCTTGTAGCTGATAGCTGACAACAGGTTGGTTTTTAATCCAGTTCAAACGAGGTTATCATGCGAGTTGAAGCGCGAGCGCCCGCACGAGCTGATTTGGCGGGTGGAACTGTGGATATCTGGCCGCTCTACCTTTTTCATCCCGGCGCACAGACGGTTAATATTGCCATCAAATGCTATGCTTCATGTGTGATCGACACCCGCGCTGACCGGCGCATCGTACTGGTCTCGCAGGACCAGGGATTGCGGGAGAGCTGGGAAAATCTCACCGACCTTTCTCTCGGCACCTCGCAATTGCCCTTACTGCGGGAACTGGTGATGTTCTTTGAGCCCCGGCGCGGCTTGAACATCAAGACCAGTTCACAGGTGCCGGCGGGCGCCGGGCTGGGAGGCTCGTCAGCGCTGAATATCGCCCTGTGCGGGGGCCTGGCGCGCGTCACGGGGAAGCGCTGCACGCGCGGCACGATTCTGGAGATTGCCAAGAACGTGGAGGCCATTGTCATCCGCGTGCCAACCGGCTGGCAGGACTACTTCCCGGCACTTTACGGCGGCGCTAATTCCGTCCATCTGGAGCGCGACGGCGTGAAGGTCGAGCGCCTGCGACTGCCGTTCGCCGACGTGGAAAAGCGTTTTGTGCTTTGCTACACGGGTCAACCGCGCAATTCTGCCATCAACAACTGGGAGGTCATGAAGGCCCACATTGACAACGACGAGCGCGTCCTGAAGAATTTCGAACAGATCACCACCATCGCCAGCCAGATGCGCGAAGCGCTGCTGGCGCGCGATTGGAACGACGTGGCAGAGTTGCTGGCGCTGGAGTGGGAAAACCGCAAACGCAATTTTAAAGGTATCTCCACGCCGAAGATTGACCGCATGATCGAACAGACCCGGAAGCAAGGAACCATGGCCGCCAAAGTTTGCGGGGCCGGGGGCGGCGGATGCGTGGTTTTCATGGTCCGCCCGGGCACCAAGCCGGCCGTCGAAAACGCCTTGGCCAAAATGGGCGGGAAGGTCATCAACTTCGCCATTTCGTCCACCGGGCTGGAAGTTCGTGCCGATCAAGTGGAGCGAAGCCGGCAAACGCGATGAATTCGAAGGGAATATTCGTTCAGGATGACCGCCTGCGCCCCATCTGGAGATTCTTTCTTTCCGTTGTGCTCGTGTACGCCGCTTTCGTGCTCACGGTGGTGATGCTGGGAACGGTCTTTCTCATCTGTAAGGTTCGTCCCAGTGATCTGGTGGTGGCCTTCTGGCAATACCTCGTGGGCCTTGTGGCGGTTATCGGCGCATACAAGCTGATGACGGCAGTGTACGAGCAGCGTCCCCTGGGTTCCGTGGGCTTGGCGTTTCACCCTCGGTGGTGGAGGGAACTCGGTCGCGGCCTGGCGGTGGGCGCCGCGATGCTGTTCGCCGCAATCTTCCTGGAGTGCGTTTGCGGCTTCGCGCACTTCACGTTTACCCCGCATCCGATGCTGCGGGCGGGATCCTTCTGCTTTGTGATGTTTGCCGTGGCGGCGGCCAATGAGGAAGCCGTCTTTCGCGGCTACCCCTTCCAGCGCCTGGCTGAGTCCATCACTCCCGTAGGGGCCATTGGCGTCACTTCCGCGCTGTTTGGCCTTGCCCATCTCGGCAACCCGCACCGGACGTGGATCTCCACCCTCAACACCGCGCTGGTGGCAATCCCCTTCTGCATCGCCTATTTACGGACCCGTTCCTTGTGGATGCCCATCGGGATGCACTTTATCTGGAATTTCCTGATGGGCTTTTTCTTGGGGTTGCCCGTCAGTGGCCTCAGCATTCCGGCCAGCGTTCTTACCGCGCACGTGCGAGGTCCCCGTTGGCTCACCGGTGGCCAATACGGCCCGGAAGGCGGCTTGCCGGCGATAGGAGCAATTGTGATCGTGACCGTGTACCTGTCGTTCACAAAAAGCATCTATACGAGTGAGGAAATGAAAGCCCTGGTTTTTGCTCCGGTGACAACAAGGTGGCCGGACCCGCCGATCACGATTTTTTCGGCTCCGCCCAAAGAAGAGGCGAAAAGAGACTGAATCCCATGTCTGCCTGGCGCTTAGAGACTCGCGCCCGCTCTGAAAAAGCCACCAGGAGTTGGCTATGGCGGAGCTTGTGGATGGCCCTAGCGTTCGTCGTCATTCCGTTCGGTTTTCCCAAAGAGGGTATGGATCGCAACGCCCGCATTGACATCATCCGTGGACTGCTGCGGGAAGTGGCGGTGACCAAAGTCCCCTTGCCTCGCGGGAAAAGTGGCGTGCGCGTGGATGGGCAGGGGAAGTTGGACCAGACGGACGCCCAAAAGCAAATGCGCTTCAACGGTATGGCCATGCAGGCGGGCATGCCCGCACAGATTACCAAGATCGAGTTCAAGTCGGACAAGATCACTTTTGAGGTCAACGGGGGCGGAAAATCCGGGAAGAAGTGGTACCAGCACATCCAGATCGGCATGGGCACGACAACCAGCCCGATTGGTCCCCAACAACAAACGGTCACAGCGTTCGGGTCCTCGGTCACACTGGATTTTGGCAAGGCCCTTCCTGACCTTACCGTCCCCCAGGTAAAAAAGATTCTCTCCGGCGTCCTCGATTTCGAGCGTCGCTCGCCCACCGTGTTGTACTCGCCGAGTGTCACGCCCGAGGTCAAGGAGGCCATCAAGAACCACAAAGTAATCGTGGGAATGGACCGTGACGCGGTGCTTTCTGCTAAAGGCACCCCCGACCGGCGCGTGCGCGAGGTTCGGAACGGCACTGAGCAGGAAGACTGGATCTACGGAAACCCTCCCCACGTACTCTTCGTTACCTTCGACGGCGACCAAGTGGTGGCCGTGAAGCAGTACTGAGTGTTTCGGCAAGCTTCCCATTCGCTCCTGCGGCACCGGCCGGAAATCTCTTTCCCGGGCCCAGGGGGTGTTCGTAGCTGCCATTGATGACGGCAAGGTTGCGCACGTCGGTGCTGGCCGGGCTCCAGCCGAGTCTGGGATTCAGGGGGAACATCACAAATCCCGGAGCGTTGCGAGTTGTACTTCACAATCGCCGGGTTGAGCACGACGAGCCCTATTGCAAAGTCTGGGCGGGGGCGACTACGTACACGTACTCCAAGATCTCATTGCCGGTGTTGGCGACATTGTGCTTCGTGGCCGGCGGAGTATAGACCAGAGCCGGTGCAGAAAAGGGGCGCGCGTGTTGGCCCTCCAGGCGTGCTTCTCCGTGCCCGGTTAGGATCACCAACGACTCTTCGTTATGCGCCGTGGTGTGCCAGCCCACGGTCTCGCCCGGCTTCAGCCGAACATAGCCGCTGCGCATGCCCGCCGTCTGGGGCGCACCTTTCAGCAGCGGGCAATCTCCTCCCGGGCATTGGAGCGCCAAAGTCAGCGGTCGGGGCTTGGCCGTCTGAGAGGAAACCGGCGACAACGCCACCACAAGAAATAGGCCTATGAGGATGGACGTAACGAGCACGAGGCGTTTCATGGTAAATCTCCTGGACGATTTGTAAGACTCGTGTATCTTATCATTTCCCTCTGGCCGGGCTTAGGGACGCGAAGTTACGGACATGTATAATAGGAACCTTGGGGAAGACGCCGGGAGCGAAGGAGCGGCCGGGATCTTTTGCACACTGCCGGCGATTCAGAGCGAGTTCTTGTCGCTGAGCCAGGATCGCGCAGTAGGTAGTGACGACAACTTCCCGAACAACCGAAAAGGAGTACGTTGCCCTCGTCTATGGCGAATGAATACTTTTTCTCCCTACAAGGACAAGTTGCGGTGGTTACCGGCGCAGGGCAGGGGATCGGTGAAGGCATCGCCGCCCGGCTGGCCGAAGCCGGTGCGCACCTTGCGATCCTTGACATTAACCGCGCAGCCGCAGAAGAGGTGGCTCTCCGCCTGAAGGGCGTGGGCCTGCATTGCGATGTCAGCTCAGCTCCTTCCGTCCATCAGGCCATCGAAGAGGTTCACCGGCAGCTTGGCCCTATTCAAATCCTGGTGAATAACGCGGGGATTTCCGGGCGGACGCTGCCCCTCTGGGAGCTCGAGGAGAGCGATCTGGACCAGGTATACGCCGTCAACCTCAAGGGAGTGTTCCTGATGTGCCGCGCGGCGATTCCTGGGATGCTGGCCCAAGGCTACGGGCGAATACTGAACGTCGCTTCCATTGCCGGCAAAGAAGGGAATCCCACGCTGATTCCGTACTCGAGCACCAAGGCCGCCGTTATCGGCCTGACGAAAGCGCTCGCGAAGGAAGTGGCCGCTAAAGGCAACATCACCGTCAATGCCATTTCCCCCGCCGTGATCAGAACCAAAATCCTGGACGGCATCGCCAAGGAAACGGTTCAATATATGGTGAGCCGCATCCCCATGGGCCGCACGGGGACCATCGAAGAAATCGCCGCGCTCGTACACTTCCTGGTTTCGCGGGAGGCGTCGTTCACCACCGGCCAGTGCTACGACATCTCCGGCGGAAGAGCGACCTACTGATCACCGTGGGTGCGGCTTCGCGGGAATCGATAGCGACGGTTTGCTTGACAATCACTTATAACTCGTCATAATCCCGCAAAGTCATTCAGAAGATCGAATAACTTATTTGTTTTTGTAGGCTTACCAAGACAACATTTTTCTTCCCCTTTGTGTTGAACAACTTAATGACAGTCAGAGTGGCGCTTTAGCAGGCGACGCTGAGTCTACTGCCTGCCTCGGAGGAGATTTCCCTGCCCCCGCAGGTCAGAGATGGAGCTTTGCCAGGTAGGAGTCCAGTTCGCGCACGCGCAAGAGCTTGATGAGCACTCCGGTAATGACAAATCCCACCGAGCTCACGATCACCAAGACTGCCAGGGCGCGCAGAGTGGTTTGCCAGCCGATGCGTGCGTGCAACACTTGGGTCAGCCTGAAGCACACTCCCGCGGCAATCACCGATGCGGCGGTGACCTTGAGGAAGAACCAGACCATTTCGGCTGACTCCGGATTCCTGGTGCGGCGGTTCAGCAGGCCAAAGAGCACCAGCGTGTACACGATGATTCCAGCGGAACTCGCCAGGGCTAATCCCAGATGCTGATCGTGCCGGACCAGTAACCAATACAGCGGCAGATTCAGGAAGGTGAGCGTGGTTCCAACAATGGCGGGCGTCAGCGTGTCGCGCGCCGCATAAAAGCCGCGCGCCAGGATGTTCTGCGCACCCCAGGCAAACATGCCCAGGGAAAAGACGGCCAGGGTGGCGGCGGTGGCTTGAAGATCGGCCGCCCGCAGGCGCGTGTGGGAGAACACGAGATAAACAAGCGGCGTCGCCTGGGCGATGGTGAGCGCGGAAATGGGCATGAGCAGCAGGATGAGCCCTTTCAGCGTGGCGTTCAGGGTGCGGTTCAATTCTACCAGTTTGCCTTCCGAGTAAAGCTGCGCCAGGAAAGGAAAGGACGCGACGCCTACGGCCCCTCCCACCACCCCGAGCGGAACCCGCATCAAGGTCTTGGCGTAACTCAGCCAGGTGATCGAGGCGGGGATCAGATAGGAGCCAAACCAGCGGATAATCCAATCGTCCGTGAACACCAGCGAGAGCGCCAGCATGATGGGGACAGTGAGCTTGACGAACAGCCAGAACCCCGGGTGACGAACGTCCAGATTGGGTGAGAAATGGGCGCCGGCGCGCTTTGCGCCATAGACCTGTAGCAAGAAGTTTCCGGCCACCGATCCAGCCAGAACGCCCACGGCGAATCCCGTGATCCCGATGTGCGGAGAAAGCAGCACGCCGCCCAAAATGATCCCCAGGTTGTAAACCACGGGGGCTAGCGAGGGCACCACAAACTGCCCTTTGGCATACTGGACGGCGCTCAGGATGCTGCCCTGATAAAAGCAAATCTGCGCCGGCATCATCAAGCGCGTCAGGAAAATGACGCGGGCTTTTTCGGTAGGACTGAAGCCGGGAGCGATCAGTTCCACCAACGGCGCGGCGAAGATTTCTCCCATTACGACGAGGGCTGCCAACAACACCCCCATGGATGTCACCACGGTGGAGAAAACATGCCAGCCTTCATCCTCGCGGTTCTCCGCGACGAACTTGGTGAAAACCGGAATAAAGGTAATGCTCAGCGAACCTCCCGCCACCAGGTAGTTCAGGAAGTCCGGCAGGGTGAAAGCGGCGTAATACGCATCGGTGATGGCGTTCGAGCCGATCTGGTGGGCGACGGTCCATTCGCGGAAGAAACCAAGAACGCGGCTGGCCAGCACGCTCGCCATCACAATGCCGGAAGCCTGTGCAATGCGCCGCGTTATGGGGGCAGAGTTCATCCGGGAAGATGTATCATGATTTGCGTGGTTTTGCCCAGCGGCGGGCAAGCTTCAACCGCGGCGCGTTTGATCTTAAGCTCTGCCGTTCGGCCTAATGAGGGTACGGAAAGCGGTGATCGCACTTCAAACAGCGCGCCATCCTAGGGCGTTTTGCCAACCGTTCGTACCATCGCCGGCGGGATCGGCGATAAATGGTGCTCCCGCACTTCGGGCATAAGTGGTAGTCTTCAAGCTCGTCAGTCTCTTCCGCCACACCGAGTGGTGGTGTACTGGGCTGGGCCCCAGGTCCGGGTGGTTCTTCTGAGGAATGAGAAGCCATATTTCCCCCCGTTGTTTCCGAAAGTTCGGACGTCTTCCTTAATGATTCCGCGATCTTTCGATTGAACCTTTCCTGAAGTTCTTCCACCGTCATATCATCCGGGTGGGGTCGGCTCGGGTCCGCCCGCTTGAAGAGTCGCCGGCGATTGCAGAACGAGCAGCGACGCAGGTGGTAGCCCATGTTCCAAAGCGTGTCGTGAATAAATCCGTGCCGAACAGACTCAGTTTTGGTAGTTCCACAGCGGGGGCAGGGACTTGCCATTCACACACCTCTGAAGCCTGGGGTCTGACATCGTGGCCAATCTGCATAGGAGGGGCGGTTTCTAGCAGAATGCCTGACGTCCTTTCGGGGTTCATCGTTGCGTTCCTTTCCCAAACGCAACGCAAACTTAGCATTTGCAAAACCGATCGCTAATAATCTAGCACAAGGAGGCAGGATTGCCAACTCGCACCGCCTCCACTCGCACCGCCTCCGCACCGCCTCCGTGTCGCACCGCCTCCGGGCTCCGCCCCCGCGGGTAGGCAGTTTTCAGTTGCATTTCATGGGCTTTGACCTAAGCTGGTGCTCGCAGGCGCCGCTTGTTTGCTCGCGGGGAGGAGAAACCTTAGTGCGAAGCCATCCGGCAAAATCAGAATTCATGGTTATGGCATTGATCCTGGTGGTTGAGGGTTGGGGCGCGGCATTCGTGCGGGGAGCCCAGGGTACATCTCCGCAGAAAAACCTGACGCTAAAGCTGCGCACCCGTGTGGAGCCCTTTAAAGGGAGTGGCGACTGGCGCGAGGTTAACTTTGAGGGGCGGTTCCCCGTCAATTCCACTGCCATCTTGATTTGTGACATGTGGGACAAGCATTGGTGCTCCGGAGCAACGGCCCGTGTGGAAGTGCTGGCCCACAAAATGGCTCCCCTCATTAATCAGGCTAGAGCCAGCGGCATCCAGATCATTCATGCTCCCTCCGAAGTGGTGGGCTTTTATAGCCAGTACCCGCAGAGGATCCGCATCCTGGGAGTTCCCGTCACGGAGCCGCCGCCGAGTTTGGACTTGTCGAGCCCGCCTTTGCCCATTGACGACAAGGATGGCGGGTGCGATACGGGTGAGAAGTTTTACAAGGCGTGGTCCCGTGAGAACCCGGCCCTTAGCATCACTGGAGACGATGTCATCTCGGCGGACGGGAAAGAGATTTACAGTTTCCTGGTCCAGCGCGGAATCAAGAACCTCCTGATTATGGGAGTCCACGCCAACATGTGCATTCTGGGGCGATCCTTTGCTATCAAACAGATGACCAAATGGGGAATTCGCTACGTTCTGGTCCGGGACCTTACCGATGCCATGTACAACCCCAACGATCGCCCCTACGTTTCTCATGCCCAGGGTACGGAGCTGGTGATCGAGTACATCGAACAATATTGGTGCCCTTCCACTTTGAGCACGGGGATCCTACGCAAGCCCTCCCTCACTCGGCGGTTGCTCAATAAGCTGTAACGGCGAACTTACCTTGCCATGCGGGGGTTGAAATCACCAGGCTTGCGGCAAATTGAAATCGCCGATGCATCGCCCCGCATGGGTTTTTCGGCAATCTCTTCGACCTCGTCGTGCGCACCGTGGCAGTTGATGCAAGTCCAGCTGTCCTTGCGACCGCCCAGCGCAAGGCTGCCTCCGAAAGGAGCTTTCATTCGGCAGCGCGAATTCCGTTGGTAACGGAATTGCTGTTCTGATGGCTTGCTGTGAAATTCCACTGAAAGTGTGCAACATTTCGGACAAATGGTATGACTTTGGGCGGGCGTAAGCACCTTTTGGTCACTTTTACTGCCGTAAGCGTTGTTGCTGCCCTCCTTGCCCTGCCCTTAAACGCCCAGCAACTCAAGCCTCTGCCGGGAAGCGAGCAGTGCCTGAATTGCCACGATACCGGACGCCGTACCGGCAAGCGTCACCCGGATGTCCCACCCCCCTTCAACGAGGCTGCTCTACGGGCCTCTCCCCACGCCACACTGGAGTGCACCAACTGTCACAGCGATCTGGAGGGCAGAAAAGAATTTCCCCACCCCGCCAAGCTCACCGCGGTTGATTGCGGCGCGTGCCACGCCGATGAAAAACAGCAGTATGCAGAAAGCTTGCACGGAAGAGCGGCCAAGCGCGGTGACTCGCTGGCCCCTCGTTGCGAGGACTGTCACGGCACCCACAACATTCTGCGACCCACCGATCCCGGTTCTCCCACCACGACCACCCAGATTCCCCTTTTGTGTGGCCGCTGTCACCACGAAGGCTCGCCCGTCCAGCTTACTCACAACATCCCGCAGGACCATATCCTGGCGAACTACACCGAAAGTATCCACGGAGAAGGCTTGTTCCGACGGGGCCTGATCGTCACGGCGGTTTGCACAAGTTGCCACACGGCGCACTTCGTTCTGCCGCACACCGATCCCCGTTCTTCGATCTCCAAACAGAACATCGCCCATACCTGCACGAAGTGCCATGCGCTGATAGAGACCGTGCATCGCAAAGTCATTCGCGGCGAGTTGTGGGAGAAACAGCCGCACCTCATCCCAGCCTGCGTGGACTGCCACGAGCCCCACAAGATCCGGCGTGTCTTTTATGTCCAGGGAATGGCGGATCAAGACTGCCAGCGCTGCCATGGCAGCCCGGGGCTAAAAACCGCCAGCGGCGGGCGCTCCATGTTCGTGAACGAGCAGGAACTTTCCGGGTCGCGACACGCGCGGGTCGCCTGCGTGCAATGCCATACCGGCGGCGACCCGTCCCTGGCGCGGCCTTGCGCCACCATAACCGCCAAGGTCGATTGCTCAATTTGCCACGCCAACGCCGTCGAAGACTTCCAGCAGAGCATTCATGGCCAGTTGCTGGCCCAAGGCAGCCCGGACGCGCCCGCCTGCACGGACTGTCACGGCAAACATGGAATCCTCAGCCGGAACGATAGCCACTCGCCCACCTTTTCGCGCAACGTTCCGACCCTGTGCGGCAATTGCCACCGCACCGGGCAGCGGGCGGCGCTTCGTTATAAAGGCGCCCAGACCAATATCGTGGAAAATTATGAGGAGAGCATTCACGGCAAGGGGTTGCTGAAGAGCGGGCTTACGGTGACGGCCAATTGCGCCGACTGCCACACCCCTCACCGCGAACTCCCCAGCCGCGACCCGCGTTCCAGCGTCAACCCCCACAACGTGGCGGCCACCTGCGGCCGGTGCCATCATGGCATCTACGAGTCTTTCATCACCAGCATTCACTCCCCCCAAGTGACCCACACCACCAAGCAACTGCCGGTGTGCAGCGATTGCCACTCCGCGCACACCATCCGGCGCACCGATCTCTCCGACTTCCGCCTCCACATCATGGACCAATGCGGCCGATGTCATGAGGGCATCACCAAAACCTACTTCGACACCTACCACGGCAAGGTCTCCAAGCTGGGTTACGTGAAAACTGCCAAGTGCTACGACTGTCACGGAGCTCACGATGTCCGCTCCGTAGCCGATCCGGCCTCGCGGCTCAGTCGCGCCAACGTCGTGAAGACCTGCGGCCAGTGCCATCCGGGCTCCAATCGCCGCTTTGCGGGATATCTGACCCACGCCACCCACCACGACCCCGAAAAATACCCCTATCTGTTCCTCACCTTCTGGGGAATGACCTCGCTGTTGATGGGCACGCTGGTGGTGGCCGGGGTGCATACGGCGGCCTGGCTGCCGCGCTCGCTTCAGTACAGCCGCGAGTTGAAGGCGAACGGCAAATTGCAGGGCGCGGACTACGTGCGCCGCTTCCGGCCGTTTGACCGCAATTTGCACCTCATGGTCATCACCAGTTTTCTGGGCTTGGCGATGACCGGCATGATGCTGAAGTTCTCCTATACTCGCTGGGCCCAGGTGCTCTCGCACCTGCTGGGAGGCTTCGAGGGCGCCGGGCTCATCCACCGCTTCTGCGCCGTGCTTACCTTCACCTATTTCGGCTTGCACCTCTGGGACCTGCTTCGCCAGCGCCGGGCGAGCGGCAAGACCTGGCGGCAGTTCATCTTCGGTCCGGGGAGCATGGTGTTCAATCGGACCGACGGGCGGGAGTTCGTCGCTTCGCTCAAGTGGTTTGTGGGCAAAGGGCCGCGCCCCCAATACGGCCGCTGGACGTACTGGGAGAAATTTGATTACTTCGCGGTGTTCTGGGGCGTGGCGATTATTGGCAGCACCGGGTTATTCCTCTGGTTCCCGGAATTCTTCACGCGGCTGCTGCCCGGCTCGTTGATCAATGTGGCCACCATCATCCACAGTGACGAGGCGCTGCTGGCCGTAGGTTTCATCTTCACTGTACACTTCTTCAATACGCACTTCCGCCCGGAGCGATTTCCCATCGACACGGTGGTGTTTACCACCGGGGAACCGCTGGAGAAGTTCAAGCTCGACCGGCCGCGCGAGTACCGGGAACTGCTCGAGCGGGGTGAACTGGAAAAACATCTGATAGCCGCTCCGCCACCGGTGGTCGTTACGTTCTGGCGGCGTTTCGGCTTCACCGCCTTGACCATCGGGCTCGTCATGATCCTGCTCATCCTCTATGCCGCGATTTTTGCCTACAAGTAGGGGCCAGCGGCGCTGGCCCTGAGCCGAACGCCGTTCGGCCTTACTATACAGAGCGACATAAGTGTTTGCGCATCCCGCTGTAGCGGCAGTCTATGACCGCCGGTCGGCGCTCATAGCGCGCCGCTACAACTCAAGTCGCTCTGTATGACGAAACCAGCCCTCTCCAGGGGGAGAGGGTGTCGGCCTTGCGCCGACGGGTGAGAGGTTTCTTGGCCATGCGCATACCCACCCCGCGAGTTCCGTAATGCTTTCGTAGCGGCGAGTCTACCTCGCCAAATGGCGGCGTAAAGCCGCCTCTACATCAAATTGACCCACCATCCAGGAATCAGAACGCGTGGCCTTCCCGTGGTAGAATGCCCACACATCGTCGTCGTGATTCCCGCTTTTGGGAGGTGCCAATGTGGCGTCGGCCATTCGTGACCATCCCCATGTTCATCATAGCAATGATTCTGCCGCTGCCCATGGGGGCGCAGCAGAAGCCCTTTACGCGGGTGGCGCCGACATTGCCTTTTATGTCGGCGACCGTTAAGAAGCCAGGACAGGCCAGGGTTAGGACGCATGGCGAGAGATGTTGCGCGTGTTGCCGGAGCGCCCCGATGCATCGGGGCGCCCCCCGCGGAATTATATCGTCCACAATCCTCTCCGTTGGTGGGAAGACCCTGAAATCCCGAACATGACGTAGGGGCAGGCCTGGTGCCTGCCCTCCGCCAGGGCACCCACGAGAGGTGCGCCTACCCTTCCTGGTTCGGCGGCAATGTACACGGAGGGGACGGCAAGCCATTCCCCTACGGCGCCTCTTCGGACAAACCGGAATCTTGACGAGGAGGCTGTCATAAATCAGAATCAACTAGTTGAAACTGGTTTGAAGGTGGCTTATGGAGACCATCGGCGCGTTTGACGCGAAGACTCACCTGTCCGCTCTGCTCGACCGGGTCGAGAGAGGTGAAAGGATCACGATTACCCGACACGGCGTTCCGGCAGCGATTCTGGTGCCGGTCCGAGACGCGGGCCCAAAACCCACCCACGAAGACATTGTCGAGGGCATGCGGGCGTTGCGTAAGCGCGTGAAGCCCGACACCCTGAGCGTCCGCGAAATGGTCAACCAGGGACGGCGGTTTTGAGCGAACTTGTTGTCGATGCGAGCGTGGCGCTGGCTTGGTGCTTCCCGGATGAAGGGAGCGCCTATGCGGACCGAGTCCTGGTTGCCCTCAAGGGGCGGACCCTTGTGGTTCCCGCCGTGTGGGGCCTCGAAGTTGCCAACGCCCTGGTGGTTGGCAAGCGCCGCAAACGCCTGAAGCAGCCTGAAATCCTGCGCTTCGTTGCCCTCCTGGCAGGCCTTGCCGTCCTTCAGGATGGCGTGGAAGTTGCCGAGGCCTTCAACAAGGTTCTGCCCCTGGCGCGCCAATATGGCCTGTCCGCGTACGACGCAGCCTATCTTGAGCTGGCAATCCGTTACGGTGCACCCCTGGCTACGCTCGACGGCGATTTGCAGAAAGCCGCCCGGCGAGCGGGTGTCCGGGTCTTCCTGTAGGAACTACGCAAGACCGGCCAGCCACGGTGTCGCCGCGGTGACCTTTCATGCCCGTGGACTTTTCCCTTCGATGACGAACCCAAAGTCAATTCCAAAGGCGAATTGACCGTGGCTACTTCCCCGATTTGTCCTGTCGCCCACCACCCCCTAACCCCCTCCTCAGCCGAGGAGGGGAGCTGTTTGACAACCTCAGCCGCCGCTCGAACTGCAATCTCTACGCTTGTAGCTTCCCACCTTGCGCAACTCGATCATCAAGTCAAAGGCGTCGTTAACGGCTTTTTCACTGCGAAAGGCCTTGCGGACAGCAAATTGACCCACTACCTCACGCCGAGGTGCATTGACCCCGACCGTTACGGTGCTAGAAGGTTGATCAGGCCAGTGCTATTCGGGCTGCCCCAGCCAGTGACCAAGTCGTAGCCTTTCTGCGTCGAATACG
>Ga0315282_10011923_pt1 | contig 13377 bp, 6 predicted proteins | sample YL17G07_20_MG_FD_203693 | JGI IMG/M metagenome (GOLD analysis project Ga0315282, IMG submission 203693) | Sediment microbial communities from Yellowstone Lake, YNP, Wyoming, USA - YL17G07_20 | ecosystem: Environmental > Aquatic > Freshwater > Lake > Sediment | place: USA: Wyoming | collected...
GTTTCTCTAAGTTCTTTCACTTGCTTTGGGTACGCCTCCTTTGCCTGCGGCACGCCCGCCTCGGGGTCTTGCGCGGCGGGCAGTCTTGCCCGCCGCGTGGCGTCCCGAGCATCCTCCGCAATGGGCAGGACTGCCCATCGCGTTACTCTACCTGTGCCTTGGCCCGGGCTGCTCTATAATAGTAAAACCCGTGGGCGGCCACGTCAATGCGGACAAAATGCGGGCAGGGATGGCTTGTGCGTTTGCCCAACACGCGCCCAGCAAGCTGGGCGGCTAAATGGGGCGAAAAAGCGTTGTGCGCCGCCCTTAGCCACCCAGCTTGCTGGGCGCGCGTTGTTGTCGTCGCCAACGTTTAGCCGTCGCCGGTACACTATTTAGCCCCCGGTGATTCACCGGGGGCGAAGTAAAGTTCGCGGCCGTGCCGGCCGCGGCTAAACGATAACGACCGGCGCCGTATGCGGCGACGGCTAAACGATGGCGGCCGGGGCTTGCGCGGGCTCATGGTTGCTTCGACGCGGAACTGTCCACCACCAGGGCGGGCAGGCGCTCGTGGTTTTCGCTCGCCTCGCCGGCCGGAAGCGGGTCGTGCCACCAGGAGAGGATCCACGGCCCTTCGCCTTCCTGGCGGTCCTTCTTCCACCACGCCAAGCTCCGCCCGGCAAACGCGACGTCCGGGTCCTTACTCGCCTGCCACTCGACCGCCCAGGCATCGAGCGACTGCGTCTTCCCGGCCGCATCCTTGCCCCGGTCGCCTTCGACCAAGAGCGCCGCCACGAGGTCGCTGCGGTCGGCCAGTTTGGCGAGCGCCGACGGAGTAAACGCCGAGAGTCTGCAATCAAAAGGTGGCTTGCGTCGGCCGAGGACATGAAAGAGAACCAACGGCCGAAGAGTCTCGAGTTCATCTGGCGGGAAAAGCGAGGCGGGCCAAGCGTTACTCTCGGCTCTTTCGGCGAGGTCTCGTGCCTTCCCCAGCACGGGCCATTGGGGGAGCATCCGGCTGAGAGGGCGGGGCGCCGCGTCGAAGAAGTCTTGACGCAGGACGGCCTGCGTCTGGAAGAGATCCTCCGCAGTGGCCACCAGGGGGATGGGGAGAGTGGCGATCATGCGACTGCCCGAGCCATCCCGGCATGGCTCGGGAGGGTGCCTCGCGGGTTGGCCCCCGCGGGATTGGAGAAACAGAAAGTACTCACAGGCGGCGGGGGCCGAAGGCGAGGTGGCCGACGCACTGACCCAGTAGACGGCCGCCTCCTGCACGCGTGCGAGGCGGACTTCGCCGTAAGCCCGCACCGCGCCCGTGGTTGCGGCGGCGAGGATGCCCATGACTATAGCGGAGAAGACCCTTCTGCGCCCCCCCGCCAGGACGCCTACCACAGGAACCGCCAGAGCGAACAGACCAAGCCAGAGCCAGAGTCGCCGGCGCTCGTCGGCCGGCCACGTCTTGGCGCCGAACAACAGGAATGCTTCCGGCTGCACGGCATTCATCACCCCGAGCGGAAAGCGGGCTTGCCCTTCCGCAGCCTGGGGTGAGGCGGGGTCTACGGTTATGCTCCTGATCTCGGGTATCCTCGAAGCACCCTGTGTGATAAAGGCATCGAGCATTCCGCATTGATCAACCTGGGCCCTGGGCAGGTCGCCGAGGCGCAAGACGTGAAGCGTGCTTGCGCCGAGGACGTGCCGCAACCCGGCTTGGGCGGCCTCATCCGGGTCCAGCAACTCCGGGTCGACGGCGATAAGGGCCGCGTCATGCTCCAGCGTCTTGACAGGAGGGAGAGCCACCTTGACACGGGTCCTCTTGCTCCCCCCCCCCGCGCGAAGCTCGATGGTTAGATCAAGGTCCCCTCCGGCATAGTAAACTGGCACTGTCGCGTCGAATAGGAGTGGGCGGGAGAGCCACCATGGCGTCAGGACCTGCACCGGGCCGCCGGACGAAACGCGAAGCTCCTCAATGTTCCAGTCGGGGCGGTCGGCGACCTTCAGCCGCACGGGCACGTAGGCGCCGGGGCGGGCGAGGCCGTTGGTGATGTCGAGCGTGGCGGTGACGTCGATGCCCTGGGCGAGGGCGGGGGAACCTGCGAGAGCCAGCAACAGTGCGCTCAGGAAGAGTGCTTGCGTGGGCCGATTTCGGATTTCGGATTTCGGATTTCGGACCGAACGACACCGCGCGCGGCGGCACTGTGGCGCCAATCCGCCATCCGCCATCCGCAATCCGCAATTCCTCACGCCAGGCCCCCGTTGGCCTCGAGGCGCTTCCATATATGGATGGCGGCGGCTATGCTCCATGCCTGGGCGATGCAGCCGCCAGGGCGGTGGGGCGCGTTGCCGTCGTAGACCTCGGCGATGAAGCCCAGGCCCGCCTCGTCGGTCGAATCGAGCAGGCCCGCCAGGATCTGCCCCGCCTCGGCCCGGGCGCATTCCTTTTTCTCGACCGCAAAGATCGCGTCGACATACGGCCCGAGGAGCCAGGGCCACACGGTGCCCTGGTGATAGGCCGCATCGCGTTCGTCGGGCCCGCCGACGTAGCGGCCGCGGTAGGCGGGGCTGTCGGGTGAGAGGGTCCGCAGGCCGCGCGGCGTCAGGAGCTTGTCGCGGACCGTGCGGACGACCGCCGTGGCCTTGTCTCCCGTGAGCGGCGCGTGCGGCAGGCTGACCGCAAGGATCTGGTTCGGCCGCACGGCGTCGTCGGGCCGCCCGTCGGGCAGGATGCAATCGTAGAGGCATCCGGCGGCCGGGTTCCAGAAGAGGCCCTCGAATGCCTGTCGGGCCCTGTCGGCCGTGTCAACGGGGGCCGGGCACTCCAGGCGCAGCCGCGAGGCCAGCTCCTTCATCAGCCGCAGGCCCGAGATCCACAGAGCGCAGACCTCGACCGCCTTGCCGTAGCGCGGCGTGACGGGCCGGCCGCGGCTCTTGGCGTCCATCCAGGTCAACTGCGTGTCGGGCGATCCGGCAGTGATGAGACCGTCGGCGTTGACGCGGATGCCGAAGCGCGTGCCCTTGGCGTACCCCTCGCAGATCTCTCGGGCGGCGGACCAGAGATGCTCGCGCACGAAGTCCACCTTGCCGCCGGCCTGCACGTAGGCGGCCATCGCCTGGATAAACCACAGGCTGGCGTCGACGGTGTTGTACTCGGGCTGGCCGGACTCCTCGGCGAACCGGTTGGGGATCATGCCCTGGCTGGTGGCGTCGGCGAAGGCCCGGAGGACCTTCTCGGCCACGTCGAGGCGGCCGGTTTCCATCGCGAGGCCGGGCAGGGAGATCAGGGTGTCGCGGCCCCAGTCGCTGAACCAGTGATAGCCGGCGACGACGGTGGCGAGCCGCTCGCCGCGAACCTCGCGCTTGACGAGGAACGCGCCGGCGGCCCGCGCCAGCCGCGCGAGCCGCTTGTCGCGCGGCGACCCGGCGTAGACCGCCAGCTCCACCTGCCGCGCCATGTGCGACTTGCGGGCCGTCGCCACGTCGATGGGCCGCGGCGGCGCGAGCGAGCAGAAGAGGCGCCACTCCCGCGGGCCGTTGCCGTGGAAACTCCACCGGCCGGGCGCCAGGAGGTCCTCGAAATGGTCGAAGCCGCGCTCGCGCTCCGCGCGCCGCAGGACGTTGTAGTACCACACGGGGTTGACGGTGGCAAAGGCATCGCCATCCGTCCATAGGAAAACGCCCGGCGCGTCGTCGGAGAGGCAGCGGAAGCCGCGCACCCCCTCCGTCGGCTCCACGCGGAACCGGTCGTGCTTGTGCATGAGGTGGTGGAAGGACCGCAGGGCCAGCATCGGCGCCAGGTCCAGCGCCCACGCGCCGTCGCCGTGCACGCGGTAGGTCAGGCACACGCCGGCGCCGTCCCACAGCAGGAGCACCTCGCGCTCGACCACAAAGCCGCCGACCTGCGACATCAGGTGCGGCAGCGGCTCGAGGTCGAACCGCTCCGTAAACCGGAACCCGTCGGGGAAGAAGCCGTCGCGGTACTCGGTGGTCGAGAGGTAGGTCTCGTGTCCGTCGGCGGTGAGGCGCTCGTCGACGTGTGAAAGGATGACGCGGCGGTCGACGGGCGGCTTGACGGCGGGCACCCACAGGCCGTGGTACCGCCGCGTGCCGCACATCAGGACCGTCGACGACGCGTAGCCGCCGGCGCCGTCGGTGAGCAGCCACTCGGTGGCCAGGGCACGGTCGGTGTTATGGAGCGTCGTGGCGTCGAGATGCACGGATGGCTCCCCTATGGCGCGCCCCTGTTTGGCCGTCGCCGGCACGGTACTTAGCCCCCGGTGATTCACCGGGGGCGAAATAACCCTCGCGGCCGTACCGGCCGCGGCTAAACGTTACGGCTTGGCCGACGCGTCGGCCGGCTCGATCTCCAGGCGAATCACGCGGATCGGGCAGTTCGCCTCGCACTCGCGGCACAAGACGCACGAGGCCAGCCGGCGGACGCTGATGTAGGATTTATCGTTGCACATCTCAAAGATCTTGGGCTGGCACCGGGCCAGGCACACGCCGCAGCCGACGCAGTCCCGCGCGTCGACCGAGAGGGTGACCCGTCGCCCGTCGTCGTTGAAGGTGCCGACCGTCACGAGGTCGGGGGTCTGCTCGTCCGTCTCCGTCACCTGGTGGGCCTCCTGCCAGGAGTGGCTGCGGATCTGGTGGCGGCCACGGCGGTCCATGCGGAAGATGCTCCGCCCGCACGTCGGGCACCGGTGCAGGTCCTCCAGCTTCTGGAGATACTTGATCAGCGTCACCACGAACGTGCCGTGGCTCCACGTCAGCGGGCTGACCGACAGCGGCTTGTTCGTGTACGGGTCCACCTGCTCGGCCAGGACGCCGGAGAGGAGGGCGTGCGAGACCGCCCAGTCGAAGATCGGCACCGCCTCCTTCAGCTCGTCGATCGAAGCGCCGCGCGCGATGTAGTAGTCGGCCAGCCAGATCGTGGTGACGAACCAGGGGTTCCCCGGTACGCCGCGCTTGTCGGTCGAGACGCGGTGGTACGTGTCGTTCTCGTAGCGGGCCATGCCGCTGACGGGCGTGTTGACCCAAAGCGTCCTGGCGACGGCCTCCATGGTGCTCTTGACGCGCGGGTCGGTGGCCTCGAAACAGTGGAACTTGAAGACGGCGAAGAGGCTGGCGTCGATGGTGGCGTCGACCTCCCAGTCGCCCTTGTCGGTGGGGACGAGGCGGCGGATGAATCGCTGGAGGCTGTCGCTCCAGAGGTGCCGGGCCATGGCCTCGCGGACCTCGGTGGCGGCCTTGTCGTAACGCTGGGCCCGCACGGGGTCGCCGAACGTCTGGGCGAAGTTCCGGGCCGCGATCAGGCCGCCGTACACCGTGGCCACCGTGTACGTGTGGATGCCGTACCGCTCTTCCCACAGGTCGTAGGAGGGCAGGGGCAGGTGGGTCTCGGGGTCGCGGAAGGAGACCATGAAGTCGGCCGCCTTGCCGATGAGCGAGTGGTACAGCGGCCGCACGTACTCCACGTCCTTGTAGTGCCAGAAGTGGCGCCACAGCGCCCAGAGGACGAGGGCCGTCTGGTCCTCCTGGATGGGCAGGCGCTCCTTGCCGTCGACCACCCACGGGTGCCACGACGAGGCGGGCGTGCCGTCCGGGTTGTACTTGTGCAGGAGGTACCCGTCCTTCGTCAGGAGGTCGCGGCACCAGGTGTAGAAGCGGCGCGTGACGTCCGGAAAGCCGGCCAGGTCGAGGGCGTGCGACACGAGGGCCCCATCGCGAGGCCACATATAAGAATAGGTGTCGCGCGAGAACTGGAGGACGTCGGAATCGTTGGCGGCGATCACCGCCCCGCGGTTGTCGATCTGGCTGCGGATGATCAGCAGGCTCCGCTTGAAGAGGTCCCGCACCTTCGGCGGCAGGTTCCCGAAGTTGTACCCCGGGCCGTTGACCCAGGCCCGCCAGTACCCGATGGTCCGCTGAAGCATCTCGGCGGGCGTGCGGTCCTTGATGATCCCGTGGAGCTGGCTGAGCTCGTCGTTCGACTGGGCGGCGGCCAGATAATAGTAGAACGTCTCCGAGGCGCCCGGCTCGAGCGTCATCGACAGGCCGATCGTCGAGTCGACGGCCCCCTGGCTGATGGGGTTGCCGGAGAGCACGCCGTCCTCGGCGTCGCGCCAGGTGCCCTCGGCCCCGCGGAACCCGCACGTGCCGGTGGCGAACATGTCGACGCCGTGCCGGTCCTTGCCGTCAGGGCCCCGCCGGCAGAAGGCGGCCATGACGTACCGGGCGTTGCGGTAGTGGACCACCGCCGACAGGCGCGGGTCGTAGTACGCCGTGTCGCCCACCTTCGACCCGTACATCGAGAGGTCCTGCTGGAGGAAGACGCGCAGCTCGCGCCGCCGGTCGGCCAGGTTCGTCACCTTGAGGCGGCGGATGAAGACGTTGCGGTTGAAGTCGACCGCGTCGTTGCAGTAGAGGCGGACCTGGAGCGGATCGTGCTTCAGCGAGACGCTGGTCACCAGCGTCTCGCGAAGGTACCGCAAGGACTTCTGCCACGCGTGGTCGCTCGTCCAGACGAGGCGGCCGTCGGCCCAGACGCCGAACCGGCACGGACCCCAGCCCGCGTGGTTTTCCTGACCGACGTACGGAAAATACACGTCGCGGATCTGGTAGTCGGCGTCGAAGCAGATCAGCAGGTTGCCGTTCCCGACGGGAATGTCGCGCGGCACTTTCGCTCTCCACAGCCAACCCCGAGTGATACAGGCAATTATAGGACGCCGCGCGCGACATTGCAATCATTACGGCGGCGCGAGGGCCTGCGAGCCCGCCGCGGAAGCGGCGGCACACGCTCCCCAAGGCGGCGTGCGAAGTACGGAAGGCGACAGGAACGGCATCGCCTGGGTTAGAAGCTGTTTCAGAAGCGCCCATCAGCGCTGCGTAGCGCGGCGGGCAGTCTTGCCCGCCGCGAGAATGCGGGCACGTACGCGCGGTGGGCAAGACTGCCCACCGCGCTATCGCCGGTTCTGAAACAGCTTCTTGGCCGGCGGGCTTGCCCGCCGCGTGTTTTTTCTCAGGCACGCAGGCAGTGCCATTTACCGTTTCAGCCGCGTCCGCACGTTGTCCAGGACGTTCATGAAGTTGATGTAGGAATCGTACGGCGATTCGTAGGGATTGAAATACTTGTGCACGTCGCCGTCGGCGAACCACTTGGTGCACATGTAGTAGAAGTGGTCCGAGGTCTGGAGCCGCCGCCAGTCGTGCAGCAGCTGCGGGTCGCCCGTGGCCTTGACGGCCTCCTCCAGCCGGTACAGCTCGTGCAGGGCGTTCGACTGCATGGCGTTGCCGAGCCAGGCCGAGAGGTCGCGCTCGACGTCGGCCCACGAGACCATGTGCGGGATGTCCAGCTCCGCCACCGGCGCGTACGTCTGGACCACGCGCGAGGGGGTCATGAAGTTGTTGTCGGGCTGCCGCAGGACGTACTCCGGCAGGTGGTACATGAAGTCGAAGATGCCGGAGTCGGCCCACTGGTGCTCGCCGAACGTCTCGTAGTCCATGAACAGGTTGACGACGAACCCGTTGCCGTTGACCTGGTCGACCCAGGCCGCGAACTTGTCGGCCTTCAGCGGCCACTCGGCCCACTGGCGGTCCGAGAACCGGAAGGCGATGTCGTCCGACAGGCGGTAGTTCTTCAGCAGGAGCGTCAGACGGTCGGTGCCGATGGGGCGGTACAGGTAGTTCGGCGACCGGTAGCCGAGGATGTGGTCGGCCCCCTCGGCCAGGATGCCGATGAAGCCCATGCCCTGGATGAAATGGGCCAAGTCATTATTGTAGATAAGTTCGGTGTTGCGGAAGACCTTCGGCCGGACGCCGAACGTCTCCGAGACCTTGGCCGAGTGCGCGATCGTCTGCTCGCGGAACTCCTCGCGGCTGTACAGGAACGCCAGGCTGTGGTAGTACGTCTCGGCCAGGAGCTCGACCTGCCCCGTGTCGACGAGGGCCCGGAACGAATCGACCACCTCCGGGCTCCACTTCTGGAACTGCTCGAGGGCCACCCCCGTGATCGAGAACGAGAGCGAGAACGCCGTGCCGTAGCGCTGGATCAGCTCGAGCATCAGGCGGTTCGTGGGCAGGTAACAGCGCGACGCTACCTTGCGGCAGATCTCGGCGTTCTTGTAATCGTCGAAGTAGCTCGGCTCGGAATCGAAAACGCTGTACCGCCGCAGGCGGAAGGGCTGGTGGACCTGGAAATAGAAACAGACACTGGCCATGGTCTAGCTTTCAACTCCGCTTCTGTTCAAAGTCCAAGGTCCAAAGTCCAAGGTCCAAAGTCCAAGGTCCAAAGTCCAAGGTCCAAAGTCCAAGGTCAACAACGGGCACCGTTGGCTTCGGACGTTCGAGCCAGCCTCCCGGGCCTACCTATACTTGCTACCTCGCAACGGCGATTGGCGCAAGTACCTCATGAGGCCCGAAATCAGGCGACTCACTTCCATGGCTTTGTCACACGCCAAGCGGTATTGCGCGTCAGTCAGATACCGCTGGTCCAGGGCCACACATAAGTGGGATCGCAACTCTCCACACGAGCCCTTTGCCACGGATAGAAACTGGAGGAACTCCTTGTCCCCGCCCCGCTCATAACCCTCGGCAATATTGGCCATGACGGAGACGACGGCGCGTCGAACCTGGTCGCGCAGCACGAAGTCGCGGGAGAAGGCGCCATTGGCGGAAAGGCCATACAGCATGTTCGTCAGTTCGCGGCCCTTCTGCCACACCTCGAAGTCTTCGAACCGCTGGATTTTCGACACGTGGGCCTCGTCGCCGTTTTGGACCTTAGACCTTGGACCTTGGGCCTTAGACCTTGGACCTTGGACCTTGGACTTCCTTATAGACCTCCCCGCACGCCCGGGCCGCATCCGACCAGGCGAACTTCCGGACCTCGAACGCCCCGTGTTCCCGCAGCGTCTTCTGGAGCGGCGGATGGCGCAGGACCGCGACGATCTTGTTCGCCATCTCGTTGATGTCCCAGAAATCCACCTTCAGCGCGTGCACGAGCACCTCGCTCACGCCGCTCTGTTTCGAGATGAGCACCGGCACGTCGTGCGTCAGCGCCTCCAGCGGCGCCAGCCCGAACGGCTCGCTGACCGACGGCATGACGTACAGGTCGGCCATCTCGAAGATGCGGTCGACGTCGTCGCCGCGCAGGAACCCCGTGAACGTCACGCGGTGGCCGATGCCCATGGCCGCCGCCAGCTCGATCATCCGCCGGATCATGTCGCCCGAGCCGGCCATCACGAACTTCACGTTGTCCATCACCTCCAGGACCTTCCGGGCCGCCGCCAGGAAATACTCCGGCCCCTTCTGCATTGTGATGCGGCCGAGGAACAGGACGATCTTGTCGTCCTTCTCGATGCGGCTCACGTGCGTCGGCAGCGGCTCGCCGTTGATCGTGATGGCGTTGTAGACGACGCGGCACTTGCCCTCGGGCACGCCGTAGCGGTGGGTCACGATGTTGCGCGTGAGCTGGCTGACGCAGATCACCCGCCGCGCGCCGTGAAGCCCGGCCCGCTCGATGTCGTAGACCCGCTGGTTCACGTTCGTGCCGCTGCGGTCGAACTCCGTCGAGTGGATGTGCACCACGAGGGGCTTGCCCGACAGGGCCGCCACCGACAGGCCCGCCGGGTACGTCATCCAGTCGTGCGCGTGGATGAGGTCGAACGTCTGGCGGCGCGCCACCTCGGCCACCATGCGGGCGTAGCGGTGGACTTCGGAGAACAGGTCGCCCTCGTAGATCCCCGATCCGCCCATGATGCCCAGGCTGGTGGGGCGATTCGGGTCGAGCGCCGCCGCGGGCGTCGGCGCGGGGGCGGGCGCCGCCGTGGCGGGTTCCGGCGTCTCGGCGATTCGGGCCTGCTCGGCCCTCTGGCGCTCCTCGCGGTACTCCTCTTCGGTCTGGTACGGCGAGAAGGCTGCGCCCACGGGAATGAGCCGCACGTGTTCCAGACCCTCGACGGTCCAGTAGGTCTCGCCGCGGGCTCGGCCGTTCGCGGTGTCGGCGGCCGAGAAAACGTGGACCCGCTCCACGCGCTCGTCGATGGCGCCTTTCGGCAAGACGAAGAAGACTTCGGTCCCCAGGTCGCTCAGGGCTTTCGTGAGACCGTAGCAAGCAGTTCCCAGGCCGCCGCTGATGAAGGGCGGGAACTCCCAGCCCAGCATGAGGATTCGCATGATCCTACCGTTCGCGGTTCTGCGCGCCCCGACAACGGGACAACGGCCTCACGGTCCCCGGGGACGTGATGTCGGGCCGGTGTGACCGGCAACCCCCGGCTTGCTCGCGAGGCATCTTAGGCGTGCGCGCCGGACCTGTCAAACGATTTGGGCGATTATGCGGGATGGCGTGTGTTTTTCTTCGCGCTTTACACGTGGCGGCGGCATCATTCGCGGCCGGCGCGTTGCATGTCGGCCGTGTGGCCGCGGCAACGTTGCGGCGCCGTTCTCCTCCGTCCCGCGCTCTTACGGAGCTTGTCTTTGGGGGTATAATGGCAAGCCCTTGAAGGGCGAGGGTACATGGGATCCTCGCCCGCGCCTTGCATCCGGCCGACGCGCCGGTTACGTTAGGTGCAAAGTAATTAACCCCCGGTGATTCACCGGGGGCGAAATAAACTCCGCCAAGGAGCCGCCCATGAGAATCCCCGCCAAGGGGTTGTCCCCACGCGGTGCGTGGGGCTTGCTTTTCCTGCTTGCACCGGCCTTCGCCCTGGCCCAGGAACCCGCGCGGATCGAGGTCACGAAGGACAACTCGATCGTCCTCCTCTCGGGCGAGATCAAGCTCAACGCGGGCTCAAGCGGCCAGATCCGCATCAAGGGCAACCAGCACCTGGTGGCCATGATGTTCGATGCGGCGGCGCTACACCATTTGACCCCCGGTGATTTACGGGGGGCGAATTACCGGGTAGTCAAGTCGGCCACCCTCGTCGCCTGCAAGGGCGACGCCCTGATCGACGGCCTCACCATCTCCACCCTCCAGGCCGACTGGGACGAGATGAAGTCCAACGGCCTGACCGCCGGCCTGCCGGGCGTCGAAGGCTGGGGCTACGCCGGCGCGCGGTTCCCCGCGGTCACCGGCGGCAACGCCTTCTCCCTCGTCTGCCAGGCGCCGAGCACCGTGAAAGACGGGGCGTACCACTGGCCGGTGCATCCGGACCTCGTCAACGCCCTCGCCGTCGGCGCCGCCTACGGCCTGACGCTCCACGAGTGGTCCGCCGACTACTCGCGGAACCCCACGATCTTCTCGCGCGAGCAATCGGCCAAGAAGCCGTACCTCCTGGTCACGTTCGGCGCGGCCGACAGCGACCCCGAGCCGCCGACCGACCTCAAGGTCACCGGCCCGGACCCAACGGCGGTGCGCCTCGCGTTTCGCGCCCCGAAGAACGGATTTGCATACGAGGTCACCGTCAACGGCGCGCCGCTGCCGCGCTGGAACACGCCGTTCGTCCGGCCGGGCGAGACCCAGGTTATCCCGATCCGCGACGTGCCGCTGAAGGCGGGCGACCCGCTCGCCGTCAGCGTTGTCACCGTGAGCCGCGCGGGCAAACGCTCCGCCCCCGCCGCGCTTGCGACAACCGTGCCCGCGCCGAAGGCGATGCTCATTACGCCCCAGGTGAATCAGCGGGGGCCAAGTACCGCTGCGGCGGCAGCCAAGGTGGCGGAGAACCTCGCCGTCATCCCGCTCGAAGACAAGTACGATGCGGCCGGAAAGGCCGTCGGCGACCTGCCCGCCGACTACCTCACCCGAAACCCGTTGTTCGGCGGCCAGTCCGTCCGCCTGGCGGCGGCGCGCGGCGAGGTCGTGGGCTTCCAGGCGCTCGTCAAGGGCAGCGGCAAGGTCACGGTCAAGTGCGACCTGCCGGGCCTGCGGACCGAGATGTATCGGGCGGTCTACGTCCAGGCGGAGAAGGGCCGGCGGATCCCCGACCCGCTCGTGCCCATCGCCGCCGACGAGCCGGTCGCCCTCTCGGCCGACGAGGCCACGCCCGTGTGCGTGTACGTCTTCGTGCCCTTCGACTTATTAACCCCCGGTGATTCACCGGGGGCGAATTACACCAAGGAGCGGGCCGTCGAGGGCGTGTTCACCCTCTCGGACGGCCGCAAGATACCCGTGCACATGGCGGTCCGCGGCTTCGAGATTCCGCGCGAGGCGAGTTTCCTGTGCGAAATGAACGGCTACGGCCTGCCGGACAAGGCGAGCGAGTTCTACCGCCTCCAGGAGATCGCCTACGACCACCGCGCGCACGTCAACCTGCTCGCCTACGGCCACAGCTCCACCGCGCCGGGCTCGGCGAAATCGCGTATGAACATGCTTATGGATATGAAGACGGGAACAGGGACCGGGGACCAGGGACCGGGGAAAACCAAGGAAACAGCCGCGGAAACGGCGCCGCGCCGCATGGACGACAAGCGCTACAACGACATCGCCCCCGGCGCCAAGCGCGGCGCGTGGGACGATTTCACCGCGGTCTTCGGGCCGTACCTCTCGGGCACGTACTTCAAGAACGGCCACCGCGGGGCGGTGCCGGCGCCGGGCTTCTACCTCACGTTCCACGAGAGCTGGCCGCTCGCGTGCCGCGAGTTCTTCGACGGCAACCCCGACGCCTGCGAGGCCTTCAAGGCCAAGCCGGTCTACGCAGAAACGTTTATCAATATCATGGGCGACTTCCTGGCCCTGGCGCGCCGCGAGGGGTGGACCCGCACGGGCTTCCAGTTCTACTGCAACAACAAGGGCACCCTGAAGGACGCGAGCAAGGCCCCGTGGATCCTCGACGAGCCCGCCTCGTACTGGGATTACCGGGCCCTGGCGTACTACGGCGACCTGGCGCGGCAGGCCGAGGGGGGCAGCCGCCCGCCCGCCTTCCGGTACCGCATCGACATCTCGCGGCCCGAGTTCGACCGCGGTCAGCTCGCGGGGAAGGCCGACCTGTGGGTCGCCGCCTCCGGGGCGTTCCACGAGTATCACCGCCTCGTGGCCGACCGGGCCGAGCAGACCGGCGAGCGCCTCTGGGTCTACGGCACCACCAACAAGGTCGAGGAGACGAACCGCACGGTCGAGGCGTGGGTCCTCGACGCCTACCGCGGCGGGGCGTGGGGCGTCGTCCCGTGGCAGACCATCGACTCGAAGGGCGCGGCCATGACGAAGGCCGACCAGCTCGGCCTCTTCATCTTCACGAAGACCGACGCCGGCCGGCCGGTCATCCGCCACTCGATCCGCTTGGCGGCGTACCTGGCCGCGGAGCAGACGGTCGAGTACCTGGAGCTCGCCCGCCAGAAGCACAGCCTCACGCCCGGCCAGGTGCGGGCCTTCATCGACAACTACCTGAACTTGAGCGGCGCCGTCCGCTCCGCCTACGCCGAGGACGCCGGCACGCCCGAGTACGGCAAGGTCACGCCCGAGGCCCTCCGCCA
>Ga0315282_10011924_pt1 | contig 13377 bp, 9 predicted proteins | sample YL17G07_20_MG_FD_203693 | JGI IMG/M metagenome (GOLD analysis project Ga0315282, IMG submission 203693) | Sediment microbial communities from Yellowstone Lake, YNP, Wyoming, USA - YL17G07_20 | ecosystem: Environmental > Aquatic > Freshwater > Lake > Sediment | place: USA: Wyoming | collected...
CGTCCGCGCCTCAGACGCCGCGTCGGCACAGCGCGCGGAACCGGCAAGCAGCAGCAGGGCGCAGAGCGGCAGAACGTGGGCCGCGCGGCGCGTGAGCCTGCTCGGCCACGGAGAGAACCAGCGCTGCGCGATACGAGGAGTGCTGCAACATGCCGGCCGCATAGTCTGCTCCCGCGCGTCAGGCGCCACGAGTGGCCGCACCGTCCCTGACCGTTGCGGCCCGATACGCTTCCAGAATACCGCTTTCCGCCGCTCCAGTCCAGCGGCGCGCGCTCCGAAGCGTTGGCGTCGGCGAGCTAGTCCTCCCTGCCCGCGGGGGCGGCATTCTCGATATGCTGGAAGTTGCCGTCCTTGACGAATCGGATGATCGCCTCCACGACGCGCCGCGCGATCTCGTCGGAATTCCGGCTGCCGTAGAACCACATGGACGTGAGACGCGGGGTCATGCCGCGCAGGACGGCGACGGTCTCCTGGCCGGAACCGGCGCCGCCCTGAAGCTGGTCCATCAGGCCGCTGCGGCCGGCGTACAGGCGCCGCCGCAGGTACAGCACGGGCAGTTCGCCCATGAGCGGATCGAGCTCACGCAGGACGGACTTGGCGCCGAACGTATTGACGACGAAGATGGCGGGCGACAGGCCCGCCGCGTTGATCTCCCCCAGCACGCCTTGCGCTTCCGCCACGGTCCCCACCAATCCGATGGGCAAGCCGTGTTTCTCGGTCAAGATCGCGACAGCCTTGGAGCAGACCTTGACCTCCTCCTGCTTGCGCGTCTCTTCGACCTCTATGAAGATCGGTACTCTTGTCATGCGACGTTACCGCGAGCTTTCCAGGCCACACTGCGTCGGGACGTGCCGAGAAGCGCACGTCGTGGAAGGGATCTGTCCGGCCGCAGGCGGCCGTCCCGCTTTCGGCCGCCTGCCAGCTCCTGAGCAGGCCTACTTTTTCTGCGCGAGCAATTCCTTCGCGGTTTCCTCGAAGAACGCGGCGCACTTGGCCACGTTGTCCTCGAGCGCCTGCCCGCCGCCGGATTCGTACTCGATGGAGAAGACGCCCTTGAAGCCCTGGCGCTGCAGCTCGGCGAGCATGGCTTTGGCGTCGCCCTTGCCCGTGCCCCACGGCACGTCGTGACCGCCGCCCATCTGGTTCAGGTCCTTGAAGTGCAGCGAGACGATGCGGCCTTCGAGCTTCTTCAGCCCTTCGAGGGGGACCACGCCCGAGCGCATCCAGTGGCCGGTATCGGAGCAGGACCCGATGCGCTTGGAGCAGTCTTTGACGCCCGCCAGGACCGTGTCCGGGTTCCAGTAATGCGACGGCTTGGGGTGGTTGTGGAGCGAGACGTTGACGCCGTACTGCTCACACAGCTTGTCAATGGCCGGCAGATCCTTCTCGCCCGCCTCGGAGACAATGGTCTCAATGCCCACCTTCTTGGCGAACTCGAAAGTCCCCTTGTCCGCGCCCGTGACGCCGATGTTGACCAGCTTCACGCCGGCCTCCTGGAGCTTCGCCTGCATCTCCGCGATCGCGTCGGCGGTCATGCCTGGGCCAACACCGATGTTCGAGCCCGGCTTGAGCTTCTGACCGGGGAACGCCTCGAGGTATCTGATGCCGACTTTGGTGGCTATGTCCACCGTCTCGAAGAAGCTCAGCTTGTTGAACGTCCAGCACTGGATCGCCAGCTTCCAGCCGAGTTTCTCGGACGCCAGTTCCGGCTTCGCCTTCTCATCGCCCGCTTTCGCCCACGCTCCCGCCAACAGACACGCAACCGCAAGCGCCGCCCACACAGACTGTCTCATGGTTTCCCCCTTTGGATTCCCCGTTCGTTGCCCTGCAGTGGAGCGACCGTTCGGGCCGGCTGGCGATCCGGCGGATCGCCCTACCCCGCCCTGCATGGCCGTCCTTATATACGCCGCAGCGGCGGCTTGTGCTACCGCGATTCGAGTTGCCTCGCGGCCGCGTTTGCGTCATGCTTGCCGGCCATGCCAGGACCGGACACCTCGCGCGCCAACCGTTACCCCGCCGTTCTTCTGTTCGGGCCGACAGGCTGCGGCAAAACGCCTCTGGGCCAACTTCTGGAAGCGGAAGGGCTGTGGGGCAGGCGCTGCGTGCACTTCGATTTCGGGATGGCCCTGCGCCAGTGCGCGACGGCGTCCGCGCGGGGATGCGGCACGGTCACGCCGGACGAGCGCGCGTTTCTCCAGCAGGTGCTCGAAACGGGCGCGCTTCTGGAGGACGAGCACTTCCCCATCGCACGCAAGGTGCTGCTCGATTTCCTGGCCCGCCGCGGCGCTGATTCACAGACGATGATTGTACTGAACGGCCTGCCGCGGCACGTCGGGCAGGCTGAAGCGCTGGAGGCCATCGTGGCGGTCGAAGCTGTCGTCCACCTCGTCTGCGAACCCGAAGTGGCTGTCGAACGAATCCGCAGCGACGCCGGCGGCGACAGGAACGGCCGCGCCGATGACGCTCTCGCCGCCGTGCGCGCACGCATCGAGACGTTCGACCGGAGGACGCTGCCGCTGCTCGACCACTACCGCGCGCGCGGCGTGCGCATCATCCGCGCCGATGTCGGCGTCACGACGACATCTCACGCACTGCGCGCGCAGTTGGAGAGAGAGAGCGCGTAGCCGTGTTTACCGCGCGGGCCTGCCCAGGATGGGCGCCACAGCGTCGGCGAGTTTCCCCGCGCCGTGGCGGACGGGATCGCACGCCGGCAGGCCGGTCTCGGCCTCGGTGTCTTTCACGGCGCGCTCGGCTTCGGCGTCGCTCATGCCAACCGTGTTCAGCGCGACGGCAAGGACTTTGGCCGGAAACACGGGGAGCGTGAGGTCCTCGATAAGCCGGATTGCCTGCGAGAGCGGCGGCAGGTCAAACTGATCGTAGTAGCTGACCTTCTTCCGCCCCGCCGCGTGGCAGAAGACCATCCCGTGCGGCATGCAGCCGTGCAGCAGGCCGACGGTCACGCCGCTGTACGCCGGATGGTAGACGCTGCCCTGGCCTTCAACGATCACCACCTGCCGCTTGCGCCGTTCCCAGCAGAGCCGCTCGGCCGCGCCGTTCACGTAGTCGCTCATGACGTGGTCAACGGCGATGCCCGAGCCAGCGATCATGATGCCCGTCTGGCCGGTCGCGGCGAACTCGCTGTCCCAGCCGCGCCGCTTGAGCGCCCGGTCCAGTTCCACCGCCGTGACCATCTTGCCGACGCTGCAGTCCGAACCGACGATGGCGATGCGGCGCTGCTTGAGGTCCCGCAGCTTGTCTTCGGCGACGCCAATGTCGGCCGGCGGGATGCGGACATCCTCCAGGCGCACGTGCTTCCTTTTCGCCAGGGCCGCAAGCTCCGGATCGTCCCGCAGCGCGTAGTGCAGCCCGTTGACGATGTCTAGCCCGGCGCGGATCGCCTGCTGCAGCGTCTCCCGCCACGGCGCGGGCAACTGACCGCCGACGGGCGCGATGCCGATGACAAGCTGCGTCGGCCTAACCGACAGTCCTTCGCTGACGGACCTGACGATGGGGATGCCGCGTCCGATGCCGATGAACTCCTCCAGGCCCTTGCCGGACCGCGCGGCTTTGGAATCGAGGATGCAGACGACTTCGTCCGGGCAGTAACGCACAAGGCACGTGGCGGTCTTCGACGAGAAGACACCGAGTTTGCCCTCGGTGAGGATCATCATGCGGCGGGCTGCACGCTTTCGGGACATGGAGGTGAGAGCGTAACCGTGCGCGGCGATTTGGCAAATCGCTGTGGGCCCGGCTTTCCAGCTTCACATCGGCGCCTTGCGCTGTACTCAGATACAGGCAATCGCGCAGCACAAGGAGAGAGTTGTCATGAACACCAGTGCCTTGATCGTGCTGGTCGGGCTGTGCCTGGTCCTGCATGCGCGTGCCGGTGCAAGCGCGGAGGGAGCGAAGATGGGGAGTGCAGCGCAGGTTCTCACCGGCGGGTGGACATTGGCCCCAGACCCCGACAACAAGGGACGCGAACAACGCTGGTTCGAGCGCGCCCAGGCTGGCGCCAAGGAAGCGCCCGTGCCCGGGGTGATACAGCAGGTGTTCCCGAATTACTACGGTGTGGCGTGGTACTGGCACACGTTCCGTCCTGCACGGCCGGCGGGAGACGGACGAGTCCTGCTGCGTTTCGGCGCGGTTGACTACCTGGCGGACGTGTGGGTCAACGGGACGCACGCCGGTTCCTATGAAGGCGGCGAAACGCCGTTTGAATTCGATGTTACGGGTGCGCTCAAGAGCGATGGCGACAACCTGCTGGCCGTGCGCGTGCTCAACCCGACCACCAAGCCCATTGACGGCATCGTCCTCAACCAGACACCGCACCGCAACAAAGTGGTGCCGCCGCGCTGCGGGAGCGCGTTCGACAGCGGCGGCATCATGTACCCGGTGGAACTGCGGTTCGTCCCGGCAGTCTACATCACGGACCTGTTCGTCCGGCCCGACGTTAAGACGGGGACCATCGCGGCGACAGTAACTGTGCGTAACAGCCAGGCCGCGGCGACAGGCGGCGTGATCGCGCTGACGCTTGCGCCGTCGGCAGGCGCTGACGTTTTGCAGAATGTGGAGCAGAAGGCGGAGCTGCCCGCGGGGGATTCGCAGCACGAGATGACGGTTGTCGTGGCTCAACCGCGGCTCTGGAACCTGGACGATCCGTATCTGTACCGCGTGTCGGCCAGCGTGACGGCCGACGCGAAGCAGACGCATCACCACACCGTGCGCTGCGGCTTCCGCGACTTCCGCGTGGTTGACGGCTACTTCCAGCTCAACGGCAAACGGATCTTTCTCAAAAGCACGCACACGGGGAACTGCATGCCCATCGGCCAGGTTGCGCCCGTCATACCCGACTTCGTGCGCCGCGACCTCATTTTCGCCAAGGCGTCGGGCTTCAACACGGTGCGCTTCATCGCGGGCGCGGCCTATCCGGAACAGCTCGACTTTTGCGACGAGCTGGGGCTGATGGTGTACGAGGAATGCTACGCGGCCTGGTGCCTGGAGGATTCGCCGAAAATGGGCGAGCGGTTCGACCGCAGCACTTCGGACATGATCCGGCGCGACCGCAACCACCCGAGCGTGGCCATCTGGGGCCTGCTCAATGAGACGCGCGACGGCCCGGTTGTCCGGCGCGCCGTCGAGTTCCTGCCGAAGCTGCGCAAGCTCGACCCGACGCGCCTGGTGCTGCTGCAGAGCGGGCGCTGGGACGCGAAGCCCGCCATCGGTTCCGTGAGCAACCCCGGCAGCGGCGAGTGGGAGCCGGTGTGGGGAGTCGAAGGGCCGGACGCGCCGAAGGTCAACCCCGCGCTCGGCTGGAACCCCGGCGGCTACATTGACCGCGCCGGCGACGCGCACGTGTACCCGCAGACGCCGCACACGCCGCAGACCGTGAAGTTCATCCGCGAACTGGGCCGCGACACAAAGCCCGTGTTCCTGTCGGAGTACGGCATCGGCAGCATGGAGAACGTCATCAGCGAGTGGCGGAACTTCGAGCGCGCCGGGGCACGCCCCGATCTGGTGGACGCCGCCATGCTGCGCGCGCAGAGCGAAGCGTTTCTCGCCGACTGGAAACGGCTGGGCTTCGACGGCGTGTACCCGTTCCCCGAGGACCTGCTGCGCGAAAGCCAGCGCCTGCACGCGCGGCAGCGCACGCTCGGCTTCGACCTCGTCCGCTCGAACCCCAGGCTCTGCGGCTACAACCTCACGGGCATGCTCGACCACGCCATCACCGGCGAAGGCCTGTGGACGTTCTGGCGCGAATGGAAGCCGGCCACCTTCGACGCCGTGGCGGACGGCTGGTCGCCGCTGCGCTGGTGCATGTTCGTTGACCCGCTGCACGGGTACTCGGGCCGGACGGTGACGGTCGAGGCGGCGCTGGCCAGCGAGGACGCGCTGAAGCCCGGCGAGTATCCCGCGCGCTTCCGCATTTCCGGGCCGAGCGGCGTGGTGTGGGAGAAAACCGCCGTCGTGAAGGTCCCTGAAGCCGCGCCGCTCGCCCTTCCGGCCATCCGCGAGACCGTCACGCTCAACGGTTCGGCCGGACAATACGTCTTCGCGGCCAGCCTCGAACGCGGCGCACCTACCGGCGGACGCCTCGTGTTCCACGTCACCGACCCGTCGTCGCTGCCGAAGCTGCAGGGCAGCGTCACGCTGTGGGGCATCGAGAAGAAGGCCGAAGACTGGCTCACAGCGCGCGGGCTGACGTGCCGGCAACTCAGTGCCGAGGCGCCCAACGAGCGCGAGGTCATCCTGATCGGCAAGCCCGCGGACGCTGAGCAGAACGCTAAAGCCTGGGAAGCATTGACGCAGCGCATCGCCAAGGGCTCGACAGCCCTGTTCCTCAGCGCGCACGTGTTTCAGCACGGCAAAGCGGGGAAGAACTGGCTGCCGCTGAAGAACAAGGGCCGCTGCTATGCGTTCAACGACTGGCTCTACCACAAGGAATGCGTGGCGAAGCGGCATCCTGTCTTCGAAGGGCTGCAAGCCCCGGGAATCATGGACTGGGACTACTACGGCCCGGTCATCCCGCATGACGTCTTCGAAGGACTGGACACGCCCGATGAGACCATCGTGGCGGGGTTCGTCACCGGATACTACGACTTCCCCAACGGATACGCATCGTCCGTCCTGGTGGCCGCGTACCGCTCCGGCGAGGGCCGCTTCATCCTCAGCACGCCGTACATCCTGGAGAACCTGGACGCGCATCCCGCAGCGGACCGCCTGTTGCTGAATCTCATCCGGTATGCGAGGTAGCGTCAGGCGCGAGGAAACTCGGTGCGCATCATCACCTCGTCCTGCATCTGCGGCGAGAGGCGGACGAAGTAGTCAGTGTAGCCGCCGATGCGAACCACCAGGTCGCGGTAGTCTTCCGGGTGGGCGCGCGCCTTCTTCAGCGTCTCGTGGTCCACGACGTTGACCTGCGTCTCGAAGCCGCCGCGTTGCAGGAATGTGAGTATCAGATCGCGCAGCTTCCGCACGCCGTCCGGTGACGCGAACAGCGAACGGTTGAACTTCATGTTGAACGCCGCGCCGCCGATGAGCGGCGCGGGGTCCCACGCTGTGGTCGAGAGGATCGCCGCGGTCGGGCCGCGCGACTCACGCCCCTGCGCGGGTCCGCAGCCGTCGGCGAAGGGGAATCCGGCCCGGCGGCCGTCGGGCGTCGCGCCGCATTCGCGCCCGAGCCGCTCGTGCATGATCCAGCAGAACGCGCCGGGGACAAACGGGCTGTCATCAGGTTCCATGCGGTGCCCGGCGCACGCCTGCATCACGAAGCGCACCGTGTCGCCGACGAGCGCGTCAACCTCGGCGTCGCCGTTGCCGTACTTCGCATGCGCGCGCAGGAAGCGGAGGCGCTCCGCCTCGGACGCGCTCTCGTCCGCTGTCAGGATTTCGTGCAGCGCGGCAAGCGTGAGGCGCCGCGTGTCGAACACTTCCTTGCGGATCACGTGGAGCGAATCGGCGAGATTCGCCAGGCCCACGAAGGAACACTCGACCCAGTTGTAGCGCGCGCCGCCGTCGTCAATGTCCCTGGCGCGCGCGATGCAGTCGCGGGTGAGCACGCTCTGCAGCGGCTTGCCGCCGTGCTCGCGGCGCTCGCGCCGCAAACGGTTCTGCTCGGCAACCGCGTCGCCGATCTGTTTGGTCAGGCGCTGCCGGTACCGCTGCCCGAAGGCGTCGAAGCTCGGCGCGGCATCATGGCTGCTCACCTCGGCCGCGATCTCTTCCAGCAGCACGTGGCACAGGGAGAAGTACGGCGACGCCACCCAGACGTTGCTGCCGCCGACCGGCGTGATCTCCACGCAGGTTGAGTTGATGTAGTTGCACGCTTCGTCCGGCGGGACATGGAGCGCCTTCAGGCCGCGCTGGATGGTCGCGTCGCCGAAGAAGGCCGGCGTGGCATAACCCTGGCTCATCAGTTCCGCCGCGAGGCTGGTCAGGTCCGCGGGCGTGCCTTCGTGCCAGCAGACGCCGACAGTCGGGTAGATCAGCCGCGTTCGGCGGAGCGCTTCGAGGCAAAGGTATGACAGCTCGTTGGTGACATCGCGCTCCGCGGCGTCCCGCCCGCCCACCATCACCGACATAGCCAGGCCGTCGGGGATCAACTCGTTGATGAGCAGGTAGAGGGACTCGATGAGCAGCAGCGCTCTCTCCCGCGTGAGCACGCCGCCGGCAACGTCCTTGTTGTAGAAGTAAAGCAGCGTTCGGTCGAGGTGCCCCGGAACAACCAGGTGCGCTTCGCCCGCGTGCCACAGGCCAAAGATGGCCAGCCACAGGAGCTGCAGCGCGTCGCGGAACGTGGCCGGCGGATGGTGCGCGATGCGGCGGCAGGACTCTACCATCTCGGTAAGTTCCGCGCGCCGCCACTCGGGCGCCCCTTTCATCGCCGCTTCTGCCGCGCGCGCGGAGTTCTCCGCGAGCGACGACAGACCATCCAGCGCGTGCAGGAACGACTGGCAGATCTCCCGCTCCTTCTCACTCGCCGCCGCCATACGGAGGCGGATATCGCCGCGCAGACCTTCGATGCCGCGCCCGAACAGCGTGGGCCAGTCAGGCTCGCAATGTCCCGTCTGGCCGCCCGGCCACGTGAAACCGGCGAGGTACTTCCGCGCGTCCGCCAGCTCGCCTTCATTGACTGCCTCCGGACGCGTGGCGAGGCGGCCGGCGAGAAGCTCGTACTCGTCCACTGCCAGAGCCGCGTGCGCCAGGCGGTCGCGGGTGAGCAGTCCGCGGCGCACGGCCCAGGGGAGACCTTCAGAGGCGCGCAGCGACGCCGCGCTGACGGTCGCTGTCTCGGTCCAGGCCAGCGTCTTGCGTTGCAGGCAACGCTGCCTGAGCGTGCTGATGCGCTCGGCATCCGATACTGCGGCTACAAGCGCGGTCGCCATGTATCCCCTCGCCTCACTACAAGCCGTGTTCCGTCCGCGCGATGACGCTGTCCTGGAGCGCGCGGTCGAGCCGGGTAAAGTATTCGCTGTAGCCGCCGATGCGCACGATCAGGTCGGCGTGCTTCTCGGGTTCGCGCTGCGCGGCCAGCATGGCGTCGCGGCTGACGACCGAGAGCTGCACCTGCATGCCGCCGCGCGCGAAGAAGGTCCGGACCAGCGCGGCGACCTGGGGCAGGGCTTCGTCCATAATCTTCCGCTGAAAACGCAGGTTGAGCACCGGCGTGCCGGCGGCCAGCGCGAGCGGCAGCTTCAGCACCGAGTTCAGCAGCGCCGTCGGCCCGTGCGTGTCGCGTCCCTGGGCCGCGCCGACCGAATCCGTCAGCACCTCGCCGGCCTTGCGGCCATCCGGCGTGGCGCCGACCGCGCGTCCGGCGCTGCGGTAGGTGACGAAGAGGATGCACGAGGCCAGATAGCGGCCGCCGCGCGGAGTCTCATGCGAGTGCAGTTCCTTCCATGCGAACTCGATGATCTCGCGGCCGGTGTCGTCCACATAGGGCTCGTCGTTGCCGAACTTGGGGACAGCGAGGAGTCTCCGCCGGAGCGGCTCGCAGCCGGCGAAATCGGCCTGGAGGGCTTCGAGCAGTTCGCGCGCCCCGATGGTCCGTTCTTCAAACACGCACTGGCGGATCGCCGCCAGGCCGTCAATCAGGTTCGCGATCCCCTGATAGCTGACGACGCACCAGTTGTACCGCGCGCCGCCCGCCTCGAACGACCGCCGCCGCTTCACACAGTCGCGCGTGAACATGGTGCGGTACAGCTTGGGATCCCCTTCGCGGAAGCGCCGGCGCAGGTCGGCGTTGTGCTGCGCGACGAGCGAGTCGGTCACGAACTGGATCTGGCGCTTGACCGCGTGCAGGAACGCATCGCAGCCGGCGAAATCCTCGAAGCGCCCCGTGTGCGGCCCGCGCTGCTCGCGGCACACGGGGTCCCAGCCATCGTGGAGGGCCAGTTCCAGGGCTTTCGCCAGGTTGATCTCGCCTTCCAGGCTGCCGACGTTGGACATGCCGGCGATCATCGTTTCGGTGCAGCCGCCGAACCCCAGGTCGCGCGCGTCTTCGAGCGTCAGGCCGAGGCCGGCGCTCATCAACGTGCTGACGTACAGGTCATCGTTGTACAGCGCGGGTCGGCCCGAGCCTTCGCGCAGCACCTGCAGGGCCTGGAGGAGCGCGTCCTCGGGCGTCTGGTGCGTGATCCTGAACGCGACGTTGGGACGCCGATGACGGTTCCGCTGGCACGCGGCGAGACATTCGCGCGTCAGGGCGTTGAAGCCGTCGCGGCCGTCGGGCGTATAGCCGCCCAACTGCAGGTTCCAGCCGTTGAAGCGCTCGAAGTTCTGCCAGACTTCATCCAGGAGGCGCCGGGCGAGGTCCAGATCGAGCGTGCCGTTCTCTGCGTCCTGCTCGAACAAGGGCCCGAGCACCTGATCGAAGCGGCCGATGCTGTCGCAACCGTCGAGCATCCAGGTCAAGTTCACGGCCAGCAGACCTTCGATGAATGTGCGGGCTGGCTGGAGGAAACAGGAGGCGAAGCTGTCCGCGATGACAGTCAGGTCCAGTTGCCGCCGGCCATCGGCCCTGGCCACGGCACTCCGCAGCGCCGCAACCGTCCGCGCATGAAACGCCCTGACGCCTTCGGCGTAGTCCTTGAGGGCCAGCAGCAGCGGGAATCCCTCGGACGCATCGCTGCCATTGTCACGGCGCGCCGCAGCGATCTGCTCGTCCAGTTCGCGCTCCATCGCGGCGAACCCTTCCCGCACCACGCGCCGGGTATCCGGGTTGCTGTGCGTGTAGCCGCCGAAGTGAGGCAAGCGGGGCACGAGGTCCTGGACGAGTGCTTCGATGACTGCGGCGTGCTGCGGGAAGCGCTGCTTCTTCTCGTCGGCAATGTCGCGCGCCACAGACAAACCGGAGTGATGGTTGAGATTCAGGATCAGCGCGGTGGCCCACCAGACGCCGTGGGATGCCATAGTGCGGCAGCGAGGCATCGGCTCGCAGGGGATGAGGAGCCGGTCATCCGGGACGACGATCTCCATGTTCTGATAGAGCCGCAGGAACGCCCGCCCGTACGCGCGCGGCCACGGCTCATTGATGGCTTCGTAGAAACCAAGGGCCGACCATTCGCCGATCTCGCGCAAAACGGCGGGGTCTATCGTGCCGTCGTTCTTCCTCACGAGCGACATACGTTTCTTGCCCCAAGCGACCGCAGTTTCTCGATAGCCGCATTGAGTTCGGGTTCGGGAATGCCAAGGCCCTGACTCCCGTCTTTCCCGAGGCCGAGGCGCTCGCGCTTCGACTCGCCCAGCCGATGGTAACCCAACACGTGGACCGCCTCGCAGTGCGCCAACTCCTGCGACAGGCGCGCGATCCCCGCCAGATGGTCGTCGCGCAGGTTGTAGCCCGGGATGAGCGGACAACGCAGGATGATACGCGCGCCTGCGGCGTCGAGCGCGCGCAGGTTGCGCAGCACGAGGCCGTTGGTCTGCCCGGTGAACGTGCGGTGCCGCTCGGCGTCGGTCTCCTTGCAGTCGTAGAGGAACAGGTCAACGAGCGGCAGGATCTCGCGGAAAGCTTGAGCAGGCGCGAAGCCGCTGGTTTCGAGGCAGGTGTGCAGCTTCTGCGCTCTCGCCGCGGCCAGGATGGCCCGCGTGAACTCGAACTGCAACATTGGTTCGCCGCCGCTCAAGGTGACCCCGCCGCCGGACTGTTCGTAGAACGGCCTGTCCTTGAGGACCTCGGTCATAACCTCCTGCACCGTCATCTCCTGGCCGACGATCTCAAGCGCGCGCGCGTAGCATTCCGCGGTACACGCGAAACACTGGCGGCAGCGGTCGCGGCGAAGCTGGTGGGTCCCGTCCTGCATTACGTGCGCGCTGTTGGGGCACGTCTTGAAGCAGAAGCCGCAGCCGATGCACAGCGCGGGCGCGAAGCTGAGTTGCGGAGCAGAGCGCAGCGATTCGGGATTGTGGCACCAGTCGCAGTGGAGCGGGCAGCCTTTCAGGAAGACCGTGGTGCGGATGCCCGGACCGTCGTGGATCGAGAACTTCTGGATATCGAAGACGACGCCCTGGTGCTGCATCCGCGTGCCCCACGCCCGCATGGGCGGGACGCCCATGCTACGGGAGAGCGGAGCATATCACGGCGTCCGTGTGCGCGCCAACTCACGCTCGGCCGCGAAAGCGCTGGCGCTCTTCGGGAAGGTATCCACGACGGTCTGCCATTCACGCCTGGCGTTCTGCGCCGCGTCGCCCTCGATCTCGCGCAGCCTGTCATGGCACACGCCGGCGAAGAAATGCGCTTCGGCAAGCTGGTCGGCATCGTCGAAGTAGACCCCGACGACGTGGAGGAACGCCCAGCGCGCCTCGGCGTAAGCGGAGTGTGCCAGCAACGTTTGGCCGCGCTCAGCGTTGGTGATGCCGCTGGCAAGATGGGCCTTGCCGAGCGTCATGTACGCGGCCGCGAGCACCGCTTCCTTGCCACCGGAGTCCTTCTCGTACTTCTCGATAAGGGACGCGGCCTCAGCCTGCGCCGTGGGCAGGTCCGGCGCGGCCAGCAGCGTGCGCAGGAGGCCGACGACAGCCTGCGACCACAGGTCGGGAATGTCGGCGCATTGCGTACGCGCAGCGTACCAGCGTTCCCGCGCGGCCAGCCACTCGCCCTGCTTGGCCAGCGCTCTGTGTTCGGCCAGAGTCGCCGCCGCGATAGCCAGTTGGCCGTGCGCACGGGACGCGATGCGCACGAATCCGCTGTCAATACGGATGGTCTCGTCGCGGTACTTCTTGATCTGCTCCGTGGATTGCAGCAAGGCTGCGGCGGCCTCGTCGAGCTTGCCCTGCTCAATGAGGCAGACTGGCAGCTTGGCCGCGATGTCCGGCAGGAAGCGTGACCTGGGGTTGGTCTTCAACACGTCCGCAAAGTAAACGGCGGGCGAGGCATAGACTTCCAAGCCATTCCTGTTTCTGTAGGCGTTGAAGTTGCCGCTGGCGTACAACGCGGCGCCAATGCCATACATGCAGTATTCCTGCGCCCACTTGCTGTCGGGCATTTTGTCGAAGGCCTTGCGGAAGTAGAGCGCCGCGAGGGTGAAGCGCTGCTCGCCCATCTTCTCCAGAGCGGCGTTGTACTCTTCGTTTCTGTCTGCGTAGAGCACGTCCTTGACGGCGTGGCTCGGGACTTTGACCTGTCCCCCGCCCTTCCCCACGCCCGCCACGTACAGGTAGTCGTCCTGCGTAACCTTCAGAACGGCGATCTTCGTGCCGTCGGTCTTGACGATGAGCGTCGGTTCGTCATCGCCGGGCGGCGCCGGTTCGGCGCACAGCGCCGTCAGCGTGCAGAGCATGGCCAGGCAAACGGGGGTGAGGCTGCGCGTGGGCATAGTGTGACCTCCGCAAGGACCGTCCACCGGTAGTACGTATGAGCCGCCGTTTCCTTGCGTCAGC
>Ga0315282_10011926_pt1 | contig 13376 bp, 19 predicted proteins | sample YL17G07_20_MG_FD_203693 | JGI IMG/M metagenome (GOLD analysis project Ga0315282, IMG submission 203693) | Sediment microbial communities from Yellowstone Lake, YNP, Wyoming, USA - YL17G07_20 | ecosystem: Environmental > Aquatic > Freshwater > Lake > Sediment | place: USA: Wyoming | collected...
CGAAGATATATCTTGTCAGAAAACATCACCGTTACTTTTAAAGCTATGAAAATTCGATTTCAACAAAATATTCTCGATAGTTATCTTGAACAATTATGGGTTTAAAAAGTGCAAGACTTCAGTAATTGAAATTTTATCTATCCCCATTTTAATCCTTAATATGCTCGGTGGAATAATTGCCGGAATTTGGCTCGCCTTTTTAGGAGAATGGATATTAATCGTCATTGGTATTGTACTTCTATTCACATCTCATTTTTATCTTTCAATTTTGATGTTGCCAGGGCTTCTTTTTGCTCCCATAGCCGTGCGTCTTTATGAGAAAAAAATCCTTTAGGGCACTTGTTTGGTTTCTTGTCTCAATTTTATACAAATCTGCTAATTGTTGGCACATGTGCATTCGCATTTTTTATCTGCACGCGCTTTTATGACGGCGAAAGTAAATTTGGGTTAATCCCCTATTTGCTCTGGTCTTGGGGGATGGCGCTTGGACCTTGGCAGTTTTTCCAATCTAAAGAGCCAGATAATGAATTTTCTGCCATAACATTATTCAGTGCTACGATTTTTTATTTCTTATTTCTAATAAGCATCTTTTTGGGGCATATCTTTGTTTTGATAGTCTTAGCTTTATTTATACTTGTTCAATTATTGGTTTTACCCATTTTTAATATGTATCTGGCAAATAAAATGCAAAATACCTTCTAACAAGGCAATCCAGTGGATGGCTGATAGCCACCGCTGATTTAGGTCGTTAGGCTGAAAGGACGACTAATGAGCAAACACAGAGACAAGTTCAGTATAACCATTTGGCTATTTCTCTTTGGGTATGCATTGCCTTTCATGGTGGGGTGCGTTCCAATGAAACAAATGCGGGTCTGGCAACCCATAGGTGGCCGATCCGTTTCAGCCCCTTCTTTTTCTCCAGATGGCAAGAATATCCTCTTTACAGCAAGACCGCATGGGGAAATGAAGCGCCAAATCTTCGTCAGTCTCCTCGATGGAACTGGGGAGCGAAATTTGACCCAACATCCGGCCAGTGATTGGCATCCGGCCTGGTCTCCGGATGGGCATTTCATTTATTTTGAATCAAACCGCGACGGCCAGCGAGAGATTTACAGGATGCGGAATGATGGAACGGAGTTGAAAAACGTTTCACAAAATCCAGCCATTGATGGATTGTTCGACTTGTCACCCGGCGGAAATTATATCGTCTTCGTACGAGTTTCCGAGCTTCCTAAGGAGGAGGTTATCGTTATCGCATCGGCCGACGGATCCAGCCAGCGGGTTCTGGTGAATAGCGGTTGGCGGGCACTGTGGTCGCCTGACGGCCAATGGATACTTCACAAGCGCAGCAGAGATATGGGACTTTGGATTATGCATCCAGATGGTTCCGGGGAGCGGCGGATCGATACTAAGGGATTGGAAAACCCACGGGCACTCGCATGGACACCGGATAGCAAAGCGATTCTCATTGTTGCACGAGGCATCTATTGCAATAGAAACCTGTGCCCATCTGACATTTATTTAGTGAACTTGGATGGCACTGGAATAAAATTGGTTTTGCAAGATGTGGACTACAGCAGCGACATTTATGGAGTTATGGTTAAAACCAAATGCGCGTGGGATTCGATCCGCGGGCGACTTGCCTTGGCCGTGAACACCTATGATCGAAGAAATGGGTTAGTAATTTTCGACCGCCGCGGAAACCTCCTTGCTGATTTTCGTCAAAAATGGTCACCTCACGATTTTCATGGTGCGTGCTGGGCGCCTGACGGCAAGACTCTCTGGTTTTTGAAAACGCCTGTTTTGGGTGAAACCAAAGGCGGCATTTATAAAATGAATGAGGACGGTACTGAGGAACAACAGGTCATACCAGATAACATTGTCTGGAGCAGTGCGCCTTAGATCAAGGAAGAACTTCGCACCAAGATCAAGGAAATGCACGAATGATGCCCGGCCTAACGAGACACTCAAGAGGGACGCGGCAAAAGGTCGCCGCGCCCCTTAGCTTGATAGTTAGGCATCAAGATTACCATTGTAAATTTTAGGAATATCTTAGGGAAAAATGGAAAAAAATGAATAAAGAAAAATTAGAGCGAATTTGTTTCAACTGCAATCAATTTTTGACGGCAAGCATGGAAGAAGCAACTGAATTTGGTATCTGTCTTAATGATAAAGACTTCGAACCATTTATTGAAGAATTATTAGAAAAATCAAATTATTCTTCTTGCCAGGAATTAATAAATTCCAAAAAGTTTCTTGGCGAACAAGAAGCCTGTGAAGATTTTGAGGAAATTGAATCGATAGAAATAGACGATGCTACCCCGTTAGTCCAGGAACTAAAACGTTTATGCGCCTCTGGAGACCTTACCCCAGAATCACTTAAGGCAGCCATATTGGAAGAAAAAATTAGAAATATTGATTGGAAAACCACTCCTGTGGATCAATACGTAAGACAACTGAAAAGTCCGAAAATAGAAGAACAAAAGGCAGGAATATCCAGTCTTGGAGGTATGATAGCACTTGGGAATAAAGAAGCGTTTAAAGAATTATTCAATTACTTCACACAAATTCCTCCACCCAAGACAGTAGAAGAGGTTCACTTCAAAAAAGAGGTTTTAAGGCATCTAGAAAGTGATAATACGAAGCAGCAAATTATCCCTTATTTAATTGATGAATTGTATAAAATACCTTCCAAGAATACCACCCGACAGTGGATATCAGATATATTTAGATTTTTGGAACACTCTCCTAATGAAAAAATTCGTGAACCTTTAGAAAAGATGTTAAAAGATAAAAGATTTTCCTATAGACTTAAGAAAAAGATGAAGAATATTTTGTATCCCAATTATTTCTCAGATGAACTTCTTGCCTAACGAATCGCTCCAGCGGACGGCTGATAGCCGCCGCTGACTTCGATCGTTAGGCATAAAAAATAAGAAATGCCAAAGAAAATAAGAGATCTCATAAAAGATTTGGAAAATGCAGGCTTCATTAATAGAGGAGGTAAAGGAGATCACAGAAATTTTGTCCATCCAAATGTGACAAAGTCCATTACAATTTCAGGTAAAGGAGGTGACGACGCTAAACACTATCAGGAAAAAGCCGTAAGGCTTGCCATAGAGGAGGCAAGAAAATGAACGAGGGAACTAAATATGTAAAAATTATCGAATGGTCAGAGGAGGATCAATGTTTCATAGGTAGTTGTCCCGAACTTTTTTACGGTGGATGCCATGGAGACAACGAATATGAGGTTTTTAATGAATTGTGCAAGATTATTGAAGAGACAATCAAAATTTATAAGGAAGATGGGAAACCATTACCTATCCCGCTTACCGGAAAAGAGTTTGTGAATGCAATGCAGAAGGTGGCATAAAGAAAAAACAAATGCCTAAATCACTCCAGCGGATGGCTTACAGCCACCGCTGATTTCAGTTGTTGGACAGGGAGGTTAATCTGAAAAAATAAAGTGCTATTTCCGGTTAAGCGCAGGAGGTTAGGCTGCTTTTTTGAGGATTCTATTTTTTGTATGCATTGAAAGCCTGACAGGTTCAAAGAGTCTAGAGGGGTAAAGGTAATCCCCTCCAGACTCGTCAATGATTCTCACCTGGTTGTGACGCTCAGCCTCCTTGTCTGGAATCGTTTCATACAACTTTCGTATCTCCAAGGATGCCTCGTAACCCTCGTTGTCAATGCAAAGCAGAAATTTTTGTTTCATTCTTTTTTACTCCAAGTATTTCTTGATTTTAGTTTCCTTTCTTCCCTTGCCATGGCCTTCATACCAATGGAGTTCTGCAAGCCTTACGAGAGTAAAGGGGACGGTTCTATTTATTAATTTCTCCACGCTATCCCGTTGGAGAACGAAAGCTACGGAAATAAAATAGAAGTGGCCCTTTTTAAATTACCCACCGATGATTTTTACCAGAACCCTTTTTCTTCGTTTACCATCAAATTCGCCGTAAAAAATCTGCTCCCATGGGCCAGAATCGAGCTTGCCGTCTGTGACTGCCACCACTATCTCCCTCCCCATGATCTGCCGTTTCAGATGGGCATCGGCATTATCCTCTCCCACATTGTGACGATACTGCGAAACCGGTTGATGTGGAGCAAGCTTCTCCAATCATAAATCAAAATCATGATGAAGACCAGATTCATCATCATTGATGAAGACCGAGGCAGTGATATGCATGGCATTGACGAGCACCAGTCCTTCTTTGATGCCGCTCTCCTTCAGACATGCTTCAACCTTGGGAGTAATATTGATAAAAGCCCGGCGTGTCGGCGCCTCAAACCAAAGTTCTTTCCGATAACTCTTCATAACTCCTCCCGAAGGATTCCCTGCGGTATCATAATCCTGTTTATATTGAGTCCCAATAACTACAATACCACCACAAGATCAATTGACACGCAGCCAAATTCTATATAAGATGCTAACAATTGTAGAATCAGGTTAAAAATAAACGTTATGCTTATGATGATTCAAGATCTTGGGGTGCAATAACCCATGGATTTAGATATAATAGGAGAAATAGAGGAAATTCAAACCATTGCTGTGGGAGGAAGAATCCAAGATATAATGCGGATTCGCAAACAGTATGGGCTTGGCCGTTGGCGCAAACTCAAAGGCGTGGCCAATGTTCGTCTTCATAGCGGAAGGATACGTAAAGCAGAGGTCCACTGGTACGAAGCCCACGGCATTGGTAGAAAGAAGATGAAAATCAAAAGGATTCTGGATTAAAGCCATGGAAAAAGAAAAGAAAGAACGGATGTTTGCGCTCTGCGTGGAGAACAAAGACTGTGAGGATTTAGAAAAGCGTAAGGTCTACCAGGTTCTGCCGGATGAGGAAGCAGAAAAAGAAGGATACCTCAGAGTAATCGATGAATCAGGTGAAGATTACCTTTATCCCCAGTCCTATTTCGTTCTTGTACAATTACCGCGCGAGGCGCAAGAAGCACTGAGCGTAGCAATATAGATATCTCACTTCGCCTCAACCGCTCCACCGGATCGCAGGGAAATTCGGCCCTCGGTAAACTTCAATGTGGAGGCTCAGATGATTTTGAGTCCCCGAAAACAGATTTGAAGAAAAAGGTTATTCAACCGGGATTATGGATAAGGTATGCCTAAGTCACTCCAGCAGACGGTTAATAGCTACCGCTGATATAGGTCGTTCCAAAAGGAACTCATAGCAGAGATGATTGAAGAAAGTTGGTCCAAGAAAGAAAAAGCCATTGCGAGGCGGGCATTCGAAGATGCTTACGAAAAGGAATGCAAAGACCTGATCGAAGAGATACAAAAGAGAGCCAATGAGGCCAAGGACCCCATTGATATATGGCGCTTGCATGATTTCCTCACCAAAAGGATAAAAGAAATAGAGGACAAATACGACTACAGATACTCAATGCTCATCCTTGTATTCGCAAGACTGATCAAAGAAGGATGGATAACGGTCGGTGAAATAGAGGGCCTGAACGAGAACAAAATCGCTAAGATTCGGTACTTGGCAAAGAAGTAACAGGATTTAAGCTCGGGCAATGGTAACGGCTAATAAATCACTCCAGGGAACGACTGACAGCCGCTGCTGATCTCCGCCGTTGGTCCAATAATATTTATAAAACTTTTGTTGACAAGGTATTCTTTTTGGGGTATTTTTGTAGTATGAAAGTCAAGACATCTATAACCTTGTCTGAAGATTTGCTGAAAGCGATCGACGAATATGCAGGGGAATACAAAAACCGATCCGAATTCATCGAAGATGCTGTCCGGGCTTTTATTATACAATTGATCCGTGAGCAGCAAGATGCCAGAGACCTTGAGATTATCAATAAGCATGCGGATTATCTAAACCGAGAAGCAGCGGATGTTCTCACCTATCAGGTCGATCTGTGAAACGTGGTGAATTGTATCGTGTTGCTAACCCTTCAGCCAAGGATCCCAAAAAATCCAGAGTCTTTGTTGTTGTAAGCCGCCAAGTTCTCATCGATTCTCGCTTTTCCACAGTCATATGCGCCCCGATTTATTCAACTCATGACGGTCTTTCCACTCAAGTACTGGTTGGTGTGGATGAGGGATTGAAGCACGATAGCAGTGTTCACTGCGATGAGCTTGTAAGTTTGCCTAAGTCGCTTCTGACCAACTTTGTCGGATCGCTCTCTCCACAAAAAACCGAAGAGCTTAATAGGGCTCTAAGCATAGCCTTGGATATTCGGAATCTTAAGGGCTAACCCTGTTGCTTGGTTCCAGCTCTCAGCATAATCGCCCCTTTCCACCAAGGACAACCATGCGCCAGATGCCGTGATGGCGGCTTTCTCAGCCGCCTCATTTGCCTGCAGGGCTCCGATGAAAATCTGACCTCCTAACATGGTAAATATTAAAATCGCACTCCATCTTTTTTCATCATCATCCCCTTTTTTTGTTATCATTATCCTATTCATTCCAATTTTCCTTCTTGCCGGAGCTGGGTAATGATAGCCATAATTTGGGGGAGAGCTTCGATCGCTGCCTTTTCTCCCTCAAGAATCGCTTCATGTTTTTTTGAAAAATCAGTAGAGCCGATATGGCTCACCTTCGGTCTGATGACCACATCCGCCTGAGAAGCTTGGATGGAGCCGAGTTTGGAATACATGATATTGATGGATTGCAGGATGGCCTCAATCGTCCCTTCGGGCTGGGACCGTTCAATCCCTGAGGAGATATCCACAGCAATGACGACATCAGCGCCAAATCTTTTGGCAGCCTCCACGGGAACAGGGCTGACCACCCCTCCGTCGACATACATCTTATCAGCAATTTTTACGGGTCTGAAGATACCCGGGATGGAACAACTCGCCCTCACCGCTGTTCCTGTATTCCCTTTTCCAAAGACAATCTCCTGCCCCTTTTCTAAGTCTGTGGCCACAGCATAAAAAGGAATCTTCAACTTTTCCATCGGGGTATTCTTCACCGACTTATTAATAAATTCTTCAAGCTTCTCCCCTTTGATAAACCCATTGTTGGGGATATAGAGAAGATCAATGATATCTTCTTTTCCCATTGAAAAGGACAGCTTCTGGAGTTTAAAGGCATCGTAACCATAGGCGTAGAGGCTTCCCACAGCGCTCCCCACGCTGGTTCCGACGATCATGTGAATCGGGATTTTATTCGATTCGAGGATCTTGAGCACACCAATATGGGCAAACCCTTTGGATGAACCTGCCCCCAGCACCAAGGCAATCCTGGCTGGCTTAGGAGGAGGCTGGACTGAAGGTTGAACAACCGGTGGTGGTTGTTGAATTTCCTTCACCGTACAAGATGCTATCATCAGCACTAAAATGGCTAGAATGCGAAATAACTTATTTATGTACATACCCTCTCCTCTCCTTCGAATGTCTATCATATCATCCATTTGTCAGAAGTTGAAGGCGATTAGATTTTGGGGTTCTCAAACATCTGAGAGGCCTGGAAGGAACTTCGAACAAAGGGACCTGAGGCAACAGCTTTAAAACCCATCTCATGCCCTACCCTCTTATACTCATCGAATTCCTCCGGGGGAATAAATCGTACGACCGATAAACGATCCGGGCGGGGTTGAAGATATTGGCCGATCGTTAAGAAATCACATCCTGCCTCTCTCAGATCTCGAAGGAGTTCCAAAACTTCTTCATGAGTCTCTCCCAGTCCAAGCATAAAACCTGATTTAGTTGGAATATGAGGATAATCTTCTTTTGACCTTCTCAATAAATCAAGCGATCTCTGATAGGCAGCTTGAGGTCGGACTACAGGGTAGAGTCGTGCGACCGTTTCAATGTTGTGATTTAGGACGTCCGGACATTCTTTGAGAACAATTTCTAAAGAGGAATGTTTACCCTGAAAATCTGGAATCAATACCTCAATTTTTATATTTGAATCCAATGCCCGGATGGCTTGAATCGTTTTGGCAAACAGGGGTGCTCCGCCATCGGGAAGATCGTCTCGGGTGACCGAAGTGATGACGACGTACTGAAGGCCCATTTTTTTAACAACTTGAGCAACTTTTTCTGGTTCTGTTTCATCGGGCGAAATGGGTACTCCATGTTCCACAGCACAAAAACCGCAATCCCTTGTACAAACCCTTCCCAGAATTAGAAACGTTGACGTCCCTCTGGAGAAACATTCCCCGAGGTTTGGACAACGGGCCTCCTCACAGACCGTATGAAGGCCCGCTTCACCCAAGATTGCTTTGACTTTAAGAAGATCCTGATAGGGAGGAATCCTTTTCTTCAACCAGGGAGGTTTTTTCAAATTTCTCATTTTTCAATTTGCAATTTGCAATTTTAAATTTGCAATGATCTTTTTTACCATGCTCTATGCCTTCTGCTTTATTTCCGGAGCGGTTTTGGGAGATGAATCGCCAAACCATCTACATCAAGAAACGCCTCTTTCAGAGCCTCTGGAGTGGTTGGATGCGCTTGAATGAGTCTGGAGAATTCTCTGGTTTTAACATTCTGTTCCATCAGGTTGGAAGCAATCGAAATCAGAGTGCAAGCATCATGACCAATGATGTGAACCCCTAAAATTTGATCATCCTCTCGACCAACAACTACCTTGATGAGACCATCAGTCTCCCCGGAGATCAATGCTGTTGGATTGGAACGGAAGGGAAAGCGGCCTATCTTTATTGCTCTTTTTCCCCTCGCCTCTTTTTCGGTAAGGCCAATGGAGGCAATTTCTGGATAAGTGAAGATACAAAGAGGGATGAGGTGACCTTCCATCTCATGATCGATCCCCATCACATTTTCTGCTGCCACCACTCCTTCTTCCATTGCCACATGGGCCAGAATAGTTCCTCCAATGGCATCACCGATTGCATAAATAGGAGGTGTGGTTGTCTCCATCCGGCGATTGACCCGGATACCTGCCGAGGAAATTTCAACACCTGCTTTTGGAAAATCGAGATCTAAATTGGGGCTCCTGCCAACGGCTAAAAGCAACTTTTGGGCCGTAACTTCCTGAACCCCCTGCGGGGTGTTTACGGTCAATCTCAATCCTTCTTCCATAGGACGGAGATCTTCGACTTTGGACTTTGTCAAAATTTTGATGCCATCCCTCTCTAAGAACCTTCGAAGATTTCGAACCAATTCATTTTCAAGACCAGGCAGAATATTATCCAGAATTTCAACAATCGTCACCTTTGAACCTAATGCATTGAATATCGTGGCAAACTCAACGCCGATATATCCTCCGCCCACAATAACCATTTCACGAGGGATCTTTTTGATTTCCAAAGCCTCATCACTGGTGATGATTTTTCCACCATCAGGCGTAATGTTAGAGAGAGTTTTCGATTTTGAACCAGGAGCAAGGATGATCGCATCAGCTTCAATGATCTCCTTTTTCCCATCACTATGTAAGAGGGCCACCTGATTGGGCCCTAAAAGATCAGCCTGAGCCTGTTTAACGGTCACCCGATGGGATTCGAGGAGCATCTCCACCCCCTTCACCAACTCCTGAACCACCTTTTCCTTCCGTTCCATCATTGATTCAAGGGGATTAAATCTTTCGTTAATAAGGGATTGAAAGACTGTGGAACGTCTGAGCGAACAAAGCATTCTGGCATCGGAAAGAAGGGCCTTGGTAGGAATGCAACCCCGATTAAGGCAGGTCCCTCCGATTTTATCCTTCTCTATCAAGGTAACTTTGGCTCCCAGTTGAGCAGCTCGAATAGCTGCCACATAACCACCCGGTCCCCCTCCAATGATAATCACCCTTTTTGGATTCATATTGTTCAATGATAAATGGTCAATGTTCAATGGTCAATTTGCAATTAATTCTTTTAACTCTTTCTTTTCCCAGTCTTTCTGAAAAACCTCTTTAGAATGAAAAGATATCCTTTCCCATAGTCGTTCCCGGGAGATTTCTTTTCCAAGAATCTTTGCCATAGAGGTCATCTTTTTCCCTTCGAGACCGCAGGGGTTGATCAGTTCAAAGTATTTGAGGTTGGTTTCATAGTTTAATGAAAAACCATGGAATGAAACCCACCGTTTGATGGCCACACCCACTGAAGCAATCTTTTCTCCATCTACCCAGACACCCCGGTTCAAAGGGTCTCTTTTCCCTTGGATTCTGAAATCTATAAGGACACGGAGAATGACCTCCTCGAGTTGACCAATATACCGGATGAGGCGATATCCATATTCCTTTAAATCAAGAATGGGGTAGACTACCATCTGCCCAGGACCGTGGTAAGTGACATCCCCGCCCCTCTCCACATGGAAGATGGGAATCTTCATCGCCTCCAGAACTTCTGAAGAAGCAATAAGATGCGATCGGTTGCCACGTCTTCCAAGAGTGATTACATGGGGATGTTCAAGGATCAGCAACAAGTCTGGCAACTCTTCTTCCACTCGCCTCGACCAGAGTTGGCGCTGAAGTTCCCAGGCCTTTTGGTAGTCTATGAGACCCACATCAATGATGTATCCTCTTCGGTCCATAGGCAATCTTTAAATTCGAAATCCGAATATCGAAATTCGAAACAAATCCGAATGACCAAATTCCAAATGACCAACTTTGTTTTGAAAATTTAGAAATTTGAATTTTGAATTTGTTTCGAGCTTCGGATTTCGTGCTTCGTATTTATTTATTCCCGCTCCATCTTAATTTCGGTTTTCTTGCGGCCAGGACTTCGTCGAGCCTTCTCACCTTAACCCTCTGAGGCGCCTGCCGGAGGAGGTCCGGATTCTCTTCTGCCTCTTTGGCAATTTCGATCATCGTCTCAATAAATCGATCAATGCTTTCCTTGCTCTCTGTCTCTGTGGGTTCCATCATCAGCGCACCTTTAACCACCAAAGGGAAGTAAATCGTGGGAGGATGAAAGCCATAATCGATCAGCCTTTTGGCAATATCGAGGGTGCTGACATGATACCTTTCCTGAAATCGATCCGTAAAGACACATTCATGCATGCAGGGTCGATCATACGGAAGATAATAATAGTCCTTGAGTCTTTTCATCAGATAGTAAGCATTGAGCACAGCCATCTCACTCACCCTCTTGAGCCCTTCCGCTCCCATCGAGAGGATGTAGGCATAAGCTTTAATCAGGACCCCGAAGTTTCCGTAGAAGGCCTTTATCTTGCCAATGCTGTGTGGTCGATCGTCATTGAGTCGGTAGATCTCTCCATGCTTTTCGATCACTGGAATCGGGAGATAAGGCGCAAGCTCTTTTTTTACGGCCACAGGACCAGCTCCAGGACCTCCTCCACCATGAGGAGTTGAAAAGGTTTTATGGAGATTGATATGGACTACATCCACCCCCAAATCACCCAGTTTTACGATCCCCATCAGGGCATTAAGATTGGCTCCATCACAATAGACAAACCCTCCTTTGCGATGAACGATCTCAGCGATCTTGCTTAGGTGTTCCTCGAAAAGACCTAAGGTGTTTGGGTTAGTCACCATGATGGCCGCCACTTCCTCATCCATCATTTCGGCCACTTTCTCAAGAGGGATCACCCCTTTTTCATTCGATTTAATCTCTATCATCTGATAAGACGCAATCGCAGAAGTAGAGCAGTTGGTTCCATGGGCGGTGTCCGGAACCAACACCTTTTTCCGTCTCTCTCCACGTCCTTGAAGACACGCTTTGACCATCATCAAACCTGTCAGTTCACCGTGAGCCCCAGCAGCCGGCTGCAACGTTACATCATCCATTCCTGTGATTTCAGCAAGAAAGCCTTGCAACTCATACATCAATTTCAGAATCCCTTTAGAGAGATCTTCGGGTGTATAAGGATGGATGTCAGAAAATCCACTCATTCTTGCAATTTCTTCATTCACCTTTGGATTATACTTCATCGTGCAGGAACCCAAAGGGTAAAGTCCGCTATCCACTCCATAGTTCCATCGGGAAAGTCGGGTGAAGTGCCGTACCACATCAATCTCGCTCAGTTGAGGAAATCCTTCCAGTTCCTTGCGTAGGAGATAAGAAGGGATCAGGTTCTGAGCCTCTACTTTCTCAACATCCCATCGAGGCAAGGAATATCCCTTCCTACCTTCCCCGCCTTGCTCAAAGATCAGGGGTTCATCCTGAATCAACCCAGAATCCTTTATTTTTCTCATAGCATTATCTCTATTGGCCGAATTACCATTTGTTAACCTTGATGAGAAAAATCCGAAATCCGAATATCGAAATCTTTACCCTGTTAAGTAATTTCCCCCGATACTGACGATTTTTCTTTTCCAGACGGATCGCAATCCATCAACCAGAAGTAACTCAAAGCGTACTTAACAGGGCAGGCAAATCCTAAATCCAAATGATCAAATTTCTTAAACTTAATTCATAATCTAATTTAAAATTTTGAATTTCGGTCATTTGAAATTGTTTCGGATTTCGAATTTCGTGCTTCGAATTTCCTAATTATTTACCTCAGAGCTTTTTCCAGTGCCTCAGCCCAACGATCGATCTCTTCCTTTTTGTTCATCTCAGTCATTGCGACGAGAAGATGATGATCGAGTTCAGGATAAAATTTCCCCAAGGGGAGACCTCCTAAGATATTCTCCCTTTTTAGTTTCTCCAAAACCTTTCCAGGTTCCTTTTCGATCTGCAAAACGAATTCATTAAAAGTAGGCGCAGTAAAATTCAGTTTGCAACCACGAATCAGTGAGATGACCTTCTTTGCATACTCCGTCTTGCTCAGATTCATTATCGCTAACTCTCTCAACCCCTCTTTCCCGAGGCAGGATAAAAAAACCGTTGCCATCAGGGCACACAGTCCCTCATTCGTACAGATATTGGAGGTGGCTCGTTCCCTCCGAATGTGCTGCTCCCTGGTTGCAAGGGTGAGGACAAAACCTCTCTTTCCTTCCAAATCAATCGTCTCACCAACCAACCGACCAGGCATATTTCTGACAAACCTCTCCTGAGTAGTGAAGATACCCAGATACGGACCCCCATAAGAAACAGGGATGCCCAGGCTCTGGCCTTCGCCTGCAACGATATCGGCTCCCATTGCGCCAGGAGGTTGCAAAATTCCATAGGCAATGGGTTCACTGAACCCTACGATCATCAACCCTCCTAAGTCGTGGATTCTTTCTGTAACGGGTTGGAGATCTTCAATGACACCAAAAAAGTTGGGGCTCTGAATCACCACTGCGCTCACATCTTCTTTGATAAGATCAAACAGAATCTTCTCATTCGTTCGACCCTCATCCCTCTTATAAGGAATCAGGATGATCTCGTGTTGATCAGGGTCGATGTAAGTCTGAATCACCCTTCGATATTCTGGATGGATTGCCTGTGAGAGAAGAACTTTCTTCTTTCTTGTAATCCGGTGGGCCATTAAAACAGCCTCTGCTAAACTCGACGCTCCATCATAAAGGGAGGCATTGGAAACTTCCATCCCTGTCAACTGACACATCAATGTCTGGT
>Ga0315282_10011928_pt1 | contig 13375 bp, 15 predicted proteins | sample YL17G07_20_MG_FD_203693 | JGI IMG/M metagenome (GOLD analysis project Ga0315282, IMG submission 203693) | Sediment microbial communities from Yellowstone Lake, YNP, Wyoming, USA - YL17G07_20 | ecosystem: Environmental > Aquatic > Freshwater > Lake > Sediment | place: USA: Wyoming | collected...
TCAACGACCTGCTGGAAACTTATGAAGCCAAAATCAACGCGGAAATAACCCATGACGGCCAAAAGGTCCTGGAACAGAACTGGCAGACCAGGCTCGAGCCGGATATGGCCGCAAAAAAAATTGACACCATCTCTTTCAAGGCCGGGAGCGAAGGAGACTATTATCTCAAACTCACCCTGACCGCTCCAGGGCTGGAATGGCCGGTGGAAAATATTACCGATCTGAAAGTGGGAGGAAGATGAGAGCGGTTGTCGGAAATTGATTCAAACAGCCGGGTTGGGAGTTTTGCCGGGAAGTTGCAATTTTTTCAGGCAAGTGATAAAAATCAGGAATAGCAAGCAAGGGGGAATTTCTTTGATTATCTGACCGACAGTATTGGCCGGTGGTTTGATACGGCAATAGGCTTTTGCTTAAGCAGCTTCAAGGAGAAGGAACGGGCGATTGCAAGGTCCAAGCCGTTGAAAAGGGGGCCAAGATGACGGCAGTGAAGTGGGGTTTGGTCGGCTTTGGGGAGCAAACCAAAAGGATGTGCAGTGCGCTCCGGAATTTGAAGGATGAGGAAATCGCGGGTATATGCTGCTCAAGCGAGGACCGGGGCAAGGAGGCGGAACAGAGCCTGGCCGTGCGCGGATACGGCAAGTTCAGCGATTTCCTGGCCAATCCCGAAATCCAGGTGGTTTATATCGCTACGCCCCATCACCTTCACACCCCCCAGGCGTTCAAGGCCGTGGAAGCGGGAAAGCATGTGCTGGTGGAAAAGCCCATGGCTTTGAGCGTGGACGGCGCGCACAAGCTCATAGAAGCGGCCAAGAAAAGAAATGTGGTGCTGGGCGTGAACTGCCCGCTGCGCCAGCATCCCGGTCTCCAGGAACTCAAGCAGGAAATCCGGGGCCGGCTCATGGGAGAGCTTATCCAAGTGAATGTGCATCTTAGCCGCAAGGGATTCCAGCGCGAAGGCTGGTGGAGGGACCAGTTCCATTCCGGGCCGATGTGCCTGATGGACCTCGGCGTCCAGAGCATAGACCTGTTGATGTGGCTGGTCGGCGAGCGCGCGCTGGAAGTCACCAGCATCGGCCGAGGCGGCAGGGACGACCAGAACCTCAATGTGGCAATCACGGTCTCCATCAACTTCCCCGGAGGCGCCCAGGGAGTAAGCTCGGCCAACAACCTGGCCGCGGCTGCCCCGGGATTCATCCTGGTCCAGGGAACCGAAAAGCAGGCGCTCGGGGAATTGAACTGGCCGGAAGGAGACGGCTCGCTCAAGCTCAAAAAGACCAAAGCCGGCATAGAAGAGGAGAAGAGGTACGAGCCGATGGACTTGTTTATAACCGCGGCGCAAAATTTCAACGCCGCAGTCGCGGGCAAAGCCAACTATTCGCCCTGTTGCGAGGAAACCTATCCGGTGGTGGAAGCGTCCTGCGCCGCAATCGAGTCCCTCAAAAACGGCAAGACCATCCGGGCCGGGGAAATTCTCCGCGTGTCCGGCCAGCGATTTTAAGTTATAATCAAGTTCCAGGAGGAGTGAAATGATAAGGGAGTGGTTTGATTTCACGGGTAAGGTGGTCCTGATCACGGGCGCGAGCCGGGGCATCGGCGAGGCCCTGGCCAGAGGCTTTTGCGAACTGGGCGGCCAGGTGGTGCTCACCTCCCGCAAGCAGGAGTCCCTGGACAAGGTCGCCGCCGAAATTAACAGCAAGGGCGGAAAAGCCTGCGCCCTCGCCTGCCATGTGGGAAAGAGCGAGGACCGCAAAAAACTGGTGGAAGAGGTTTTGCGGCGGTTCGGAACCATCGATGTCCTGGTCAACAACGCCGCGACCAACCCGCTGTTCGGCCCGGCCATGGACGCGACCGAGGAAGCCTGGGACAAAATTTTTGAGGTCAACCTCAAAGGGCCTTTCCTGCTGACCAAGATGGTGGCCCAGAAGATGGCGGAAAAAGGGAAGGGAGCCGTTGTCAATGTGGCAAGCGTGGCTGGAATCAAGCCCATGATGGGTCTGGGGGTCTACAGCATCTCCAAGGCCGGACTTTTGATGATGAACAAGGTGCTCGCAACCGAGCTGGGCGAAAAAGGCATCCGCGTCAACGCGGTCGCGCCCGGAGTGATTAAGACCAAGTTCTCCGAGGCGCTCTGGAAAAATGATTTCATCCGCAAGGTGGTGGAGCAGTCCAGCCCGCTCGGAAGACTGGGAGAAACCGACGATGTCATCGGCGCGGTCATCTTCCTCGCCAGCGACGCCGCCAAATACATCACCGGCGAAACCATCGTCGTCAACGGCGGCACCGGCCTGAAAGGCGCTTGAAGCTGAATAAAAAATCCATCATCGCCGCCGCGCTCCTCGTTATCTCCGCGGCGGCCTGCCGCTGCTCTGACGGGCTTCAGGCCCAGCCCAAACAAGCAGTCCCCAGCGCGGACGAGAATCAACTCCAGCCTTTCACGCTCAAGAACCAGAGCCTGGCTTTCACCGCCTGCCTCGCAGGCCCTCACCTCGTGCATCGCGCGCTCGCCAGCAAGCTGGTGGGCTTGCCCTATTATATGGAGGGCGAGGACTTTGTGCTCGATTTCCAGGGTCAAAAAATCAACTCCTCGGACCTGAAAGTAACCCGGACCGAGCGCGAGCCGAATCGCATCCGCTTTGATATGTCCGCCGAGGATTTTCCGCTGGAAGCCCGACTGGAATTCCAAATCCCGGAAGCCGGGAACTTCATCGAGAAGACCGTTTACCTCCGCGCCACCAGAGGCCGGAAATTCCTGCAAACCATCCGGCTCATAGACCTGCGCAAGGGCGGAGAACCGCCTGAAACTTTTCCCGGTCCCGGTCAGCCGGTTTATAAAAAAAATCGCTTCTTTGCCATTGCCTATCCGCTGTCACGCGCGGACATCTCCGGAGGCGAAACCCGCCTCTGGTATGAGGTGGGGAAAAATATCGGCCCGGACTGGTGGCAGAGTTGTCCCGCGGTGATGGGCGTGGCCGAGGACGGCAAAGTCAAGCAATATTTTTTCCAGTATCTGGACCAGAAGCGGCACCGAAAAGCGCAGCCCTTCCTGCTCTATAATTCCTGGTACGACATGCCCGGAACCGTGAACAGCGAAGGCATGGTCAACGCTGTAAAAAGCATCAAGCAAAGTCTCACCGACCCTTACGGCATCAAGCTGGACGCCGTGGTCATGGACGACGGCTGGGACCTGCATTCAAAATTATGGCAATTTGACCCGCGCAAATTCCCGCAAGGACTCGGCCCGGTCCAAACCGGCGCTGCGGAAATAGGCGCAAAACCCGGTATCTGGTTCAGTCCGGTCGGGGGATACTCGACCCGAAAAAACGACCGCATCCTCAACACCCTGGGCCAGGGTTATGAAAAAAATATCTTCACCAACATTATAACCGCAGGCTTCTGCCCGGCCGGGGGAAAATATCACCGCGATTTTCAAAACCGGATTACGGACGCGGCCAGGGACGGCGTGGTTTATTTCAAGCTCGATAATATCGGCGGCAAGTGCGTCATCCCCTGGCACGGCCATGCCCGCGCACCGTATTCCCAAGCCGCGGTCACCGACGCGCTCATCGAAATTATGAACGAGACCCATAAGACCAATCCCGAAGTCTTTTTCAACCTCACGGTCGGAACCTGGCTCTCGCCCTTCTGGCTGCTTTACGCCGACGCGGTCTGGATGGGAGGAATGGATTACGGGTTCGCAGGACCCGGCTCCGAGCGCGAAAAAAACATCACCTACCGAGACCAGAACCTCTTTCGCCAGTTCCGCGAAAAAAATTACCAGTTCCCGCTCAACGCGGTTATGACCCACGGAACCATCAAGGCCAAACATCAATTCAAAGCCCAAGAGCCGGTTGAAGAATTCGAGCATGATGTGGTGATGTATTTCGGAAGGGGAGTCTCAATGTGGGAGCTTTATATCTCGCCTGAAATTCTCACCCAAGAGGAATGGGCGGTGCTCGCCAAATGGATTCAATGGGCCAAAGACAACTGGGCAATTCTTCAGAACTCCGAACCGGTCCTCGGCGACCCCAGCCAACTCCAAATCTACGGATACCTCCATCAAGCCGGCAACCAGGCCTTGCTTATAATCCGCAATCCTTTAAGCCAGTCCCAAACCATATCCCTGTCTTCGCTTCCGCAATTAAAAAAATATTCATCCGCCATCCAGCAATTCCCGCAAATACGGAACTTCAGCATTTCGGAGTTGGAAACTTTCAATTTGCAGCCCTTCCAGGTAGTTGTTTTGAAGTTCTGATCCGCGCCTCAAAGTGCATTTTAACTGATTGAGAAATAAGTCAAATCTTAAAGTCCGCCAAGCTGGCAGTAAAAACCATCAAACTAGAATGGAATCGCTAGAAAATTCTTGCGCTCCTTCCGGGGTTGTGGTAAAAAGGGCGAGGAAAATCGGCAGAATCGCGGTCCCGCAATGGCGGGATCGCTCGCACATTGAATAGACAGTTTGCGTTCTTTGCGGCTTTGCGGTGAAAAAAGAATAGGAGGATAAAATGGCGGAACGAGTCGGCATTGTGGCAGTTGCCCAAACCAAGTTTGAAAAGAAAAAAGGCGACCAGCGCTTCCAGGAGATGCTCTGGGAGGTGGTGAAGGAAGTCCGCGAACAGACCGGCTTGAGCTTCGGCAAGGGACAAATTGACAACGCGGTCACCTGCTCGGACGACTTCTTTGACTGCCGCACTATCTCGGATGCTCCCATGGGCGACCTGGTCGGCGCGCATTATGGCCCGGAGGAAAAAGCCGCGCAGGACGGCCTTCAGGCGGTTTTTTACGCCGCAGCCTGCATAGCTTCAGGCCATTCGGAAATAACCATTGTCGCGGGCCACTGCAAGGAGAGCCAGGCTGTGAGCCGGAACATGCTAACGCACCTTGCGTTTGACCCGCTATTCTCCCGGCAGGTGGGCATGGATTACCTCAACGCCGCCGCGCTCCAGGCCAGGGCCTATTACGAGCGCTTCAAAGTCAAGCCCGAGGAAGTCGCAAGCGCGGTTGTGCGGGACCGGAAGAACGGCAAGAAGAATCCCTGCGCCCAGCTCCAGCGGCCCGTGTCCATAAGCGAGGTCCTGGAATCGCCCCTAGTCTGCGACCCGCTCCGCGAGCTGGAAATTTATCCCCAGAGCGACGGCGCGGTCGCCCTCATTCTCGCCACCGCCAGCCGGGCCAAAAAATTATGCAAAAACCCGGTCTGGATAGCGGGCGCGGGAAACTGCTACGATGCCCACTATCTCGGGGACCGGGACCTCGCCCAGTCAGCCAGCCTCAAGCTCGCGGCCAAGCGCGCGTATAAAATGGCCGGAATCAAAAATCCTCGAAAGCAGCTTGAGCTCCTGGAAATCAGCGCCGGATATTCCTACGAGGAACTCCTGTTCCTGGAAGCGCTCGGAGTCTGCCCTCCGGGCAAGGCCGGAAAATATATCGCCTCGGGCAAGACCGGCCTGGAGGGAGAGCTTCCGGTGAATTCCTCGGGCGGAAGGCTCTGCGGCAATCCGCTCATGCTCTCGGGAATGGCCCGGGCCTCGGAATGCGTGCTCCAAATTCGCGGCCAGGCCGGGGAGCGCCAGGTGGAAAAGGCCAAAACCGCGCTCGCGCACGGAACCACCGGCCCGGCCGGACAGCATCATTGCGTGATGATTTTTGCCAATAAGTGAGGAGGATAAAATGGGCAAAAAAAATCGACCTGTCGCAATAGTCGGAATCGGACAGTCAAAGCACCGCGGGCATCGGCCGGACATCAACCAGGTCGAGCTGGTGAGAGAGGCCGTGATTGATGCGCTCCAGGATTCAAGCCTGGAACTCAAGGATATTGACTGCATCGTCCACGGAGACATGGAACTGTTCGAAGGAGTCCACCAGCCCGATATGTGGCACACCCGCGGAGACGGAGCGTTCCTCAAAAGCGGGTTTAGAATCACCACCGGAGGCACCACCGGCGCGACCCTTGCCTGCGCCGCGGACAACCTGGTGGCCAGCGGCTTCTACGATGTGGTCATGGCCGTGGGCTTTGAGAAGCAGGAGGAGGGACACACCACCACCGGCATCACCAACATGGCTGACCCGCTCTGGATGCGCGAGATTCAAACCGGGGCCATCACCGGGTCCACCGGCCTGGAATGGGTCAACGAGTTCGGCGAGCGCGCGGAATGGGCAGCAGCCAAGCTCCGCGTGCTCATGGCTGACAACGCCCGGCGCAATCCCAAGGCCCACCTCCGAATCAACATCACCGAACAGACCGTGATGGACTCGCGCCTGCTCGCCTATCCCTTGAGGCTCCTGCATATGTGCCCGGAATCCAACGGAGCCTGCGCGGTTATCTTCGCCAGCCCGGAAAAGGCGAAAAAATTCCCGCAAAAAAAAGTCTGGGTCTGGGACCATATCACCACGCATCGGGAGGAAACTTTTTATCGGGGCGGTCCGAGAAAGGACCCGCTGACCCAGGAAGTGGCTGCGCGCCGACTGTATAAAAAAGCCGGGGTTAAAAATCCGCTCAAGGAAATAGGCGTGTTTGAAATGTATGACCCGTCCAGCTGGTGGCTCCTGGACTGGCTCGGAAATTTCCTGCTCCTGGACCGCAAAACCGTGCTCGCAATGGTGGAGCGAAAGGCGTTCGCCATTGAAGGCGAATTTCCGGTTAATCCCAGCGGAGGCGTGGTCAGCACCAACCCGATTGGCGCCAGCGCGCTGATTCGCGTAGCCGAGGCAGGATTGCAACTGCGGGGCGACGCCGGAGAGCATCAGGTGCCGCGCGATATGGAGATTGCCATGGCTTCCGGCTTTGGCGGCACTTTCTGGACGGTTTTAATGCTCCTCAAGAAAGAGTTGTAAGGAGGCCAATATGACCGAAGAAAAAAAACAAGATGAAAAGAAGCAGGAGCTGGTGGAAATCCTGGAACTGGTCAGCGTTTCGCAAAAATTTGCCACCGGACCCGTGATGGGCAGGTTCCTGTCCGAAATCCGCGATAACAAGCGCATCGTGGCCAACCGCTGTCCCAAGTGCAGGCGCACCCAGCTCCCGCCCCGCATCGTTTGCGCGGTCTGCCATGTCCAGGTCGATGAATGGGTTGAGCTTCAGCCCCGGGGAGAAATCACCAGCTACGATATAGTATTCGTCCCGACTCTGAACCCGCTTACCGGCAAGATGCGGGAAGTGCCATACACTTCCGCCAGCATCCTGCTCGACGGCGGCGATGCGACCCTCACCCACTACCTGGATGTGACCGACCCCAAGAAGCTCAAGGTCGGCATGCGCTGCGAGGCGGTCTTCAGGCCGGACGGAGAGCGCACCGGGGCCGTCACCGACATCCTATATTTTCATGTTTTAACCGGGGAGGAGGGCAAAAAATGAGCAGTTCCCAATGGGCTTACGAGGTTCCGGGCAAACTCGAAATACCATACAAGTATTACGCCGGAGAGTTTGACTCCAAGTTTTTGACCGCGCTCCGCGACTCGAAAAAAATCATGGGCGCCAGATGCCCGCGCTGCAACAAGGTCTTCATACCACCGCGCTCCAGTTGCGAGCTGTGCTTCGGGAAAATCGAGGAGTGGGTGGAGCTTGGCCCGCAAGGCACGCTCACCAGCTTCTGCGTGGTCCGCTACAAAGAGCCTTATCTTCCGGCCGAGCCGCCTTATGTGCTGGCCCTGATCCGGCTTACGGGCGCGGACTCGGACCTGGCTCATATCCTGGGCGAGGTTGACCCGGAAAAGGTCAAAACCGGGATGAAGGTCGAGCCGGTGTTCGCCGAGAGCCGCAAGGCTTCCATCCTGGATATAAAATACTTCAAGCCGGTTTGAAAATCCGGCGGAAGGCTCTTTCCAATGGCGGCGACTTCGGCTAGAATATAGACTGTGAGCAAGAAGACAATATGCGTGGTCTGCGCGTACCGGGAAAGCTGCCAGAAGAAATTCTCGGCGCAGAAAGGCCGGAACTGCCCGGAGTTTGAAAGGGACCTTTCCATCAAAGAGCCGCCTGACGAGGCAGACATAAAACCGGAACCCGAACCGAAAGGCAAATAGCTCAAATGGGCAGGCCGGGCAGAAAAAAAATTGACAGGTCCGCGATGCAGTTCCAGCACTATCTCGGCTTGTCGCGGGCGCCCGAGGAAATTTTATTCAAGCTGAACGAGTTTCTCTACGGCCAGGAATTTTCGGTGCTCCGCAAGAACCCCCGCATCCCGGTGAATTTTCCGCTGCTCTGGAAGAGCGGTCGGAGGGAAAAGCCGGGCAGCACCTATACCTTGAGCCGGGAAGGGATGTTCATCAAGACCCCTTCGCCTCCGAGGCTGAACACGGAAATCGAGGTGCGCTTTATTATTCCCGGGCAGGAGACCGAGATTGTGGCCCGGGGCGAGGTGGTTGCGCGCATCAACATGAGCCAGGCCAGGGGCAAGGGCCTGGTCAGCGGCATGGCCGTGGTCTTCAAACAGATTGATCCCGGGCAGCAAAAAATCCTGGACCGCTTCATTGAAGACCGGTTGAAAAAAATATCTACGGTCTGAATGCATCCCAAAGACTCCATCGGACTGGCCGGAGAAAAACTCGCTTCCCGATTCCTGCGCCAAAATGGATACCGAATCCTGGAGCAGCGCTTCCGCGCCAGGTTCGGCGAGCTGGACATCGTCTGCCGCAAGGGGCGCGAACTGGTGTTTGTCGAGGTTCGCAGCCGGAAGCAGGAATCTGGATTCCTGCCCGCAGAGTCCATCACCCGGGCCAAAATCAGGCGCCTGGTCAAAACCGCGCAAATCTGGCTGGCCAGGAAAAAGATCGATGGGATGGAAATCCGCTTTGACCTGGTCACCGTTGACTTCTCCAAAACCCCGGCCGAGGTCAATCATTTTCCCGCAGCCTTTGACTCCGGCCGTGAATTCTGATGCCAACACCCGGCTTCGGAATCCGCTTGCCCGCCGTCGGACTCGATAGTATAATGCGTCCAGCTGATTTACCGGTCGGTAAAAAAACACTGCAACAAGCAAAGGGGGAGCAGAGATGAAAAGAAACAAGCTCGGAATTTGGAGCCTGGGCGTTTTCCTGTTCCTGGTCTGCCTGCCGGCCAACTCGCTCGATTCCTGGATTCAAGGCCCCTTGCTGGATATGCGGCAGCTGGTCGCGCGGGTTTATGCCCAATATATACTGCAGTGCAATTATCAGGAGGCCAAGTCCGCGCTGGAAGCGCTCGGGCCTGAAAACAAGGCCGCGCTTATCGATTTCATGGGCGAGTCGGGCAAGAAATACATCCTCGGCCAATGCCAGGGAGAGGTCTGCAGCCTGGTCAGGAGTTTCAAGCCGGCGCGGCAGCTAAGCGAGGACGAGTTTGCGAAGCTCTATGCGGAGATTCTGTTCATCGCCAGCAACCGCCTGCCCATGGACCGGTATAATAGGTTCATCGCCGCGACCGCCGAGGAAATCGGCGCCCAGGGAGTCTTTCTGGGATGGCGGGGCCTGAATCGGTACTTTTCGGGACTGGAGTTCAGCCGACACGAAGTGGTGCTGCAGAACACCCCGACCTGGCTTTTCCTGGAAACCGGTTTGCGCCGCTACGCGGAGATAAAGGACTACACCTGCATCATGTATAAGCAGGAGCGGCTGGGCCAGAAGCTTCAGGGCGTGGAGACGATTCTGCTCAAGTATCGGGAGAAGCCGAAATCGATTTATATGAAATGGCTGGAAGGGCCCTGGAAAGGCCGCGAGCTTTTGTATAACGAGAGTTTAAACAAGACCGATGTCCGCGTGCGCGAGAGCGGGTTCCTCGGCGTGATTCCCATCTGGATCGATTATCACAACCCGATTGCCCAGCGCGGCACCAATCATCCGGCCATCGAGATAGGCCTGAAATTCATCCTGGACCTGAACACCCGCGACTATAAGAGAGCGAGCGCCAGGAAGGAACTCGGCCGCAAAGACCACGGCATCCAGGAGTTTGACGGCCGCAAGGTCTATGTGATGGAGAACATCCTGCCCCGGGACAAGAAAAAGGGCTATTACTGCTACCGGGTGTTCCAGTATATGGACTATCTGAACGGTCTGGAGCCTAAGGTCGAGGTCTATAACTGGGATGACAAACTGCAGGAGTCGTTCGCCTACACCAAGCTCCAGCTCAACCTCGGCCTGACCGACCAAGATTTCAATCCCAAAAACCCGGAATACAGACTATGAGCCGTGCTCGGATATAATTTTTTCGAGTTTAAAGGACAGGTCCGGCAGGTTAGACTCCACCGTCTTCCACAAGATTTCGAGGTCCGTAATTGCATAATCGTGAATAATCTTGTTCCGCATTCCGATAATTGCTTTCCAATCGATTTCCAGATGCTTCAAGCGCGTCGGCTTGGATACTCTTGAAGCTGCCTCGCCAATCAGGCCCACCAAGTGCAGCAGGCTTAGTTGCATCATCCTGTCTTTTTGCAAATCGCCCAAAGTTTTGCCTTGCGCAATCACTACCCCTTCGCGAGCATAATCGAGCATGTGCTTTAATCGCACAAGGTCATGGTGTTGACTCATATCCTACTCGAGCTTCGCTTAGAACTTGGTCGCGGAAATAGGGGCTTAAGCTATGGGGAGTGTTCAAATCCACCTTGCGGCCGAATATTTCAGACAGTTCCCCTTCCATGTGCACGAACCCGATCAATCCTGGTATATGCCTGGGATCAAACTCGACCAAGACATCGATGTCGCTTTTCTTTTTAAAGTCCTTGCGCAAGACCGAACCGAAAAAAGCCAGCTTGCGGATATGGTTCTTGCGGCAGAAACTCGCCAGTCTGGTCCGACTGATCCTGACGCCGTTAAGTTTGACCATCTTGCCCATTATGCTTTCAATTATAATGCATTCCCGCGAGGCTTAAAAGTTGAGAGAACGAAATACCATGCGCGAGCGACTTTGCTCCTGATAATGCTTGCTCTAATTTGGTCTTGATTGTAGGATAAGATGAGCATGAGCGAAGCGGTTCCCAAATCGTTCGGCAGATACCAGGTGCTGGGTGTGCTCGGACGCGGCTCCATGGGCGTGGTCTACAAGGCCAAGGACCCGGTGATTGGCAGGCTGGTTGCGGTCAAGAGCGTGCCGGAAACCCTCGGCCTGGACACGGGCAAGAAGCAGGAATACATCAAGCGCTTGATCCAGGAGGCCAAGGCCGCGGGCAATCTCCAGCATCCCAACATCGTCACCATTTTTGACGCCGGAGAGACCGAGCTGGGGCCTTTCATCGCCATGGAATACCTGGACGGGGTCACGCTCAAGGAAATTCTCGCCACCGGCAAGAAGCTGACCATCCCCCAACTGGTCGAAATCATCCGCCAGGTCGGCGAGGGACTGGATTATGTCCACCAGCGCGGAATCGTCCACCGCGACATCAAGCCCGCCAATCTCATGATTGTGGAAAACAGCCTGATTAAAATCATGGACCTGGGCATCGCCCGCCTGCCTTTCTCGGACCTGACCCGCGAAGGTCGGCTGGTCGGCTCGCCCAGCTATATGTCGCCCGAGCAGCTCCAGGGCGAAAATCTCGACGGCCGCTCCGACCTCTTCAGCCTCGCGGTTGTAGTTTACCAGGCGGCCACCGGCAAAAAGCCGTTTCCGGGTCAGAACATCCAGGAAATATGCTGGAGAATCATCCACGACGAGTGGGTGCCGGCCAGCAAGGTTGACCCGGGAATCAGCCCGGAATTCGAAGCCGTGCTTCAGAAGGGGCTGGCCAAGGACCGCGAAAAGCGCTTCCAGACCGGGAAGGAAATATTCGAGGCCATGCGCGCGCTTTTGGGCGACCGGGCCAGGCCTCGGCCGGAAAAAATCCAGGAAGCCAAGCCCGGCCCCAGGCCGAGCGCCGCAACCACCGCACCCGCGGCTGCCGCGTCTCCAGGCCCGGCCAGGACCGCATCCAAGAGCGAGCCGTCCATCTATGACGAGTCCTCATCTCTCACCTCGTCCTCCGAGTCGGAAATCGATGACATCTTCCGCGACCTCACCCAGACCCATCGCAGCTTGAGCCTGGCCGGAAATGAGCTGAAGGTCAAGACCTGGCAAGTCGTGCTCGGGCTTTTGCTCGCTGCGGGAATCATTTCCGCTTTAATCTGGTTCTTGATTCGGGGGTAAAAAGATGGTGGTCAAATGTCCAGGATGCGCCAGCCGGCTGAATCTGGGAACCGAGTTGTTCGCGGAAAAAGTCGTGGTGCGCTGCCCGGAATGCCTCCAGATGTTTGTCGCGCGCAGCGACGACATGGTTGAAGAGGGAGAGGCCACCGGCGAAGCCACCCTCATCGTCTCGGACAAGCCCGGCGGAAAAAAAGACCGCGGCGCGAGCGCGTGGAAAAATCTTGCGCCCAGCCTCTCGGTCATCCGCGGGCCGGACCAGGGCATCCATCTCCGCATCAAAAAGGACGAGATGGTGATTGGCCGGGAGGATGCGGACCTTATTCTTACCGACCCTGCGGTCAGCAAGTGGCACTGCCGGATTTTCAAGGAAAAGACCAGATATTATGTGGAAGACCTGGGGTCGCGCAACGGAACCTTCGTCAACAAAAAAAGGACCCAGCGCGCGGAGCTGAATCATCTTGACGAAATCGAGCTGGGCCAGAGTCTGCTCATTTACAGCGACTATGACGGGATGGAAGAATTTATTCCCGCGGATGTGAGCCAGGAGTTGGACCAGCTCCGCGATTCAACCAGGGCGAGTCAGCCCGACCATCCCACGCCCATGCCCCGGGGTCGGGAATTTTATCTCGAAATAATGTCCGGCCAGGCTAAAGCGCGAAGCTTTAAAATCGACCGCTCGCCCCTGATCCTGGGCCGGGGCGAAGAGGCCGGGCTGCGGCTCGCGGACGAGGAGGTATCGAGGAAGCACACCATGATCGAAATTATCTCGCGCGAGAACGCCTTCATCACCGACCTGGCATCAGCCAACGGCACCTACCTCAACGGCGCCCACATCAGGTCCATGAGACTGAAGCACAACGACAAAATTCGCATAGGCCAGACCATCCTCCAGTTCATAATCAAGGATTTGCTTGAATAGGAAAAAGAAATGTCCGCAAATATAAAAGCAAGTCAAAGAGTGCAAGGAAGGCATAAAGTGCCCTAGTTCCGACTTGAGTTGACACCCACCAAAAAATTGGGTCATGTATCCCCTTGACAGCCCCAACTAAAAAGTTAGGAGGAGAACATGACCCAGTCCGAAAAATTGGTTCGTTCCAAGATGAGTTTACTGGAACTCGGGGAATATCTCAAGAACGTCTCCGAGGCCTGTCGCGTGTTCGGCGTCTCGCGCCAGCACTTCTATGATCTCCGCAAGGCCTACCAGGAGGGCGGGATCGAAGCTCTGCGCGAACAGAACCGGCGGAAGCCCAACCCCAAGAACCGGGTATCCCCGGAGACCGAGCAGGAAGT
>Ga0315282_10011929_pt1 | contig 13374 bp, 15 predicted proteins | sample YL17G07_20_MG_FD_203693 | JGI IMG/M metagenome (GOLD analysis project Ga0315282, IMG submission 203693) | Sediment microbial communities from Yellowstone Lake, YNP, Wyoming, USA - YL17G07_20 | ecosystem: Environmental > Aquatic > Freshwater > Lake > Sediment | place: USA: Wyoming | collected...
CCATAGAGGCCGACTTGCGAACATAGAAAGTGACTGATCTCTGGACGCCGTTCTTGAACGGCACTCTCAGAAGAGGGGACCAGACGCGCCACGTTGCGCTTGCAGGTTCGAACTTCAGAGACTTCGGGCCCCAGTGTACGACGGAGCTTTCGGACTTGGCCCAGCCGCCAAGCATGTAGGCCCGATGATCTCCCGGCGTTTGATTGTAGTCATGAAACTGAAGGACATGGCTCTCTTGCTTGTATGTGTCAACGTTGCCAGCGATGAGAGTTCCATCAACGAATAGGGTGTTTCGCACGAGGCCGCCGATGACATAATAGAAATTGTTGGCGCTACCCTTGAAATAGCAGTCGGTGATCTCGGGGAACTGAAGCCATTGAAAAACGCCACCAGCCCCCATGTAGAGAAACTGGCAATTCTGAAAGCATCCGAGCCAGCTGCCCATGTCGCCGTAATCATTGATGTTGAATATGACGCAATCCTTCAAATGGGCGGAAACATTGTAGTAGAGCAGACAGTAGCATTGCGCGATAACACAGTCCGTGGCTTTCAACGTGTTGTTGCGTCCAAAGGCCGAGTCAGCGGTCGTAAAGACACAACTCTCAAGGGTCCAATTGACTCTGCCCCAAAGGCCATCTCTATTGCAATCCGTCACGGAGATTCCTTTGGCATACATACCGTGGTTGTTGGTGAAACCATAATCGCTGTGACGAAGTTCACAATATTCGAGCCGAGTATAGGTTCCTTGGGTGTGTTGGGTTTTGCCCGCAGCAATGTAGTCAAAGAGAACGTTTCGAGTCACTATTGCGACCCAGTCATCCGTGAAATGGTTGCTCGCTAGATTCGTCGTTAGAATTGCCGTCTTCGTTCCTGGATCGTAGCTTTGGACGACTTTGTCTTCCGCGTTCCTTCCCGCGGTCCGCGTCATTATGAAGATTCGATCGTTCGCCGCCAATCCAACGTCAGTCGTGAAGACGAGCGTAGCCGTTCCAGAGTTCGCGTTCTGCGCGAGTTGGCCCTTGTGATTCTTCACCGCACCGTAGACATAGAAGTAAGTGCACATGACGGCGTAGCCGCCATTGAAATACAGTTTCGCCGTGTAGCTTGCCCCGATTCTATCCCCATCACTATTTCCGATGTAGAGATAGCCATTACCTGTGATGTGAGCGGCCATTTTGAGGCAGGTATTTGCATCCGTCTTGACCCTGAGAGTTCCAGTGATTTGCAGACCGACAAGACCATCCGCCCAGGAACTTTGGTCCACGTCGAAAGTGACAACGTGGCCCGCTGCGATTATCACGCTATCGCCGTTGGCGGGGACCCCTGCGGGATTCCAAAGGCTATCGGTTGACCAGGTTCCAGTCCCAGTCGAGGTTTTGGCTGTCATGGATAAGGCACTCCGTCAGACCACCATTGGAGACCTGTTCCGCCGAAATGGGTCCACTGCCAGCCGTCAGCCGTGTAGACGTATATCCTGTTTTGATTCGCGCCAAGTCTGACGATGCGAGTGGTTCCAACTGCCGGTGTATCGCTAGGAGCGGCGGTTTTGATTGGAATGATATGATCCCCGGAAAGCTCAACATTTCCTGTTACGTTGATTGAATTTGAAACAGCAACCTTTGATGATGACGCCGCGTTCCCAAGAGTCAGTACCGGATTCGCACCAGAGGCAACGGCCACCATAGCGAGATAGTCGGCTCCATTTGTCGCCGCAATAGAAATAATTGAAGAGGTAGTGCCGACAGCGCCAGGTCTTATCCAGGCTTGACCGCCTACGTGAAATCTCAGGTATCTCCATTGCATGTCGAGGTTGTTTATCTGCAGGTCTGCGTAGTCGGTGTCACCAATGTTCCTTATGGTCAGCTCGCCACTCAGTTCCTTGAGTAGAGCATTGACAAACTTCGTCTTGCTCGCACCAAGGTAGAAATCTCCAGTCAAGCGAATACTTCCGCTGACGTCAAAAGTATAAGACGGATCGCAGCCGATCCCGACCTTTCCATCAGCCGTGAACTTGACCCTGTCCAGGGTGGAATTAGATTCGTATGTAGTGAAAGTCAAGACTCCGCCGGTATCAAATATGCCCCAATCTGTGTAGACGTCTGTAAGCCAAGCGCCTCTCTGAAGTCTTATACCTGCTGCTTGCCCTGAGCCTGTGACAGCCTGAACGTAAAGATACACACTGCCATCTTTCGCAATATGCAGGTAGTCACTAGGGACGGCAACAGCTCCAATACCCAAAGATCCTGAGAGAATACCGCCCCCAAGGGGAAGCCTATCATTTAACTGCGTCTGAATCGCAGAGGTGACACCGTTGAGATAACTCAGTTCAGTGACATCCAATCCAGCGGGCCAATCGGTGTGATCAAGGGCGCTTGCCATCGTATGGCCGCGATCATGCAACTGACCGTGGGTGTGTCCAGAAAGGGCGAAGTCTGCGGCGTGGAGATTATCGAGAAGGTCCGCGTTAATAGCGAGAGCGTCATGGACCGCTTTGTCATGATCTGAAAGAACTGAGGCGATCGTGGCGGGAAGATGTACGCCATCAACTGAATCGGCATCCTTCCCAGTGAGAGGTGTTGGAATTCGCGCCAGGTCGAAAGTGCCTGAAGTTATCTTGCTTGCTGGAATATCTGGAACACTCGATACTGCAATCGACTTGTCTGCTTGATCTCCTGAATCGCGAATTCGAAGAACCTGGTCAACATCTTTGAGAAGAAGGTCTCCTACCGGAGTCGCATCCTGATCCTTCAGAGTGACGCTTTTCAGACCATACGCTTTCTTGGTGTTGAAATCGATATCGCGTTTAGCCGGCATTACGGCGCCTCCTCCACCACATGGATCGTTAAACCTCTGTAGGTCAGGATCTTTCCAGTCGCCCAAGTGACCTGGATCTCAACAGAGAACGCTCCTGCCTTGTCGAAGTCAGTTTGCTGCACCACATAGTGCAGCTCCCCGTTCGAAACATCGTCGACCACAATGTTTGCGACAGTGTCAACCTTGCAGCTTCCAGCCCCCTGTTTGAAGATCTTAAGCCGGATCTCACTGTGTCCAGTGAGGTCAACGCCTGCGCAGCTAGCATTGCAGCACTTCAGGTTCAGGTCGTAGAGCTTGTCGTTCTTCACTACTTCGATCGCGTTCACATACTCGCTCATCGAACGTCACTGCCTTGGCTTTGCCTTCAATATTCCTCGTGGATCTAACGCGCCTAGAACTCTTGTCGCATCGACTGCGACGAGTATTCCCTGCGCATCTAACGTGAAACCGAAATCCTCAAGGCCAAAGTCAGCAAGATCGAAGTCACTGGAATCCCAGACAGCGCCAAGAAGCTGCGCAGAACCACTCATCTTCAATCACTCGTTGAGGAGAACGTGTGGCCTGTGATCTGTCGCAAGATCTCCATCCCTCTCGCCCTAAACTCTTTCTCCTTGTCCTCGCTTTTGCCGAGGCGGTGGAAACAGTTCGCAGCAGATAGGAACGTGGATGCTTCAGCGATCGACTTCAAGCTGTAGCGGTACGTCATCTCGATCTCTGCGCCTATGCTTGGCGCTGTCGTGAACAGGATCTTGCCATCCGCGCCTCTGAGATCAAACTTGTCTGAGGCCTGCGCCACCGTATCTACGTAGGTTGTGACTTTGGATTCGTCGTCGGTTATCTCGTGCTTCTCGTCGACGACGGGTTTGTAGAGAGTTCTGAATTTCCTGTTGCTGGAAGATTTCTGTATGCCCAGTAGCTCCTTGATCTCTTGCCCAGTCCAGATTTTCTCTGTGATCCTTTCTATGTCGCGGTCAGCCCAGTCGATCATCTCATCTACTATCGTATCGCTGATCTCTGTTGATGTGAGTCCAGAGAGGTTTCTAACCGCTTCCTTCGTTGTGTAAGGCATCACGATTTCACCTTCTACCAAAATACTCGCAGAGCGACATGAGTCGCTTCAACACGTGTCGCCGCCAGGTCCACCGGGCCATTCTCCTAATGAGCATCAGGTGAGGTTTGACAGGAATCAGCAATTCACGGTTGCCAGTTCTCAGCATTTCTCTGAGAGGGCACTGACTAAGGCAGAACAGGTGGATTCGCCTGAGTTTCTGTCTGCAGATCTTCTGGCAGGCTAGATGTGTCGAGAATAACCCTAGTCTAGTCAGCGGGATAGACAAGTCATCAGCTATCTTGACATGTAAGTAGGTCCTATTCTCGAGATCGACGACGAGGCGTTCGCGAAGCGTGGTCCCTCCGCGATCCATGATCACGAGATATTTTTTCCCAGCTACCTCTATGAACGGGAAAGGTTCGTCAGGTTTTAGGACTAAAAAGCCTATGGGAAGATCAAAACCATGGCTGGATCTATTAGGCATCAGAAGTCTAGCTCTTCGCAACCACGTTCAGGCTGAATGTGAATGTTGGTGTGTCACTTCCACCGATCGTACAGACAGCGCGAACATACTTGCCGAAATTCGCAGCGAGCTTCTTCAGGTAGGTGCCTTCGGTCGTTATCTGTGTGAAAGCGTCGCCGAGATCCGCAAAGTCGGTTCCGTTGTGGCTGCCCTGGAATTTGATGTCCAGGGTTGGGCTGGTCCCTGCCTTGGCGGTTACTTTCGCGAACCCTATGGCTTCTGCGTATGTGCCGAGATCCTTGGAGGCGCTGTTCGTGGCGCCGCTGCCCCTGGTTGCTGATGCTAAGAACTCTATGACGCTGCTTCCTCGAAGCCTATCATAGATTGCCTTCATGGCCTCAGCGCTATTGTGCCAATTCACCATTTCGCATTATCACCTCTAGTTTTTCGTTTCGCCTCGGAAACGGACAGTGTCCTCAAAAATGGGGATTCACAAAACAGGAAACTTAGGGGAAAAAGGGATCTGGGGAGCTTAGGCGGTGATGATCTTCGCGATGCCTTTCGCGTTCAAGACGCCGAGGCCGTACTCCATGGTCCCGTACATGTAGGTCTTCCTCTCGCCTGCCTCGTACTTCGATTCCACGTCAGGATCCCGTTTGACTTCCTCGACCCACGCTCTCTCACCAAGTAGGAAAGCGTGGTAGGTTGTGATTCCTCCTGCACCTGTGCCGGTTGGAACCTGCGTGGTCTTCAGCACTCTGATGCCCAAGTATTGACCGATCTCACCGTTCATTATCACTTCGCGGCCACCATACTGCGCAGCGTTGACGAACCTGTCGCTCTTCAGCAGAGGGTTCTCCTGAGCCGGAGCAATCACTAGATACCGCGCATCGCGGTTATTCGCACGCATCGCGGTTATTGCGTCTGCCAAAATGTCCGTGTCGAACACATCGCCTGCTGCAACTTCGTTCTCGGCGGCTTTTCCACCACCGTAGACGGTTCCTGCGATTCCAGACGCAGCATTGAGTGCTGCTAGTATGTCCTTGTCTTCCTTGTTCGCCACTGCCTGAGACAGAAGATCAGTCAATACGTCGATGACGTTGAATGTGACTTGTTCGATCACCTGCCGAGTCACCGAGAGGGGCGCGATGATCTCCTTGACTGTTATTTCGAGACGGTCCACAGTGACGGCGAGATCATCTGGCTTCGTGGCTTCCGTGGCATCTATTGCCTCAAGGACCGTTGGAACCTTGGGAAAATAGAACTTGTTTCCTGCAGATCCGCGCAGAGTAGTGTCAACGATACCCAGAGCCCTCATGACTCGCTTGGGCTGAGCTCCGAGCTCAACCTGTGGACCCCAGATGATCGGTATAGCTTTCGCTGCGTCCGTTGTCGTCAAAGATTCTTTGAGTTTGTTGCAGATTTGACCCTGCCAGGGCGATATCGCTTCCTGGAGCGAGGCTCCTGCTACGATCCCTTTTCCTGCTTCTTCCTTCGACAATTCTTCCTTAACCTCCTTCTTCATTTCCTCAACCTTGCCCGGCTCGAGTTGCTCCTTCAAACGAAGAAGATCCGGAGTAGGAACCTGCTCAAGACCCGTCGGAGTCTCCGCTGGGGTTGCAGTTGAGGAAGGAGTCTGTTCACTCAATCAATCAACTCCTTTCGAGAATTTTCTGTTACTCATCGATCCCCTTGCGGGGTCTCAGTAACCGTGATGATCTAGGCTTTCACGCCTCGTCTTCTGAGTTCAGCCACAACCGCAGTCAGATATTGCTGTCTCTGAGCTTCGTTGAGGGATTCGCTCAACTTTCTCTCCCAGAGTCTGATGTCGGTCAATGGATCCCCGGGAGCGACGCCTTCCGTGAGGAAATCGAGTCGTGTGAAAACGATTCCTCGAGGAACAAGCACCTCGCCGACATCTGCGGTTCGGAACTTTGCTTCGATGCTGACGTTCTTGATCTTACCCAACTCGTAGAGGCGATTGGTTTCCTCGTCCTCCACATAGGTGATGGCTTCGACGCTGTTGCCTTCAAACTCAGCGTCCATAGTCCTGTTCTGAGGAAATGCGAGTTCTCTCACGTGATTGATGCCGAGCGGCCTTTCTGCGAGAGATCTTGCCCCCCACTTCAGTTCCTCGTCCGTGTACTTGACCCTGTTACCCGTTGTCGTGACGTGGATAGCGTGGACCTTGTAGAACTTACCAGATCCACCTTCAGTGGCCTTGTAGAACTGAATCGGGGGAGTCCAGCGGAAGGATTCCGCGAGACTTGCGATGCGGAATGTCAATCTACTGAACAGGTTCACTTTCATTCACCTGTAGATCAGGGTGATCTTTGATCCAACCCTGGGCCTTCTCCAGGGTCCAGCCTTTCTTTTTCGAGAAGATGATTGATTGAATCGTGAGTTTGTCTTCGCCTCTCAGTCTACCCACGACTGCGCGAATTCCCTCATCCTGGCTTAGCCAGATCGTTCTAAAACTGTAAGGTTGGAATGTGTCGGGTTCGCGGACTCGTCTGTGGATGAAATTGTGGCTTTCATCCCATCCCTCAGCCAGCTTCGCAGCATACTGCTCTCTATCCAAATCAGTTTCAGGGACCACGTGGATCCTGCCGCCTTTGTCGCGGAAGAACCGCATCTCCTTCAGGTTCTCGGCAGAGATCTCTTCCTCCGTATCCGCCAGAAGCGCCTCCTCTAGAGGTTCGCTGATGAAGGTGTCCCTGATCTTCTCCATTAATGCGAGGTAATCGTAGACTTTGGCCCAGGCTCCTTCTGCTGGAAAGACCTGGTACAGAATTCTGTCTGCGATGTCGGTTTTAGAGGCGAGGACGACGGCCGGTTTTCTCTGGATAGCGCAAGGGATCCAGTCATCTAGATCCGCAAGTGATGGAAGGGTTTTCTCCATTTCTTCTCTCTTTGCTTGCAACTCTTGGAAGCTCATTTCTTCGTCCCCCTCGGCTTGTACTGCCCCACGATTCTTAGCATATCAGCCACTCGCTTCGTGCCCGGATCACGCATTCGAGCCATCTTGTCGAACATGATTCTGCCGGAGAGAATGCCTCTTTGTGTTTTGGTCCACGCCCCCATTGTCGCCCATGCTTCAAGACGGTTTGTCGTGGCATATTGGCCGAAGAACGTGGTAAGCGACCGGATTTTGTCTATCAGCATGCTCTCATTGTAGAGGTTGTTGAACTGTCGCGACTCTTCCTGCCCAGCGCTCTCCCTTTTGAACTGCTCTGCGTGGGAAACTTCGTGTGCGAGTGTTCCCTCAAATCCGTGGCCCGCAGATGACTCAGCATGATACGCCACAGAGACCTTGTCTTGACTTGGATCGTAGAGTCCGGCCACAGACGCGTATCGGCCGCCAGGGTCGCTCATCGGACCAGTGTGAAGCTCAAGCTTCATCCCTTCCAAAACTTCTGGGGGGTAGCGTCGAAGCACCTCTTCCATGCGAGCCTTCACCTGTTCGGCTTCATGCTTCTCGGCATCTGTCAAAGGATGCTTTGAAACGATTGAGGCCTTGGCGGTAATTTCACCAGCGAGCTTGCTCCTCTGCTTGTATTCTCCTGCCTCAGCGGGATCCTCTGGAATTATGCGTATGTTGCCTTCGTCGTCGCGGAAGAAAACCATCTCGGATAAGGCTTCCACCAGTTTTTCATGGACAGGCGCTGCCTCTCGGGTCCCCTTTGGTTCCTCTTGAAGTTCGAAGCCAGCGTTCTTCGCTAGCATGTTTCGCACCTCGTCTCGAGTGAGGTATTCAATGCCGGATGTGGCGCTGATCTGCGCCAGCTGAACTATGTGTTCCATTTTGACTTCAGGCCTGTCGGGTATGCCCCAGCGGATTCGAATCCCCGCCTCAACAGGATCCATCTCATTCTGTTGGAGAAGGATCTCGAACACTTCTTTCTCTACGGTGCGGGCGATGAACCGTTGGAGATACATGATCTTGCGTTGAGCTACGTTATCCGCCACGGTAGCGGATGCTTCAGTGTATCCTGGTGCGGTGAAGAGCCTGGTTACAAAGGATTGGAGACCCTGCACGACCTGTGAGTAGATCTGGTCGATCATGCCGTCGAAACGGGCAGCAGGATTGATGTCTAAGGAATTGACTGTGACAGGCTTGTTGGTTACGAAGTCCGCGTCTGCCGGCGCGTCTTGGATGGTGGGAGCGTATTCCTCCTGCAGTTTCTGGTCGCCTACGCCTTCAAAATTCCAGAGCCGTTTCGGCGCCGCGTAGCGGTGAACAATCTTTTGGATGTCGTCTTCAAGACGAGCTTTGATGTCGAGAAAGGCGGGTCGAACTGTTCTTTCGTCTATCTGTTTGGTTGAAGCGAGACTGTGTAGGAGGCCTGTTCCCCAGGCGGAGCCATCGGCAGGGTTGTGACAGAAGTGGATGATCTCGTTAGGGGCGAATGTGACCGTTTCAGTGCCAATCTGTTGTATGATGAATTGCAGACGGCCGAACTTGTCTCTCTCTATCGTCTTTATCGATGAGAGTGGAAGGATCTTTAATCTGACAAGTTTCTTGTTCGTGTCAAAGATTCTTTCAAGGAAGCTGTTGCCGGCGAACACGACCTCTTTCGAGATTTGCATCAGCAAAGCATCCATGTTCACCGTGGCGCAGAACTCGTCAACGATCTTCTTGCTGCCTTCGAAGCCTGCGTTGCAGACTGTGTAGAATCCTGTGGCTGCGATCTGCTCACTGTGGGCATCAACTGAAGCCATCACAGCCGGATCCTTGAGGTAGTACTCAACGAGTGCGGCGAGGCTGACTGGAGGCTGTTCACCGAGTCGTGCCTTGAAAGCTGGAACGAAGAGCCCTTTCTCAGAAGTGGCCTCCTTCACTGCTTCCGCAAGTTTTCCCGGTAGCTTCTGAAATCGCTTGAAAGCAGGGATGGGTTCTCCTCGCAGTATGCTTTCGAAGAATCCTCCGGAAGGAGTCCGGGGTATGCCTGCGATGCGAAATCTTAGCCTGCTGAACCAGCTTGTTTTCTCGCTCAAAGACTACTTACCTACTTGTCTACCTACCCAGTTACGTGCGCGTTGCCTCAGGCGATAGTTGCGAATCACAAGGTTGACCAGTGCGCCTTTCCCTGAGCGCAATCCTTGTCCCCATTTTCGGGAAGCCATCTGGCAACGAATCTTCTTGACAAGAAATCCTCGGTTGCGGTATAGCTTGCGGATAAGGGGATGGTTGCCGTATGTGAGAAGCCATTTCCCCTGAACTGAGAGCAAGAGGTCGGCCAGATCCACATGGTCCTGTTCAGTCATTGCAAGCTTGTTAGCCTGCTTAACGTCAAGATAAGGCGGGTCGATGAAAAAGAAAGTGTCCGCGCCATCCCAGTTTTTGATGCATCGCCTGAAATCCAGGTGGTCAACGTGTAAGTGCCTTATTCGTTCAGCAATCCCGTTCAGGTTGAAGCGCGAGTTGGAATAGGCCTTAGCCCTTGATCCTATTCTGCCGAAGGCCCATCCGGTCCCCCAGCGTCCGGCGAAGCATGACCTCAAACAGTAGTAGAACGCTATGGCCCGTTCGAGTGGATCCACTATTTTGCCTTCATCCAGGTCTTTCGTGAATGTTTGGTATAGTTCTCTGCAGTACGGAAGCCACTCGAGACGCTTCAGGAATTCATCCTTTCGATCTCTCACAACCATGAAGAGATTGTAGAGATTTGAGTCGATGTCGTTGTAGGCCTCTTGCTGGCTGGGTGGCTTAGCGAAGAGTAGAGCCGCTGAGCCTCCGAACACTTCCACGTAGACCCTGTGCGGAGGAATCAGTGGCAGCAGTTTCTTGAGTAAGAAGGTTTTTCCTCCTGTGTACGGGAAGAAGCGTGAAGCTATTCTGAATGTCATTCTTTCTTGTTTTTCCGTTTCAACCACTTCTCCAGTTCGATTCGACATTCATGACACAGGATCAGAGTGATCTCGTAGAGTTCTCGCCGTTCCTTGCAGCGTTCGCATCTGGTCACTTCTTTTTCCTCAGCAGCTGCTGGATGTAGAAACGGGTCTTGTTTGGGTCGACGATGCAGAGCTTGCAGACCTCAGCTCGAAACATCTGGCCGGTCGGAAGCCTGGTCTTTAGGCGTCGAATCTCCGTGGATAGAACTAGGCGGTGACACATCATGCACTCGACGTATTCATCGCTCTTCTTTCGGCGGAGCGTAGAGTGTCCTTTCATCGGTTGGGAGGTAGACACCGTTGATCTCTCTCGCGAGTATTCGCTCAACTAACGCACCGAGGATTCGGAGACTTGGACGGAGGGTGAAGATTCGCCAAAGCCAACACCGGATTCTTGCTCTGCGCCATGTTGGGGCCCGAATGTCTGGACCGCACCACTGTCGACCTTGCATGTTCCGGTACTGCGTGAGAAAGATGGCCATTCTATCGTCTCCTTATCGGAATGAAAGCTGGTGCTTCGCTCTCTCGAGAAGCGTAGACTGCGAGGGCGATGGACCAGAACCGGTCATCGTGCGTCCCTTCGTCGTGATTGAATTTGACGTTGCCGTCTTTGGTGAGCTCATACTTCTCAACGTTCAATTCAGCGATGACATCAGGGTCGTATGGCAAGGCGAAGTTTTTGAGTTGCATCTGCTCTTTGAAGTATTTCGCCATCTCCATCTTCGACTGCATGCTGAAGATGACTGGAGTGACCTGCGTGATTCCAGCTGCCTGCATGTCCTTGACAACGTAGCTCTCCCGCGTTGCGTCTACCAGGACCTTGTCAACTTCCTGGAAGCGGTCGCATAGCGCCTTCGTGTAGCCGATCACAGAAGCATAAGGGGTCTTCAATGGAAACTGGTGACAGTGGACGAGGCCAATTCGATTGTTCCATCTCTCCACAACCGAGACCACGGAGTGATCCTGCATCTCCCCGAGGTCGATGCCAGCGCTGAATCGGCCTTTCGGTGTGGACTCGAAGGGATAGTAGATTTGGTGTGGGTTGAGATCATGCCACTGGTCGGTCCAGATGCAGGCGACGATGAAGTCTCGAGGCAGATATGCGTCAACGTCTTCGCTGAACTCGGCTTCAAACTCTCGGATGAATCGTTCCGGTGGGCTGACGGTGCGCATTTCATCAATGAATTCCTGAGTCATGAGACCTGCAGCAACAACATCACGCCAGGTCACATGGTGGCGGGACCAGATCTTCTCGAGTTTCTGGTCCTTGCACATCTGATAGAAGACGGACTTCGTCGCCCAGGGTGTTGAGGATGCGATCAGCGTGCCATCTGTCGTGGCCAGCATCGGGTACAAGATGTTGTAGAAGATGATTTCGTCATCTCGGAAGAATGCGGCCTCGTCAGCCAGCACTTGGTGGGCCGTGTACCCACGCAGCAGGTTAGGTGAACATGGCAATGCGACCATTTGGCTGGCGTTTCTGAACCAGATCGTAGTTCGCTGCATCTTGCCAACGATGGCTTTGCGTTCGTCAGGTTTCATGCCGTAGAGGAAGCCTTGGACTCGATCCATCATAATCATTGATTGACGAAGAGAAGGAGCCACGATCAGGGACAGCGTTTTGGGGTGCGTTGCGGCGAACCAGATTCCTCGAACCGCGATAGTTGTGGTCTTTCCTGCTTGACGGCTCATGCGCACTGCGATGCGTTTCGATTTGTCTGTGAGAATTTTCTCTTGGTAAGGTAGAGCCGTGAAGCCAAGGAACCTCTTGCCAAATGCGACTGGATCATCCTTTGTTTTCTTGAGGAGGTTTGCTGTCGACTGGTTTAGCTTCACTCTGCTTTCCTTGAGTCGTATCGCTCGTTTCCTGAGAGTCGCCCACCCTGACAATTTCCTCTGCCTCCATTTCGTCAAGCATTCGCTTGATGTCGTCATACTCGGCGTTCTTCGCCATCATGTCCCAGATCCGGTAGAACCGGGCTATGCGATCGTGGATATAGAGGCGGTTCTCGACTCCTTTGACTCTGGCCGCTAAGGCGCTTAACTGGTCGATGATCTCAGTGACTTCTATGAGCTTCTTCTCGCGCAAAGCCGGTATGTCAAGCCCAGATCCCGCTATGATGAACTTGAGACGGTTGATTGCTTGCAGAAATTTCACGTGTGCAACCCTTTCCAAAGCCTTTTCACTCAAGAAAATAGGGTGACTGTCACCCTCTTTTTTTCGTGCGTAGCCTTCCACAACAGCCCGAACTAAGCCAGAAACGGGAATTCCGCGTCTATTTGCCTCCGCTTTCACCCATTGCAGCACAATCGGATCAAACCGTACAGCTATGCGCGGGTTGCCTTTACCAGGCAAGGAGAGTCAGAACCCACCCGCCAACCCACAAGCATGCCGCCAGTATCACCAGCAGGAGCAGGATCCTTACAGCGATGTGGATGACGATGCTTAACACGAGTGAGAACATCATGCCTCCGAGGATGGCAACCACAACCATCGCTAGGATGACGATCAATAGTGGAAGCATCAGCTCTCACCTCCGCGCGTTCTTCTCGGGAGTCTTTCTCCAACTTCTCGCAAGGCGTCTTTCAACAAGAACAAGGCGCCAAAGGTGAACAAGGAGACGGAGATGTTGAAGATGCAGATCATCAGCAGCAGGAGTAGAACTGCAGCGCTGACCGGGACGGGTTTTGACTGCAGAAGGATCTCGATGACGTGGACCAGGGGCTCTCGAAGTAGTGAGAGTAGGAGAACCGCAGCTACTGCTGAACCCACAAACAGGGCCGTGGCGTATTTGCGTATAGCATCCACCCCGCCATGGCGCGGTTGGAGGCTTGCTGGCCAAAATCTACGTTTTCCCAACATTCATCAATTCCTTAAGCTTGAGATAGGCTCGGTACGCATTCACGCGTCCGTGGCCGATGGAATGTTTCTCGTCAAACTTCTTTCTCGAGAAGAACCGTTTCAAAGCGGCCTGCAGGCGGTAGAAGAAACCGGTAGGCAGCGAAGTGATTCTCGAGACAAGTGGCATGTACGCGGGATCGCAGGATCCCAGGATTGCTTGTTTGAGTTGTTGCGGAGTGGCTTTTGGAAATGCTTGTCTGAGTAGTGCGTAGATCCCTGTGACATGTGGTGTGGCGATGCTGGTGAGAT
>Ga0315282_10011930_pt1 | contig 13373 bp, 13 predicted proteins | sample YL17G07_20_MG_FD_203693 | JGI IMG/M metagenome (GOLD analysis project Ga0315282, IMG submission 203693) | Sediment microbial communities from Yellowstone Lake, YNP, Wyoming, USA - YL17G07_20 | ecosystem: Environmental > Aquatic > Freshwater > Lake > Sediment | place: USA: Wyoming | collected...
TTGCGCCTGAATATCGGCGAGGAAAGCAGGTAGGTATAGTCATTGTTGAATCCTTCATCCCAAAAAAAATTTCAGAAAATGTGGAAAATATAAGAGATGCATATGAAAATTATCTAACATTAGAATCCTGGAAAGTGCCCATAAAAATAAATTACCTCCTGATTCTTGGTTTTATTACACTGCTTGTTGTTTTCATGGCCCTCTGGATAGCTTTGAGAATTGCAGGGAACATAACGGACCCCATACAGAGCCTTGCACAGGCAACAGAACAGGTTGCTGCAGGGAATCTGGATGTAAGAGTTAACCTGAACAGGGAAGATGAGATAGGACTTCTCGTACATTCATTCAACCACATGGTGAAGGAATTAAAAGATGGAAAAGAATCGCTCCAGGTTGCATATCTTGAATCTAACAAACGAAGACTTTTTATGGAAAATATACTCGATAATATCAATTCAGGTGTTATTATGCTGGATACTTCCGGAAATATCCTGATGATAAACGGCGCAGCCTGTTCAATACTGAATACAAGTCCGGAACCTATTGTTCATAAACATTACAGGGAGCTAATGTCCTTGATTCAATCCAAAGATCTTCAGAACCTTGTTAAAGGGATAGAAGGCCGGGAATTCAAACCTGTCAGCAGGGAAGTAGAAGCTATCGTAGGTAACAGAAGAACTATTCTCAGGGTATTCATAACCAGTCTCAAGGATTCTCAAAAATACATCGGTATGCTCGTTGTCTTCAATGATATTACCGATGTTATAAAGGCTCAGAAGGCGATCGCATGGCAGGAGATCGCCAGAAGGATAGCACATGAGATAAAAAATCCTCTAACCCCCATTAAACTTTCAACAGAGCGCATGGTAAAGAAATGGCAGCAAAGGGATGATGATTTTGATCAGGTATTCGACCGTTCAACAAAGAGCATTATAAACGAGGTTGACGGCTTGAAGAGGTTGGTCGATGAATTTTCGAGATTCGGTAAGATGCCAGAAGTAAAAAAGACGCCAACCTTTCTTGCGAGTATAATAGATGAAGTAGTTAATCTTTATAAAGGATATAAAGGTGTAGAGATAACTATATCGATACCGGATAGTTCTCTTATGGTGGAGATAGACGGAGAGCAGTTTCGAAGGGCTATGATAAATATATTAGATAATGCAATACATGCAATGACTGACAGCGGCAGGATTCATGTTGCACTCGATTTTGACATGCCATCTAACATGGCCTATATAGAGATTGCAGATAATGGGCCGGGCATAAAGGATGAGGACAAGGAGAGATTATTTCTTCCATATTTCTCGACCAGAAGTGATGGTACCGGTCTTGGCCTTGCAATAGCTAACCGGATTATTGCAGAGCATAGGGGTCATATCAGAGTCAGGGACAATGAACCAAAAGGCACTGTTTTTATAATAGAGATCCCGATAAAGGAAGGTTAAATGATAGAGTCCATAGTTCTCATAGTGGATGATGAAGAGGGAATCCGTGAAAGCCTCTCAGGTATATTTGAGGATGAAGGATATGATGTTATTACAGCACGTTCTGGTGAAGAGGCACTGAAGATTCTCAAAGAGCAAAATATGGATTTGATACTGCTTGACGTATGGCTTCCAGGTATTGATGGGGTTCAAACACTTAAGGAGATTAAAGACATAAAACCAGACATCCCTGTCATCATGATTTCAGGTCATGGAAATATAGATCTCGCTGTTAAGGCAACAAGGATGGGGGCATACGACTTTCTTGAAAAACCGCTTTCTCTTGAAAAGGTTTTGCTTGATGCAAAAAGGGCGATCGAAAGAAGAACACTCGAGATGGAATATAATGCCCTCAAGCAGGATTTAACAAAAAAATGGAGACTCATCGGCAATTCTAAAACAATGAAACAACTCAGGGAGCAGATAGATATAGCTGCACAGAGTAACAGCAGGGTTTTGATACTCGGTGAGAGCGGTTCTGGCAAAGAGATTGTTGCGCACATTCTGCACGATCAAAGCGGTAGGGCGGAGAAACCCTTTATTGAGATGAATTGTGCTGCAATACCACAGGAGCTTATAGAGAGCGAACTGTTCGGCCACGAGAAGGGTTCTTTTACCGGTGCATTTGAGAGGAAGAAAGGCAAATTTGAACTTGCAGATGAAGGTACATTATTTCTTGATGAGGTTGGTGATATGTCACTCTCTACTCAGTCGAAAGTACTTCGTGTTATTGAGACTCAAGAATTTCAGCGTGTTGGTGGCAGCAAAACGATAAAGGTTGATGTAAGGATTATTGCAGCTACGAACAAAGACCTCAGGGAGGAGGTAAAGAAGGGTAATTTCAGGGAAGATCTCCTCTACAGGCTTAATGTCATACCGGTAGTCATTCCTCCTTTGAGGAATAGAAAGGAGGATATACCGGTACTCGTGGAATATTTCCTTGAATATTTTGCTGCTGAATATGGGAAGAGGCCGAAGAAGATGGCGCCCGGTGGATTAAAAGTGCTTGAGGCTTATGACTGGCCTGGAAATATCAGAGAACTAAGGAACATGATAGAAAGGCTTGTTATCATGACCCCGTTAGATACGATAACACCTAAAAACCTTGTTATAGGGGAGTCAGTCCGCTCAGACTATTTTTCTTTTAAGACCCTGAGAGAGGCAAGAGATGTGTTTGAAAAAGACTTTATTACAAAAAAGCTTGAGGAAAATAATTGGAACATCTCAAAGACAGCTGAAGTCCTTGATATTGAGCGAAGCAACCTCCACAGAAAAATCAAGGCATATGATATCAAGACACCTGATTAATTTTGTGAACGCAACGCCCTGCTTCTAATATTTCTTTAGTCCTATTTTTCTTTCGTCCCTGTTGTCTTGGTCGACTTGCCTCAGAAAGTCGGTTTTCTTGCTGCTTACTATATCCCTCACTGCCCCCTGTGTTTCTCTGGAAAAGATTTATCTATTTCTTTCCCTCTTAAATTTGGGTTTCTTTGATCGGCTTTGATACCGTGTTCTTCCTCTTTATTTCTTTGAGAGCATCAAAAATAGAAAAGATATTGAACGGCTGCCCGCGCTGTTAAAAGTTTTACCTTGCAAATTGAAAGCTTATCTTTTAAATTGCAAGCATGATAAAATGGTTGTAGAGTCCTACCCATTTGGCAAAAATGTTATCACATTGCCTGTAAAGGATCTGTCAAAAATTTTTGATTGATTGCTCTGAGACTGCTTGCTCCCACCCTTCTGAGCTTCCGAAACTTTCCTGCTCTCGTTCTTCCGAACCGGCTAAGAAATGTTCTGCTTCTTTTTCTCACGAAATTGGTTTTTCTTTGATTGGTTTTGTCATTGCGTTCTCCCTCTTTTTTCTTTGAAAACATTATAACAGAAAGCGATATTGAACGGCTTCTGGCCGAAATGCATTATGAAAATATCCCCCAAAAGTTTCTCTATGAACAAAAGGAAGTAATAAAAATATGGGGAGTGTCCCTTGGGACACCCCAAAGTCAAGGTGCGACACCATAGGTCTTTACGCCATAGGTCTTTAAATTTATTGACGGGAATATTATCATATGCTAACTTTTATGAAATTTATAAAATTTATTTTTAGGGTTTAACGGTAATATGAGAGTTAAAAGGAGAGAATTTTTAAATAGAAAGATTAAGCATATTGACTTGGAGAAAATTGAGAATATTTCTAATCTTTTAGATGCTTTCCAAAATTCTTCATTTCAAAGCAGAAATTTAGGCACTTGTTCAGAAGTATTTAAGAAAATGCTTAAAGATAAAGATGTAACTATTTTTCTTGGTTTATCCGGTGCTCTTGTCCCTGCAGGTATGAAAAAAATTATATGTCAGATGATAAATCACAGACTTATAGATGTACTTGTATCAACAGGTGCCAATTTGAGTCATGACTTTTATGAAAGTATGGGAAATTTTCATTATATCGGACATTCAAATGCCGATGATGAAATGCTATGTAAATTAAATATTGATAGAATTTATGATACATATGCGGATGACAAAAGTTTTTCAAAGAGTGAACTTTTCTTTGCAACCTTTCCAGACATACTTGAAAATAGGGATTATTCAACACGTGACTTTTTTCTCGAATTAGGCAAAAGAATAAAATCGAGAGATTCAATTATAAGGGCGTGTTATGAAAACAGAGTCCCAATATTTTGCCCCGCTCTGAATGATAGTGCTATCGGAATTGGCTTGACAGGTTATTATATGAATGGAAAGAATAAGGCTTTCACAATCAATCCGATAAGAGATAATTACGAAATTATGCAAATTGCTAAGATGTCTAAATCGACAGGGGCAATTTATATTGGTGGAGGAGTGCCAAAAAATTATATTCAACAGATACATCCTATGTTATCCGTATTTGGTTCTGCTTGTAGAGGCCATAAATATGCTATACAAATTACCACAGATGATCCCAAGTGGGGTGGGCTAAGTGGCTGCACCTTTGAAGAAGCCAAATCATGGGGTAAAATTCAAGGCAAAGCATGCTATGCTACTGCTTATGTAGATGCAACGATAGGATTACCTCTTTTGGTGGGATCTGTATTTCAGAACAAAAATAGAGCTAAGAGGAAAAAGAAAAATTTTGTTTGGGAATATGACAAACTGGTAAAGATCAAGCATGAGTAAAGGTACACATTTAATTATAGACTGTAAAGGTTTGCCTTTTGAATTATGTGTTGATGATAAAAAGCTTCTTGAGACGCTTACTGAAGCCGCTTTAACTAACGGATTGAATATTATAACTACTTCCAGATACAGATTTGGCCATAATTCACCGCCAGGATGTACAATTTTCATTATGCTTGATGCAAGTCATATATCTTTGCACACTTATGCCGAGGCTGGGAAAATGGCAATTGATATTTTTACATGCGGGGAAACTCTAGATAATGAAAAGATATTCAAATCCATTAGAGATAAACTGGGCATTAAAGATTATAAACTTCAGAAAATTGATAGATTTTAATGTAATTTGCTCGATTTATTATTTATTTCCCAATTAGATGACATTGTTAAGTTGAGAAATGATTAATAGATATATCAGATTTTTCATATGTTCCAGAGACAGACCTAATGAACTCGAAAAATGCATTAAGAGTCTCGCTAAAGTGCTCCTATCGGTTTACCCTAAATCCATGATCGTAGGTTACATATTTGATGATTCTACTAATACAGAAATATCTTCATCTATACGTAACATGTTGCCTCGTTTAAAAACCTTAGGCTTCAATATATATCAGCTTGGATATAAAGAACAGAAGAATATTCTGAAGAATATTTCTGATATCTCAGAAGATTTAATATTTTTTTAAAAGAGAATGTCAAAATACTTGGCTCAGGGTTTTGGGATTTGGCTGGTGTAAGAAATTTTGCATTTTTATTTGCATATTGTTGTTCAAATGAGAATGATTTTCTGCTTTTTTTAGACGATGATATCCGATTTGAGAGTGAATTCTATTACAAGAAGTTTATACCAATCAAAGGAAAAGAAGCTATCACAACACTGTATAAAAAAACTATACCTCATAAAATATTAGCATCTGGGGTTGGTTATTATGGCAGAGCTGATCTATCAGCGTTTGATAATATAAAATTATTTTTAGAGAAAATAGAGTTGTTACAAAATAGCAAGTCAAAACGTAAGTTAAATAATTTATTTGAAGATATAAGATTTTTGCCAAATTTATTGCCAGTAAAAATAAATTTACCCTCAAAAAATCAAACCGAATACGGTCCTGGAATTAGTGGAGCCGTTTTAGCCACTACTCCTATTTCTATAAGATCCCATGCACTGCCAAAGTGCTATAATGAGGACTGGATATGGTTGTCTTTATTAGGCGATTCTAAAAGATGTATCCGCAGAATAGAACCTAAATTATTACATGCTGAACCTTATGAAGAAAATATTTCACACAAAGCTTTCATTTATCAGCTAATTGGAGATATTAATTATATCGCTGTGGAACAAGTAATGAAAAATGCGCCTTCAGGAATTAATCACATTGAATGGTGTAAGTCTCAAATTAACCAAAGTCATTTTTATTGGGGTAAGAAAGAAATTTATAAAGAATTGTTAAATGCAATTGATAAGACAAAAGAGATAAAGAAGAACATTAATAATCTTGATAAAATTTCGAATAATCAATTAGATAATGTTGGCGAAAAATTAAATATTATATTAGAGCAATTAGAATATTCATTTAGTTACATTAAGAAACAGAAAAATGAGCATCTTTATAAGCAATTTAGAATTTATTTGGATAGCATTCCGAAATGGCAGACATTGCTTGATAATACTCGAAAGATTTTTTTGAAAAAGAAATTATACATGAATAAGTGACAATGAATTTTGAAATAAAATTGGATTAGAAATTTGATGTAGGAGGTAGTAGATGCAGAATCGAAGTGAAAATAAAACTTTTGTCAGTTTTGATGGATTAGTATTGGAGGGTACTTTTTTAGGAGTAAAAAGAAAAGCAAAAGGTATAGCAGTATTAGTGCACGGTGGGGGAGTTGACCGTAACGAAGACGGTTTCTATATTAGACTTGCTGAAAATCTTTTAACTGCGGGTATTTCTTCGTTTCGTTTTGATTGGAGGGCACATGGTAAAAGCGAAGGGCGACTCGAAGAAATGACAATGCTTGGAATCATAAATGATATACATTCTGCAGTAATTAAAGCACAAGAATATTCAAAACTAAGGAAGGTACATTTAATAGGTACAAGTTTTGGTGGAGGATTGAGCGCTTATTTTACCTCAAAACATTCCGATGTGATTAAAAGCTTAGTCCTGATGAATCCACTTTTAAATTATAAAAAGCGTTTGTTGGAAGACAAACCATTTTGGAAAAATGGCAAATTAACGGATAAGGCTATTAAGGATCTTAACAAAAAAGGCTATCTAGCGCATGGCACAGTTTTTAGAATGGGTCGGCCACTTATAAATGAACTTTATCATATCCATCCATATTTGGCTATGTCAAAAATCACAGTACCAACCTTGACAATACATGGAACAAATGACTCAATGGTCCCATATAGAATATCTTCAAGATACTATAAAGTAAATTGTGAGTATAAATTTTTATCGATCAAGGGTGCAGATCATGGTTTTACTATGCCAGGAGATGAAGATTATAAACATCCGCAAACTATAAAATGGCAGAACATTGCAATTGAAGAGGCAAAAAACTGGATTATAAAATATTGTTAAAAAGAAAATATAATGATAAACGATATTTTTATACATCCAACTAGTATTATTGGAAAAAATGTTGAGTTAAAAGCCGGAGTAAAAATTGGTGCTTATTGTATCATAGGTGAATTATATGATGATGAATATACCAATGATAAAAAGATAATAATTAATGAAAGAGCAATTATAAATCATCACTCTGTTATTTATGATAATGTTGTAATTGGTGAAGAAGTAATTCTTGATCCATTTTCACGTGTTGGACCTAATGCTATAATTGGTCCAAAAACAAGGCTACTTTACGGAGCTCGGGTACATGAAGAAGTTGTCATTGGAAAGTCATGTTCTATAAGTGGAAACTGTCCAGATAGAACTACTTTTGGTGATAACGTAATTCACCTTGGTCGTATTGCCCATAGCTATTATTATCCTTTTGCAGACTGGGATGAACCAGCAGAACCTGGTCCTACCTTAGGATCTTGTGTTGTGGTTGGAGTGGATGCACTTATAATCGGTCCTATAAAAATTGGTGATAATATTTTTATCTTTCCCAAAGAGATCGTACGAAATGATTTGGCAGGAGATGGAATTTTCAAAGATGGCAAGTATATAAATATGCCAAATTGGCCAAGATATTTTAGAATGCTGGAGAAAATATATTCAAAAAATCATCATGAATATTGAGAACGATAATTTGAAGAATGGAAAAAGAAATATTGTATAAAACTGAAACTTCTCAAGAGTCAATTTTTAAAGAAATACTCGGACGAAATACTCGGTTAAATAAAGAAGCAATTATAGGAATTAATAGTCTAACTTATGGTGATTTGCTAAAAAATGCAGAGAAATTGTCAGTCCTTTTGAAAGCACAAGACATACAAAAAGGGGATATTATCGGAGTTTGTCTGCATAATAGTGTAAGCTTTGTTTGTACTATTTTAGCTCTATATCAAATAAACGCAATATGCTTATTAATAAATCCACAAATTATTACATATGAATATGAATATATTTTTGAAAATTCTCAAGCTAGTTTTTTAATAACAAAGGATGACGTGAGAGTTGTTAGAGATATAAATAATAAATTTATCAAACACTTAACAGAAGAATTAATATTAGGTGGAGCTTTTCCAAGGGAAAATTATAAGGATGAAATTCATCCTGCTGATTGTATGATAGTCTATACTTCGGGAAGCCTAGGTAAACCAAAAGGAGTTATGCTTACTGATAATGGTATTTCCAATAATGTTAAAGCAGTTTGTGATTATCTTGAGCTTACTTCTGAAGATAAAACTATAGTATTTACCCCACCTGCTTATACTTATGCCATTAGTCAAATTTTTACCCATTTATGGGTTGGCGGTGCATTATTACCATATCCTCATGGATTAAGATTTCCATATGAAATCCATAAATATGTATCTGATTATGGCATTACTGGAATTGCTGCCAACCCTACTTCATTTCAAATATTATCTTCAAGTAAAATTGATTCTGAGTATTCATTTGATAGTGTGAGATACGTTATGTCTGGGGGGCAACCATTGCAATCATCTTTGGTAGTTACCCTATCAAAGTTATATAAAACTGCAAGAATTGTAAATATGTATGGATGTACTGAAAATTCACCAAGGATATCATTCTATTGGCTTCCTAAAGAGATCCTAGAACGTGAGACACCGTGGCCAGTAGGCGTTCCTATTAATGGAACTCGCATTAAGATTGTTGATGACTCAGGAGGAGAACTACCAAAAAACGATATTGGTCAGATATATATTAGTGGTAATAGTATGATGCGTGCTTACTGGAGAGATCCGAATTTAACACAGGAAAGAGTCAAAGAAGGTTGGTTCAACACAGGAGATTTAGGCTTTATTGATACTGAAGGTTTGCTCAATTTAACGGGAAGAATAGATAATATTATAAATGTTGGACATGAGAAAGTTTCTCCAGAAGAGATTGAGGAAGTGATTCGGACAGTAGACAAAGTCCTTGATGTTGGTGTTACCTCAATAGAGGATAATCTTTTAGGAAATAAATTAATAGCTTTTATAGTCCATAACGAAAAGCCCAATGATGAATTGCTTGCAAGCTTAAAACATGAATGTCGTAAGAAGCTATCGTTTCATAAGCAGCCTTACAGATTCATTCAGGTTCAGTCACTTCCTAAGACTTTATATGGGAAAATTGATAGGAGAGGATTGAAGGAACTTACTACTAAATTTGACCAATCTTGAAGGTGTGGCGAGGAATTGATAAAGCGATGGAAGAAATAGTTGGGCCATTAAGAAATTATTTTAAAAATATATGTCCAGAACTAACGGAAAATTTCGTGACACTACAAAATACTCCATTAAATCAACTAATAGATTCGATTGCGATGATAGAATTTCTGGCATTTCTTGAAGATAAATTTAAAATCAAAATAGAGATTAGCGAGGTAGTATCTGAAAATTTCAAAAATATTAACACTATTTCTTTATATATAAGAAAAAAGCTTATATAAACTTAATATTTTCATAAATGTAAATAATGATATGGCAAAAAATATAACTTGGCTGCATCTATCAGATTTACATGTCTGCAATCCAAAATCGTCATGGGACTATCATGTAGTCCTTGATAGTTTATTAAATGATCTTGAAAATATGGAAAAGAAACATGATTTACATCCAGACATAATGTTTTTCACCGGTGATATTGCATATGGTCAAATTGGTCCAAATAAAGGGGAAAATATATCAGAACAGTTTGCCCTAGCACAGACAATATTCGATAAAATCAGAAAAATATTTTCACGCGAAATACCTCTCGAAAATATTTTCATCATACCTGGGAATCATGATGTAAATAGAACCGAAGTTACTATTGATCAAATTGAATGGCTCGATAAACAGCAGGATGCCGAAGCAGTTCTTCGATTAATTCAGAATGCAGATAAGCAGTGGCAAAGATATATGGAGCGCTTGACTGATTATCATAAATTCTTAGAATTAAATGGGTATAAACATTTGCTCGACGATCCTCAAAGATTGATCTATTCTGCAATTCGGCAGATAAATGATGTACAGGTAGGGATCTCAGGCCTGAATTCTGCTTGGTCATGTGGCAGAGATAATGAGAAAGGCAAAATATGGTTTGGAGGATTGTTTCAATTAAATAGCTTAAAGAAAAATCTCAAAAATGCAAATTTTTGTATTTGTCTGAGCCATTATCCTATGAGCTGGCTTGTTTCTTCTGAAGATCCACAAATGACAATAAAAATTGAACTGGACTATCGTTTTTTTCTTCATGGACATGAGCATAAAGGATGGGTATATGAAGGGAAGAATCATATTAAGATTGCTTCTGCTGCCTGTTATGAGCGTTCAGATAAAGATAACGGCTATAATTTTGTAAAGCTGGATTTGGATAGAGGAATTGGTGAGATATGGTTACGAAAATATGATAGTTCTGGCGGGGGTTGGATCCCGCGAGTTATAGCTGGTGGAAAAACTGATAATGATGGTAAATGGACATTGAATAATTTAGATTGGTTATTTTCTGGAAAATATAGCCACAAAGAGTACCCAGTTAGTACAGAACAAAAATCGGTAAAAGAAACTATTAGAGATTTATGGAGTTTTGGAGAAGATAATCCAACTTTGATTAATATTGTCGCGCCAGATACCAGAAGGAGAGAAGGTTTACCCGACAAGAATTATCCAGATTATTCGTTTATGGAATTCCTTGGTGACAAAGATACAGTTGTTGAAGTGTCTATGCAATTAGCACGACTTTATCCTCAAACAAACATAATTCGCTATCCCTGCTGTGATTTCCCTTCTCAATCTCGAACTACACCAATTGTTGTTATTGGTGGACCTCATGGTGAGGGAGGCATTGGTGGGAATACGCTTACAATGGAATTAATGGAATATTGGAAACTACCAATTCAATATACTGATGATTTAGAGGGCTTGATTATAAATGGACAAATTTATCGAGCTGAATATGACAAACAAGATAATTTATCAGTTGATTATGGAGTCGTAGCAAGATTACCGAATCCTTGGGATCCTAAGAAACGAATATTAATGATACAAGGGATTCACACCTTTGGAGTTCTCGGAATAACCCTAGCAATTACGAATAGTATTGAAGGAAAAGCAAATTCTGGACTTATTGTTAACAATTGTGGGATTGATCCAATATTTTTTTGTTGCTGCAAGGTACCCGTGATCAGTGGTTTAGCTTTAGTTCCTAAATTTGATCCCAAGAACATTATGCCCTTAAAACTTTAATCTAAAGATTCCTCGATGCTTTGTTTCATTGTAAATATCGCCATTCTTTTGGAAGCAGGAGGATCTATCTCTAATTGTTGTGCAGTCCATAATTAGAGTGCGATTGTCGATAACGTAAACTATTTTTCGCACAATTAGAGTCATGGCGACCTCTAATCTGGTAATTTAAGTTACGCAAAACCAAAAAACCAGAGGAGGGACACCATGACTAAGAAACATTGTATACCAAAGACTGGCAGAATAATGCAGATCAACGAAGAGGGCGTGAAAGAGCATCTTGGAGATTAGAAAGATTGGAGGGTTGACAAATTTATCACATACCAGTAGTATTTATTTCATGACTTTCGGGCAGCGAATAAAGGAATTGCGGAATTCGCTTGGAATTTCTCTAAAATCTTTATCCGCCCGGCTTAAGATTGACAGAGCCTATCTTTCCAGGGTCGAAGCAGGAAAAGTCCCTCCCTCTGATGGATTAATCAGCAGACTCGCGGATGTCCTAAGTTATGACAGAGATGAATTGTTCCTTCTTGCAGGACGGATACCTGAGTCACTTATGAAAGAGATTTACAAGAATCCCGGGGAAATAGTTAAAAGAATAAAGATGTCACCTGTTGATTGCGTTGCTGAACCGTCAGTTTTATATGGCAGGACATTGATAACATCAGGTGATAGAGCAATAGAAGACGGATTCCCCTTTGAATTCATCAGCGACATAGCAGAACTGGAAAGCTACAGTTACAGGAATGGGTGTGGGGGCAGGCTTGACTATTGACTTGGTGCGTTTCGCCACAGATTGCCAGGGCTTCCGAGTCCTGTCGGTTATTCCCTTTGTGGGGCTTTAATACTCTCGAAAGAATGTGAGATAGCAGATACCGAATTCATGATGAAATTGTGCGCTTTGCTCCGAAAGAAGCAAAAGAAATATAGCCTGTTGTGCGCCACAGCCTTTTTCCTTTTAGTATTTATTCTCTTTCCCCTCAATGATTTTGTTTGATATAATATGCAAAGAGCAAAAAAGGAGAAGCCAATGAAAGCACAAGGGGTTATAAAAGGCAGCAATATCGTTCTCAAAAAGATTCCTTTGGATAAGAAACTGAATGAGGGGGCGAGGGTAGAGGTTATTATATTGCCGTCAGAGAAAAAACCTCATCGCTTCAGCACATTCAAGTTAGGGGTAAAGAAGGAATACCTGAAAAGAGAAAAAATCTATGCAAAACGTTAGTGTCTTTTTCGACACTAACGTTCTTGTATATGCCCATGATGAGTTGTCGTCTTTCCACGAAAATTCTGCTGTATTGTTAGACCTGCCTCTGCTTTCTCTCCTTCAGAAGCAAAATCGTTGATAGAAGAGACATACCTCGCAGGTAACATCAGAGTTGTATATCCCTCAAGAGAGACCATGAAGAGAACCCTTGAAATTGCAAGTCAGAAGAAATTGAGTTCTGCACGGATATTTGATGTCAAGCTGTATGTGCAGGCACTGCAATTTAGACCTGCTTATTTCGTGACCTATAACATTGAAGATTTTAAGAACCTCGGTGACTTAGTTATAAAAACACCAGACGAAATAATATAAGGGGTTCACGAGGCAAAGGCTATGGGTCTGGTCTTGAAATAGCAGTTTTTATTCTACCTCTTTAACAAATTATTTATATTTATCCTCCGCCCTCGCCTGCCACAGCCTAAGGATAGATTTAAGAAACAGCTGTCAGTTTGAGATTTTTTGTAAATCTACTCCCCTATCTTATGTAGTTTCATGAAGTTTGTTTTTCCAAGGGTTGAAAGAGGGGAACTTGAGGTAATTACAATGCTGTCACCTTTTTTTACAATCCGCTCCTCAACAAGTGACCTTTCCACCTCTGTTATCATTTCATCAG
>Ga0315282_10011931_pt1 | contig 13373 bp, 14 predicted proteins | sample YL17G07_20_MG_FD_203693 | JGI IMG/M metagenome (GOLD analysis project Ga0315282, IMG submission 203693) | Sediment microbial communities from Yellowstone Lake, YNP, Wyoming, USA - YL17G07_20 | ecosystem: Environmental > Aquatic > Freshwater > Lake > Sediment | place: USA: Wyoming | collected...
GGCCGGTATAGTCAAACATCTATGGGTTACGATCAGAACCCGCGACGAGTACTACCTACGCAAGCTGGTGCTCAGAGCATACTGGGACGGTGAGGAAGACCCGAGCATCGAGGCGCCCATCGGCGACTTCTTCGGAATGGGTCACGCCCAGTGCAGAAATTTCGTCTCTGCCCCCCTTCAGATGAGCCCTGAGGATGGCAAGGGCTTCAACTGTTGGTGGCCGATGCCATACTCAGCGGGCGCGCGGATCACCGTCGAGAACCAGGGTTCGTGGGACTGCGAGTCATTCTACTACTACGTAGACTACGAGGAACTGAAGCTGCTGCCCGACAACCTCGGGAGGTTCCATGCCTGGTGGAACAGGCAGAACCCGACGGACGGGGACTTGAGTGGGGAGTGGGACAACCCCACTTGGCTCTTCCGCGGAGAAAATCTTGACGGAAAAGGCAACTACTTAATCTTGGAAGCTGAAGGCAAGGGCCACTACGTGGGCTGCAACATGAATGTTCACAACCTCCGCCACACCCAACGCTTTAACTGGTATGGCGAGGGTGACGACATGATCTTCATAGACGGCGAGAGGCTCCCGAGCCTCAACGGCACCGGCACCGAAGACTATTATGGAATGAGCTGGTGTCCCACTCAGGAGTACTGTGCCCCCTACCATGGCCTCCCACTACCGGGCGCGGACAAGAACTGGAACGGGAAGGTAACATGGTACCGTTACCATATACTGGACCCCGTCTACTTCGAGAAGTCCATAAGGGTCACCATCGAGCACGGCCATGCAAACAAGCGGAGCGATGACTACAGCAGCACCGCCTACTGGTACCAAGCGGAGCCCCACAAGAAGTTTAAGCCGTTGCCCCCTGTACAGGAGCGTCTGCCGAGGGAGAATCCATGAGGGTAGGAGTCTTCAGCCCGAACGACGCGCGTCCCTGGGTCCGCGAGGACAACATCGACCACATGATCAGTCAGGAGAAACTGCTGGTCAACGCTCTCAAGGAGGCGGGCGTCGAAGTGGTTAGGGGGGGCGAAAAACACCCCAAGATGGACCAGATCGCTTGGAACACCAGGCTCGTCCAGGAGCACATCAGGTACATCGCAAAGGCGAAGCCTGAAACTCTTATCGTCAACCAGGGAAGCTGGACCTTCCCATGGGACAGCGTTGATGCGGTGAAGCGCTTCGCTGCGGAGACGGGGGACATCACCCGCGTCGTCATATTCAGCCACAAGGATCCGACGGTCCCAGGCCTGGTCGCTGGGATGGCTGCGGGAGGGGGCCTAAACCGCATCGGCGTCCCCTTCAGCCACGTCTTCGGAGATATAAAGACGGATGAGATGGTGTTGAAGCGGCTCCTGGCGATCCTCAGATTCAACGAGCGGAGGGCAAAGGAGGCAGGAACTGCCAAAAGGGTGATCTCTGACCTAAAGGCTCAGAAGTACCTCGCCCTCGGTGGGATGAGCCTCAAGATGCCCACCACTACCGCAGATGTCGACCAGTGGCAGAAGCTCTTCGGCATCAGCTACGAGGACTTGGACCAGAGCGAGCTGCTGCGGAAAGCGCTCACGATGGTTGAGTGGACCGGGAAACCCGGTGAGGGAAAGTACAGGATTCTCGACCCACGCCTGAAAGAGGCAGCCGATTACATCCAGAAGCACGGGAGCATCAGCTACGAGCGCCCGAAGCTGAGGGAATTCAGCAAGATGCTCCTACAGCTCAGCCTCTACTACGCGGGGATGGACATCGCGGAGGATTACGCTGTAACATTCGCTGGCATAAAGTGCCAGGATGAGCTCAGCGCCCAGCATTGCACCGCATGCCTCATGGCCGCGTTCCTTAGCAACGACGTGGGCCCCGACGGGAAGCCGAAGAGGGTAATCCCCGTCGCCTGTGAGAACGACATGGATTCCGCCCTCACTCAACTCATCATGTACCTCGCCAGCGGTAGACCTGCAGGCTTCGGCGACTTCCGCGACGTCGAGGGAAGCGTTCTCTACATCGTGAACTGCGGGCAGCACCCACCCTACTTCTTTGGCGGGCCCGAGGAGGACTCGGCAAAGAAGCTAGACAGCGTCGAGTACATGGGGCAGGAGATATTCTACGACGCAGGCGGTAGCAGCGTCCGAGGTAGGACGCCGGGCGGCCACGTGATGACGGTCGCCCGCCTCGGAAGAGAGAACCTTCGCTACAGGCTCGTCGCTTCGGTGATGGAGACGCTGCCAGTAGACCCGGAGGAGCACGAGAGGTACAACCCGAGCTGGCCCATTATCAAGGGGAAGATCCCGATGGCCGACGAGGAGATTATCGGGGTCTGGCCCTGTAATCACCTCGGTTTCGCCTACGGGGACCTCACCCCAGCCCTTACCGAGATCGCACACCGCCTCGACATCGGCTACACCATCTACGACGCCGAAGGCAACAGGTACACAAAGCCGACGTGACTGAGTTGACGTACCTCGTAGGGACGGACATAGGGACCCTCGGGACGAAGACCGTCGTAGTCGATTCTAAGGGTAAGGTCGTCGGGTCAGCCTTCGAGGAGTACGGCGTAATCACCCCACGGCAGGGGTGGGCCGAACAGTGGCCCGACGTTTGGGAAAAGGCAACCCACGCCACTATGAGGAGAGCCATCGAGAAGTCCAAGATCGACCCTAAGGAGATAGCTGCGGCGGCGGTCAGTAGCCTCTACGGCGGCAGCGGTATCCCCCTCGACCGAGAGATGAAGCCGATCCGGCCGTGCATCATTTGGGCGGACCGGAGAGCTACGGACGAGTGTCGCTGGCTCCGCGAGAACGTCGGGGTCGACGCCCTCTTCAAGACGACTGGGAACGTCATCGACCCCTACTACGGCTACACGAAGATGCTGTGGATAAAGAACAAGGAACCGGGCAACTGGCGTAGGGTACACCGGTTCGAGACGCCGAACGCCTACGTTATCAGGGGCCTCACTGGGAAGGAGAGCGTCGACTACAGCAGCGCCGGAAACTACGGAGGGCTCTTCAACATCCACAGTCGGACCTGGTCCGAGGACATGATGAAAGAGCTTGGCGTCCCCCGTGCGTCCTTCCCCGAAGAAATCGTCAGCTCGGAGGACATAGTGGGAGAGGTGACCGCCGAGGGATCGAGGGCTTCGGGCCTCCCTAAGGGCACACCCGTCTGCGCAGGGGGGATAGACGCCAGCGTCAGCGCTCTCGCGGGGGGAGCCATCGAGGATGGCGACCTCGCCTCGATGTTAGGCACGAGCATGTGCAACGGCTTCATCAGCCACAAGCCTCGCCTCTCCCCCCGACTGATCAACTTCCCCTATGTTGTGAAGGGGAGGGAGTACACCTACGGTTTCACAGGTATCGCCACGGCGGGCTTCAGCGTCCGATGGTTCAGGGACGAGCTTGGGGAGAGGGAGCGTGAGTCGGAGAGGGCTAGGGGGGAGGACGCCTACGCCCAGCTCGACGAGTTGGCGGCGAAGGTACCAATCGGTAGTGACGGCCTCATATTCCTCCCCCACCTCATGGTCGGGGAGCGTGCCCCCTACTGGGACGAGCACCTACGTGGCGGCTTCCTTGGACTCAGCATCTACCACACGCGCCCCCACATGTTCCGCGCGGTGCTGGAGGGCGTCGCCTACGCGATGCGCTACAGCCTCGAGGCCGCCTGGGAGACGGGGATAAGGGTCAACAGGGCGACCCTCGTGGATGGAGGTGCCCGCTCTCCCCTGTGGCGCCAGATAATCGCCGACGTGACAGGGGTCCCCATGAGCTACATCCCCGGGGCTCAGGGTGCCCCCCTCGGCGACGCGATGCTAGCGGGGCTCGGGACTGGCGTCATCTCAGACCACAAGGTCATCGAGGATTGGCTACCCGAGAAGGTTCCCATGACCCCGAGACCCGATGGCATCGAGGCGTATGCGAGGTTCTACTTGCTCTACAAGCGGAGCCTTGAAGCGACTGCACCACTCTTCAGAGAGTTCACCCAGGTCCCGGGTCCCTAAGTGTTATTTCCCATAGGGCAACACACGTGCGCGAGTCAGGAGCACCTTAATTAGAGTAGATGCCCTGATCGTGGTTCGGTCGAGGAAATGGACGAGGCTAGCCCGTATACAGTCATCGGCGCCCTTTTCATCGTTCTGGGCGTTATCTTCGTCGCTCTTCCCTACCTGAGCCGTTACATCGATCTGGACAAGATCCCTTGGATACTCCTCTATGTCTACAGGAGGGACGGTTTCACCTTTGCGACGAGCCCAATACTCCTGATCATCTCGGTGGTCTCCCTCGTGCTCGCGTACCTTAGGCGTTAGCTCCGCTGCTTGTAGAGCGTGACCAGTGCGTCGACGAGTTCCTCCTCCTTAGGAAGGCGGGAATAAGCGAGGGGTATCCCCTCGTGCTCCGCGAGGCTCACAGCGAGTGGGTCAACCTTCCTCCCCACCGGCCCATGGAGGACAACGACCTTCGGCTTGAAGGGGCTTATCTTCACAGCGATCATTGGACTCCTCCCCTGTGTGACTCCCGTGAAAACGAGGGCCCTCTCGCTCGTCGCCCCAAATATCCTGTAGAAATCTAGGCCGGAGAGGTTCAAGATCGCCTTTATGCTGTCCATCACCGTGTAGCCAAAGAGGTTTTGCCCAGCCTTCTCCGCTCCGGCGAGTATGTCGGCGTCGCAAGCGCGGCAGAGCTGCTCAACGGTCACGGGCTGCATGAACTCCCGTATGTCGGTGAAGACGTCGCTCGGGTCAATGGTGATCCTGGCGAGCTGTCTAATGTAGTCACCACCCCTCTTCTGGTCCATGTTGAGGAGGGCGGTGACATACCGCTTGATGAAGCCGCTCCCTGGGGACTGCCTCCTTCCCGTCTCGTAGTCGCTTATGACACTCGGGCTTAGCTCCAGTTCCTCTGCTAGTTCCATCTGGTTGACGTTGAGGAGCCCCCGCCACTTCCTCATCGTCTGCCCTGGGCTACCGCTGAGGACGATCTCTCCTGCGATTCTTTTGGCGAGGGTGTCCCGCACGGCGCTGGAGGCGGACATACGAGGAGAAAAACACGCGGGGGGTTTAAAAGGGAGGTGGGAAAGTGCCTAAGCCCCGGCTCTCTCGCAGAGAATCTGCCAGCGGAGGTCGACTGACTCCCGGATTGCCTTGATCAGCTCCTCCTGTCTCTCGGGGCGGAAGAGGTGCCTGAAGCGTCCCTGGGGCTCCAGGTAGGCTTCGACGGGTTTCTTCGTCTCCGGCCTCTTCGCTATGGCGAGGCTCGGCGCTGAGAGCTCGTAGACTGGCTTCCCCTTCTCCTGCTTGCACTCGTAGAGTGGGAAGACGCAGCTCTGGGTCGCGAGCCTGCTGATGGCGATAGTCTTCTCCGGCGGGTACCTCCATCCCCTGCTGCATGGAACGATGGCGTGTAAGAAGGTGGGCCCGTCGACCTCGATGGCCTTCCGGGTCTTCTTCACAACGTCAAGGGGCCAGGCGGCGTTGAGGGTGGCAACATAGGGGGTGCCGTGGGCGATGATGATGTCGTCGATGGGCTTCTTCGTCTCCGTCTTCCCGTGGATGACCTTCCCGGCTGGTGTCGTCGTCGTGGCGGCACCCATCGGGGTCCCGCCACTCCTCTGGATTCCAGTATTCATGTACGCCTCATTATCGAGGAGGACATAGGTGAAGTCGTGCCCCCTCTCGATTGCTCCTGAGAGGGCCTGGAAGCCGATGTCGTAGGTTCCACCGTCTCCTGCGAAGCCGATGATGTCGATCTGAGGGTAGCCTGCGAGGGGCCCCTCCTTCTTTCTCTTCATCGCCTTGACCGCGGCCTCAAGACCAGAGGCTGTAGCGGCTGTGTTCTCGAAGGCGCTGTGGATCCACGGAAGATTCCAGGCCGTGAAGGGGAAGATAGTAGAAGCGACCTCCAAGCACCCGGTGGCGTTTGTGACGATGGTTGGGCCTCGAGTGGCCTTCATCACCATCCTTACTATCACTGTCTCGTCGCACCCAGCGCATAGGCGAGCACCACCTGAGAAGAGCTCGGGTTTCTTCGACAGCTCCTTAAGGGTCAGCTCGCTCATTCCCTCACCCCCACGAAGTTGACCGGCCGGTCAACCTTCCCCTTCTTCCTGATGCTCACGAGGCCAGCGAACACCTCCCTTATCATGTCGGGGCTGGTGTCCCGTCCCCCGAGGCCGTGTATGTAGTCGGCTATCAGGGTCTTCTTGCCCGATCCGTACACAGTGGTCCTTACATCCTCGTAGAGGGGGCCGCCCGGGGAACCGAAGCTCGCAGCCTTCTCCATGACACCAAGGACGGGTACATCCCCGATGGCCTCGAGCAGTGCCTCTTCTGGGAAGGGGCGGAATATCCTCTGCTTGATCATCCCGACCTTCTTTCCCTGTGTGCGGAGCTCGTCGACGACCTCGCGTACGGTTCCCATCGCGGAGCCGAGGCCCACGACAGCTACCTCCGCGTCCTCCATCCTATATGGGTACATATACTGGAGGGGGCGCCCAGTGACTTTACTGAACTCGTCGTCGACCTTTGGGATCGCCTTCAAGGCCTCATTCATCGCGTCGACCTCCTGGAGCTTGTGCTCGAAGTAGAAGTCCTGCAGGTCGAGGGGCCCGATGCTTATCGGGCAAGTGGGGTCGAGGCGGTACTCGGTCTCCCCCATGTGTCCTTTCGTCCTCATGAAGACCCGCTTGCCCACGAACCTCTTCACTTCCTCGTCCGGTAGGACGTATACGTTCTCCATCGTGTGGCTTATGGTGAAGCCGTCGAAGCAGACCATGACTGGGAGCTGGACCTCAGGGTGTTCCGCGATCCTCCACGCCTCGACGCTCGCATCGTAGACCTCCTGGCTGTTCTCACAGAATATCTGTATCCAGCCGCTGTCCCTCGCCCCCATAGCGTCACTGTGGTCGTTGTGGATGTTGATGGGTCCGCTCAGGGCCCTGTTCGCCACGGCCATCACAATGGGGAGGCGTAGGCCCGAGGCGATGAAGATCATCTCCCACATTAGGGCGAGGCCGTTAGCAGCGGTTGCAGTGAACGCGCGAGCCCCCGTCGCTTCAGCGCCGATGCAGGCGCTGAGGGCGCTGTGCTCGGACTCGACGGCGACGAACTCCGTTCCCACCTGGCCATCTGCGACGTATTCGCTGTATCTCTCGACTATGATCGTCTGTGGCGTGATAGGGTAGGCCGCCACCACATCTGGGTCGACCTGCTTCGTGGCGAAGGCCGACGCCTCGTCCCCGTTCATGCCGACGAGCTTCTGATTGGCGGTCATTTTTTCATCTCCATCTCTATGCACTTAGCGGGGCACTCCTCTGCGCAGATGCCACAGCCCTTGCAGTATTTGTAGTCAACATTCGGGGTGCCGTCCGGGTTGAACTGGATAGCGCCTTCTGGGCAGAAGAAGTGGCAGAGTGTGCATTTGGTGCACTTCTTGGTGTCGATCTTGGCCCTGGCGACACCCCAGTCGCCCGTCTCGTACTCCTTTGTCGACCTGTATGGGACTGCCCCCTTGGGCAGCTCTTTTGCTCCCGGCTCCTTCTGCGCGCTCATCCCTTCACTGCCTCCTTGTAGGCTACCTCTATGACCTGAAGGTTCTGATCCCTGATCTTCCCCTGAAAGCGTTCCTTCACAACGGCGAGCACCGACTCGAGCTTCACTATGCCCGAGGCCCGGACGACGACGCCGAGGACGGCGGTGTTCGTGATGTTCGCGCCGAGTATCTTAAGGGCGAGGCCCGTGGCGTCGACGGTCCACGTCTCGTTTTGTATCCCCAGCTTCTCCTTCACAGCCGCTGGGGTCCCTGTGGTGTTCACCACCACCTTGCTCGATGGCTTCAGGCCCTTGGCCACGGCGGGGCCGAGGAGCGTCGGGTCGAGGACCACCGCGAGGTCTGGTTCGTAAACGCTAGAGTGGATCTGGATCGGTTTGTCGCTTATCCGGGTGTACGCCTCCATCGGCGCCCCGGCCCTCTCCGGCCCAAAGGCCGGAAAGCTCTGGATCTGCTTCTCCTCAAGAAGACCCGCTTGGGCGAGGAGAAGAGAAGCCGTCCAGGCCCCCTGGCCTCCTCGGCCGTGGAACCTGATCTCGTATAGCTTCTCCAATACAGTTACTCTCCCCCTAACTTCGGCCACGTTCCTTTAAGTGTATGCGTTTCTAGCCTCGGGCCTTCCTGCGAAGCTCGTTCAGTTCGTCACGGCTCTTCCTGGCCTGTACCGCGGACGCCTCTTGGAACCTCTCCCAGTTCCATCCCATCACCTCGTAGGCGTAGTTCACGGAGCGGCTTGAAGATACGAGTAGGCCCTCGCCGGCCCTGTTCGAGCCAAGTCTCACCGCGGTGGCGGCGTCTCCCCCCTGGGGGCCGAGGCCAGGGGCAAGGATGAGGCGCTCATCCCCTATTATCCCGCGGACTATTCCCAGCTCCTCGGTAGCGGTGCAGCCGACGACGAAGCCGTTGGAACCGTGGTCACGGGCATCAGCGGCGAGACGCTGGTAGAAGGGGACACCATCCATGAGGCGAGACTGGTAGTCGTGAGTCCCGGGGTTCGACATCCGACATAGGGCAAAGATGCCCTTCCCCTTTGCCTCTGCCCACCTGTAGACGGAGTCCACCCCGTTCTCGTATCCCGGAAACGGGCTGAAGGTGACGGCGTCGAAGCCTAGCTCTCCTACCCAGTGTAGGGCGGCGTCCATGGTCGTCCCGATGTCGGAGAGCTTACAGTCGAGAAGCGCGAGGCAACCTCCTTTGTGGATGGCGTCTGCGACGTCCCGCAGTGCCTCGAATCCTAGGGGATAGACAATGAACTGGGCGTTCGGCTTTATGATCGGGGTGTAGGGGGCGACGGCCTCGACGAAGTCGACGCAGAACCTCCTCAGCCCCTCCGCTACACCATACTTCTCGATGAGCGGCTGGGGGACCACGTACTTGTCCCTCATCGCCCTCGTCGCGGGGTCGAGCCCCACGCAGAGGAAGCTACCCTTCTCCCGACTCAGCTCATAGTAGCGGTCGACGAACCTCCGACCGAGCAATACGGACATCAACCAGAGTGTCGTCCACGGGAATAAAAGCTGGCGGAGGGGAGAGACGGCGAATGTCTTTAAATCCCGTGCGCTGACCCCTTGAATCGGTGGGTGGGGGCCGTGAGCAGCGAGGGTGATATACGTAAGCTCCTCAAGATGAGGGCTGCCCTGGAGGATAGGGCGGTAGTCCTGGAGGAGGAGCTGGGCGATGTGAGGGCGGCCATGGCCGAGATCGACAGGGCAATCACCAGCCAGGGGTTCAGGCAGTCGTCGTTCGTCCCGATGGCTACCCCGCCGAGTGAGGCTGAGCCGACGAGCTCGCCGCTACTTTCAGCACCCCCGGCCTTCGCCCCTGCCGTGGCGCCTATACCTACCCACACAGTGCCTGTCCCTGCTGCTCAAGAACCTTCGCCACTTGTAGCCGAGGATACCTCCCCTGAGGGTTCCTCGATATTGGCCAAAGACGGGACGGTCCTAGGAAGGATGCAGGTCACCGATGACTACTTCACGTTCATACCGAGAGAAGGACTGAATTTCACTACATCCATCCCTCCGTGGCAGTCGTTCCTCGTCGAGAGAGTACTGGCGAGCATGAGGACGACAGACGAGGGGAGGGCCGCCAAGGGAGAGATAGAGCCGGACCAGGTCCTCGAATACACGCTTAGCACGGACGGCGATGTGATCCGGTCGCTGACCGTCCGCAACTTCGGCGGGGAGAGGAGGCTACGGGAGATCCAGAGCAGTCTACGATGGAGCCTGGACAAGATGTACGATAAGATGAGGCGCAGCTAGCCTCAGACCACATACCTATAACTTATTGACTTACCTGCCGTTGAGCTGTCCTGGGTTACCCTGAGGACGTCCCCAGACTTCGCCCCGAGGATTATGGAGATTGGGTCAGTGGCTTTGATCCAGGGGAACTGATAGGGCTCCGCGTGGTACCTCTCAGTGATCGCCTTCACCTCCTCCTCCCCCACGATCTCGTGGAGGGGGACTAGGACGTGCTCGAAGATGTCGAATGTAGGTAGCGTGGGAGGTATCAGCTCGATGCCAAGCTCTTCAGCGCTGCTCCTCGCGGAGTAGGTGTACTTGCCGTCCCCTACGAGGATGCCTTTCTCTGCCCCTTCCTTCTCGACCATCTCCTTCAGCTCGCGAACGAAACTGATCCCGATGGTCTTCTGCCCTACAACAGCGTGCATGATGACGAGCCCCTCCTTCTTGTTCCGGAGGTGCCAGATCATCTTGTCGCCCTCTACCGCCGGCTTCTCCGACTCGGGTGTCATGTTCCTATACTTGATTATTAGCTGGGCTCTCCTCTCCTCGAGCGAAGGGTTTCTGCTCATGTCTTCACCTCGCCTTTACCCTCTTCACAATCGGGGCGCGGACCTTGCGGAAGATCCTGTAACCACAGTAGGGGCACCTGAAGCTGATGTACTTCTCGAGGTCAGTGTACCCGACGCGGCGCCCGCACTGGACGCACTCGTAGACCGGGCCCTCCGAGGGCTGCGCCTGCTCCTGCTCCTTACGGTCACCGGCGGACATTTCGACCAGCATAAAGCACGCGGGACGCCTCAATTAAAACTTAGCGACCGGGCGGGCGAGGACCATCCTCTCAGAAGCGATGCCAGTGACCTCGACATCGATGATTTCCCCCTCTAGAGGCTCCAGCGTGTCGACGATTGTGACTGGGCCGTGTTTCAGGGGGTAGGCGACTATGTACCTCCTGTCCTTGGGGTACCTCTCCGCCGCAACTACCCTCATCCTAGCCCCGACGAGGCTCTCCTTGGACCTCATATTCGCCCGTGCAGCAGCATCATGGATCCGTTTGCTCCCCGGGTCCCTCACATTGGGGGGCGCGGAGGGGAAGCCACTGAAAGCGGACATAGGGAGAGACTGGAACCTGTAGAGGATCACCCTCTCCGCCCCCTCGTCCATGCTCTTGCCTATCGCGCCCACGGTCGCGTCGACCGTCTCCCTGCTCTGTCCGGGGAGGCCGTGGATGAAGTAGACGTAGGGCTTAAGCCCAGCTCTCCTCAGCCTCCTCACCGCTGTTAGGGTCTCCTCGGGGGTTGAGGATCTCCCGAGTAGCGCCCCGTGCTCTGCCGAGCCGGTCTCGAAGCCGATGCTCACAGGCGTCCCTGATAGATAACGTCCCAGGATCGTTGCAGCACGCTCCGTCACGAGCTGCGGCTTCAGGTTCTCAATCATGACCGAGGCGAGCCCATCGGACATCTGTGGAAGCGAGGTCAGCTCAGAGAGCAGCTCCTCCACCTCGGTGTAGTTTGGCTCAGGGCTCCTCGGGTCAGTGAGTGGTTCCGGTTCCACGAGGAGGTCCCTACCATAGTCAAGGAAGCAGGGGGCGCTGAGGACGACCCTCCTTACGCCCTCCCGCAGGAGCCCCTCGACCTCCCTCAATATCTTCCCAGTGGAACGGCTCCTTGGGGGGCCGAAGAGGCTCGGGACAGAGCAGTAGCCGCACCCCGGTGGAATCCCTGCGGGGCAGTCGTACCTACTTTCCAGCCCGCCTGTGGTGCACCTCCCGCATACGCCGCACTCTACGTCAAACCTCGCCCTCCGGTAGTTGCTGCACCCCCTGAGGGCCTCTACGTAGACCCTCGCCGCTCGGAAGAGGGAGTAGCCACGGACAGCCTCGATGGATGGTTCGAACTCGTCGTATTCCCTCCTGGTCATCGCCGGCCTTAGTGGGTTCACGGCCACGTGATCCCCGCTCCTGAAGGCTATCCCCGTGATCCCAGCGAGCGCCTCTCTGTCGGGGACCACCCCATCACTCAAGCCCCCCTTGAGGAGGTCGAGGATCGTCCTCTCCCCCTCTCCAACAATCGCGACTTCGCCACCAGTCTTCCTGAGGGCCTGCTCGGGGTCCGCTGTCGCGGGACCTCCAACCAGTATCGGCCCGTCTCTCCAAAGGGAGGCTACCTTCCTCATCGAGATGAGGTCGCTCGTCATCCCGCTGAGGAAGAGGAGGTCATACCCCTCTGGCAGCCCGTCCCTTAGGGTCGCCTCGGCCTCAACGATCCTCGCATCGACCCCCGCCTTGCCCAGGACGCCCACGACGGCTCGCGGCCCGGCGCCTATAGCGTCCCGTGTCGCATGCCTCTCCCCTCTCCCCGAGGCGAGGGCGTCTACAACTAGGGCCTTCACGGTAGACGCGGTGACCCTGGGGGGTGATAAAGGTTCCCGGCGGCATACCTCTATATCCCCCCATTATGTAAGTGAGAGGCATGGTGGCGGTGCCCGCCTCCCTGATAGCCGCAGTGGGGCTATCTTTCATACTCGCCTACTTGGCGATTCCGGCTTTCAACCGGTTCATGGTAGTGGCGGGCATTGTCGGCAGAGATGTCATGAAGAAGGAGGAAAGGCCCATCCCCGACATGGGGGGCCCAGGCGTACTGGTGGGTTTCCTACTCGGCATCTTCCTCTACATCGGGTTTGAGACCTTCGCCCTGAAGAGCTCCCAGGACCTGATCTACATACTCGCTAGCCTCAGCACGATCCTTATCATCACCCTCATCGGCATATTCGACGTCCTCACCTCTCTCATGAAGTTACGGGAGGGCGCAGGCATCTTCGAGAGGCTGAAGAGGAGGGGGATCCCTCAGTGGTTCTACTTCTTCATACCCCTCCCCGCGGCGGTCCCGCTCATGGCGGTCGCGGCTGGCGTGACCCACATGAACCTCCCCCTCTTCGGGAGGGTCGACCTCGGTCTTGCATATCCGCTCATCCTTGTCCCCCTCGCAGTCCTCTGCTGCTCCAACGCAACCAACTTCCTCGCAGGATTCAACGGACTAGAGGCAGGGATGGGCACCGTCCTCCTCGCCTCCCTCGGCGCCTTCGCCCTCCTCAGCAACAAGACAGCCGCCGCTGCCCTCTCCCTAATCTTCGCCACCGCCCTCCTCGCCTTCCTCCGCTACAACTGGTACCCGGCGAAGGTCTTCCCAGGTGACCTCAACTACACCATCGGCGCCGTCGCCGCCTGCGTCACCGTCCTCGGCAACATGGAAAAGTTCGCGATCATCTGCTTCACCCCCTGGATCGCGGAGGCGCTCCTCAAGGCCGCCTCACGCTTTGACGCGGAGACGTACGGTGTCCTCCAGCAGGATGGTACTGTCAAGCCGAGGGGTGGGAGGATCGGGTCACTGGCCCACATCGTCATGAGATCGGGGAGCTTCACCGAAGCGCAGGTCACCGGGATCCTCATCGTGGTCGAAGTCATAGTCTGCGCCATAGCCTTCGCGGTTATCCAGTACATATGAGCTGATCGAGATGGCCGGTAAGCTTCCAAAGGTCCTCATCCTCGCGGGCGGGGGAGGCCACACCGGTTACGCGTGGATAATCGCCGAGGAGCTC
>Ga0315282_10011932_pt1 | contig 13372 bp, 9 predicted proteins | sample YL17G07_20_MG_FD_203693 | JGI IMG/M metagenome (GOLD analysis project Ga0315282, IMG submission 203693) | Sediment microbial communities from Yellowstone Lake, YNP, Wyoming, USA - YL17G07_20 | ecosystem: Environmental > Aquatic > Freshwater > Lake > Sediment | place: USA: Wyoming | collected...
GGAGCTTCGAAGCAACTCAGGGATGCTCCCCACGCTCTCCCCTCTCTATCTTCAGTATCCCCCGAAATCGCGCCACTTCCGCGAGCGTGAGCGCACGGTACTTTCCCGGCCGCAGCGCACCCAACTCGAGAAACCCGATCCGGATGCGCTTCAGCTTCTCGACCAGCCGCCCGAAGTGCTTGAACATAATGCGCACCTGGTTCTGCCGCCCTTCGATCAGCCGCACTTGGTACCACGGATTTTGGGCCCGCCGCACCAGCCGCAGCCCCGCCGGAGCGGTCCGCCGGCCTCCCAGCGGAATGCCCTCCCGGAACTGCTGCTCTTGCTCGGGAGACAGTGAGCCGTTCACCTTCACCAGGTAAGTCTTGGGCAGGTGGCTGGATGCTGACATCACCCGGTTGGCGAACTCGCCGTCGTTGGTCACCAGCAGCAATCCTTCGCTGGCGTAATCCAGCCGGCCCACCGGAAACACGCGCCCGGGGACGCCCTTCAGGAACTGCATGACGGTGGGACGGCCCTCCGGGTCGTGCACCGTGGTGATGCAGCCTTTGGGTTTGTTGAGCGCCAGGTAGAGAAGCCTGCGCGGGGCCCGCAGCCGCCCGCCGTCCACCTCGATGTGGTCGCGCTCCAGGTCCGCCTTGCTGCCCAGCTCGGTGACCGTCTGGCCGTTCACCGTCACCCGGCCTTCCACGATCAACTGCTCGGCCTTGCGCCGGCTGGCCACCCCCGCCCGCGACAGGATTTTCTGCAACCGCTCTTCAGCCATCCTGGTGCTCTGGCACGGGCGTTTCCGCCGGTGTGGTCTCGTCCCCTTCGCTCAACCCCAGTCTCCGCAGCTCCTCGAATTCCTTCAACGTCGGCAGCTCGCTCAGGTCTTTCAATCCGAACTGAATCAGGAACTCCTTGGTGGTCTTGTACAGGATCGGCCGGCCCAGCACGGCCTTGCGCCCGGCCGCCGTGATCAGCTTCCTCTCCAGCAGGGTTTTCAGCACTCCCGCCCCTTGCACGCCCCGGATCTCCATGATCTCCGGCGCCGTAAGGGGCTGCTTGTAGGCGATCATGGCCAGCGTCTCCAGCGCCGCCAGCGACAGCTTCAAGGGCGGTTTCAGGCTCCTGGCGAAGGTTCGAACGGTCTCGTGGTGCTCGGCCTTGGTGCCCATCTTGTAGCCGCCCGCCACTTCGCGAATCATCAGCCCCCGCTCGGGTGCGCCGTATTCGCTCGCCAGTTGCTCCAGGAGTTGCCGGACCTTCTCTTCCGGCAGCCCGGTCACCGGAGCGATCTGCGCCGCCGTGACCGGCTCTTCGGCCACATAGATGATCGCCTCCAGCAGGGCTTTGAGCGGGGCATCCTCGCTGAGGGCCGGCGCGACCGCCGTCTCCAGCAACATCTGCTCGGGTCCACTCGTTTGTGCGGGTTCCGTGCCGCTCACTGGTAGTCCTTTTCCAGGTCCATCATGAATTGCCCGGAGGCGAACACCTCCTCGAAGCGCTTGTGCGCCTTGATGGCGATCTCCCCGAAGGCTTCCTTCTGCACCAGCACCAGCGCCTGCATCTTGGCCAGCTCCAGGATCGCCAGGAACAGGCAGATCATGGCCACGCGGCTGCGCTGCCGCTCGAACAGCTCGCGCGCCGGCACGGCCTCCCCCTTGGGCCGGTCCTGAAACAGCCCCCTCAGGTACAGGATCATGTCCGCCACGCTCACGTCTTCCTTCTGGACCTGGTACACCGAGCGGTGCTTACTCCGCTCCAGCACTTCTTCGAAAGTCTTGACCAGGTCGAACAGCGTCACGGCCAGTCCGGGGCCGTCATCCTCCGCCAGAAATTGCTGGATCTGCGGATTGGACCAGACGTTCTCCTCGATCAAGCGCTTCTGCTGAAGCATCTCCGCCGCGTTCTTGAAGCGTTCGTGCTCCAGCAGCCGCTCGACCAACTCGCTCCGCGGATCCTCTTCCGGCGAAAGCTTGTCCAGCTCCGGGTCCCTGGGCAGCAGCATCCGCGACTTGATGTGAATCAGCGTCGCCGCCATGAAGATGAATTCGGCGCCCATCTCGATATCCAGTTCCGCGGCCTGCTCCAGGTAAGCCAGATATTGCCCCGTGATCTGGGCGATGGGGATGTCCCAGATGTCGATCTGTTGCTTCCGGATCAGGTCCAGCAGCAGATCCAGCGGCCCCTCGTACTGCTCGAAGTGAACGTTCAAAGGCGACGACACAACTTCTCACGATAACAGAACGGAACCACCAAGGCAGGCTGGTTTGCGCTCAGACCGTGGAGATCCCTCCCCAATCCGGCCCAAGGTCCGGCTCAGAGATTTTTGCCTTTTGATTTTTGCCTTTTGCCTTTTGATTTTCTTCTTCGCGGCGCAGCCGCACCAGCCGTCAGCCCGGTTTCTGCCGGGACCGCTCTGGCGGGGCGGGCGGCGCGGCCCCGAACACCAGCTTCACATCCACCGTCCGGGTCTCGTCGTGGGTTTCCAGCACCGCCCGCGTCTTCCCCAGGTTTTCGAAGACCCCGTCTTCCCGAATCCGCTCCAGGAAGTGATCCGGGTACTCCGCATTGAACCGCTTGCCTTCCTGGAGGGCCCATGACTTTCTGACCGCCGCCTCCGCGAAGAGATCCAGCCCTTCCAGAGTCAGTTTCCCGAAGAGGTATTGCGGCCCCGGGTCAATGTGGATGGTCAGGTCCACGGTTTTGCGCTGGTCGTCGATCTTGCGGTCCACCTTCGAGGCCACCTGCATGTATCCCTCGCGGCGGTGCCGCTGCTCCATGCGCGCCACGCCCGCTTGGATCTTGTCGAAGTCGGCCAGGTCCCCAGGCTGCACGTCGCCGGCCTTCTTCAGTTCCTCAGCAGGGATCCCCGAGCTCTCCACATGCACCTCGCCCACGTTGTAGCTATCGCCCTCCTCCACCTTGACCGTCACCACCACACCGTTGACGTCCTTGGCCTGCCCGGTGCGGATTTCCGGGAAGGAAACCCGGATGCGCCCGCGCGCCTCATACAGCGGCCGGACGCTGGTGTCCAGCCACTGCCGGAAACGCGCTTCTTTGTACGGCATCCCCACCGCCACCCCGCTGATCTTGTTTTGCAGCGTCACGGCCGGAATCACCTGGTTGTTCGTGAAGCGCACCAAGGCCACGGCCAGCGGCGGCGTGGCGGGTTGGAACACCACAGCCAGTTGCCCCCCCTCTTCGCTGGACAGTTTCGCGATCACTTTCCCCTTGCCCAGGAACCCCTCGAGCGCCTTGGCGTAGCGGTCCAAAACCGCTTGCGTGGCAGGGATCTTCGAGCCAAACAGCGGATCGGTTCGCTTCAACACCGCCTGGAGTTGCTCCGCCGGCGCGCCCAGATCCTCGAACCGCACCGGGAAAAACGGTCCCGCCTCGACCACCTGGAAAGAAACCGCATACCCTTTCCCGCCGGCCCCCGGGCGGTAGCGCATCTCGATGCTCTCGAACGCCCCAGTCGCCCCCAGCCGGTCGCGCGCCGCTTCGAAATCCTTCGGAACGGCCGCCTGCCCAACCTTCAGCCCCACGATCCCCAGGATCTGCTCTCGCGAGTAATTCGCATTTCCCTGCACCACGATGCTCTCGACTGGAAACGCAGCCGGAACCGCGGCGCTCTTGGGCTGCGCGGCTGGCTTCTGAGCCTCACAAGGAAAGCACAGAACCAGCACCACAATCAGCAACCACGCCATACTTCCATTGTCACACCAAAGCCGCTAGCCACTCGCGAGGTTCCACCTCAGACCGAACCGATTGCTCACCGCAGAGAGAGCAAATCAGTCACCCCTGCAATCTCTCGGTCTCTGCGTTGAATACTCTGGCCGGTCTGAGGTGGGACCTCGCTAGTTGTCCAATCGCGGAGGCGGACCGAGGCGCCTGGGCGCACCGCCCCGGGCAGGCCCACCAGGGCCCAGCCCGAAGGGCCCGAGGCCCGGAACGCCCGCCGGGGGTTGCAGCGGCGCCAGCAGTTGGAGGCCGACGGCCTGGCCGATGGCGGGCTGAAGCTTCTCCGCATCCTCGAGGGTCTTCAGCGGTGTCTTCTGCGCCGCGGTGAGCGTGCCGAGCGCCTGGTTGCGGAAGCTCTCCTCGGTCTGGGTGGCCCGCTTCTTCAGGCTGTCTATGTCCAGCAAGAGCTTGCCCAGAGCCGCGGCGTCCGTGCTGCCCTTGCTGAGCTGTTCCTGCAACGTGCTCTGCTTCTGCTGGATCTCCTGGTGGATGGATTGAAGAGCCGTGGCCGCCTGCTGCTGCAACTGCTGGAGTCCCTGAATCTGCGAATCCGTCAAGGCCAGATAGGCCTTCAGCTCGTCAGTTCCTGGTTGCGCAGGTCCGAGCAGGAAGGCACGCCCAGCCGGACCTTGAGCGAACACCGCAGCCGCCAGGGCCACGAGAGCAATCATTCGAAACGTCATGCGTGCAATCTCCTCTCTGTCAGAGTGAACCCGTGAGGCAGCAGGAAGTTGGCCTGCACAAAAAGTCTTTACATTCTTAACAAGCATTTTGCCCGCATTTAACTCAGTTCGCCTGGGGGCCGCCCGTCTGTGTAAGAGAGCATGGCACAACCAGCCTGTGTTTCCGCCGCGCTGGTGCACCTCCTGGATGCGGACGCCGAACTCATGTTGCGGCTGCAACAGGGAGAACTCGCCTGCCTGGGATGGCTGCTGGAAAGGCATCGGGCCCCGCTGGCACACTTTCTCTGCCGCATGGTGCAAAACCAGGCCGTAGCCGAAGAACTCGCCCAGGACGTGTTCTTCCGGGTCTACCGGTCCCGCGCCCAGTACCGGCCCACCGCCAGGTTTTCCTGCTGGCTCTATCGGATCGCCACCAATCTGGCGCTGAACTGGCTGCGCGACCACCGGCACGAAAGGAACCTCGAGAGCCTGCAAGCCGTTCCGGCGCACGCGCCGCCGCGGCAGCTCGCCGACCGGCGGCCCACTATCGATCAGGCTATGCTCAGGCAGGCCAGGCTGGTTGAGGTCCGGCGAGCCGTGGCGGCGCTCCCGGACATGCAGCGCGCGGTGGTGCTGATGCACAAGTACGGCGAGATGGAATACTCCGAGATCGCGCGGGCGCTGGGCTGCTCGACGCCATCGGTCAAGTCGCGCCTGTTTCGGGCCTACAGCACTCTGCGCACCCGGTTGGCGCACCTGAACGGCGCATAATCCGGTTCAGCTCTCTGGCTCCCCGGCGGGGCGGAGCTGCCCGGCCAGGTACTTCAGCTTGGTTTTGCTCCGCTGAATGGCTAATGCCTCAGAACGTGTGAGTGAATCGGCTGGACCACTCGCTGACGCTCGTGGCTCCGAAATATGCGTCGCCCTTGCAGCACGTTACGGAGCCGCAACCGTGAGGGAGCGGTTGGCGCACCCGTTCTTTCACAGCTTCTCAGCCTGCGGGGGTGCTGGACGCCTTGTGGGATAAGCTTTAGCTTGTCTGGCCCATTCGCGACTACAGCGCGAGACAAGCTGAAGCTTGTCCCGTGTTGGAAAAGCCGAGCGCAGGCGTATACTTATTGGGTAGCTCATGCTTGGCCAGCGGCTCGGCCACTTCCGCATCGTTGAGAAGATTGGCGCAGGCGGGATGGGGGTAGTCTACCGGGCTCACGACGAGCAGCTTGACCGCGACGTGGCCATCAAGGTTCTGCCCGCAGCCAGCTTCCGCGACCCCTCCGCCCGCGCCCGGCTGCTGCGCGAGGCCCGCACCGCTTCGAAACTGAACCACCCCCACATCTGCACCATTCACGAGGTAGGGGAAGCGGGCCCAGAGGGCGCTCCCCAGGCCTACATCGCCATGGAATTGGTGGAAGGCCAATCGTTGAGCGCGCGGCTGGCGGGTGGGGCCTTGCCGGTCGAGCAGGTGCTGCGCTACGGGCTTCAATTGGCGGATGCCTTGGCGCACGCGCACCAGCGCGGCATCATCCACCGCGACCTGAAGAGCGCCAACGTAATCATCACCCCGGAGGGGCGGGCCAAGGTGCTGGACTTCGGGCTGGCGAAGCGCCTGAGCGGAGAAGAGGTGACGGAGGCCACCACCCAGACCGTGGACTCACTGACGGAGCCCGGCGCCTTGACGGGTACCCTGGCTTACATGGCGCCGGAGCAGTTGCGCGGTCAGCCCGCCGATGCGCGCAGCGACCTGTGGGCGCTGGGGGTGGTGCTCTACGAGATGGCCTCGGGCCAGCGGCCTTTCCAGGGGCAGACGGGTTTCGAGCTGAGCTCCGCAATTCTGCGGGACCCGGTACCCGCGCTGCCGGGGAACGCGCCGACGGAGCTGCGGGCGGTGATCGGCCGCGCGCTGGCCAAAGAGCCGGGGCTGAGGTACCAGCAGGTCAACGAACTGTGCGCCGCGCTGGAGGCCATTCAGCCCGGGGCCGCCGCTGTTCGTGCGCCGTCGCGTCCTCGCAGGGAGCGTCCTAAGGGGCGCAGAGCCTCTCGGAAGCGCGTCCGGGCGCTGGCAGTGCTGCCGCTGACGAATCTGTCCCGCGATCCCGAGCAGGACTACTTTGCCGACGGGATGACTGAGGCCTTGATCTCCGATCTGGCCAAGCTTCAGGCGTTGAGAGTGATCTCGCGCACTTCGGTGATGCGCTACAAGGGAACCGACAAGTCCCTTCCGGAGATTGCGAAGGAACTCAATGTGGACGCGGTGATAGAAGGTTCGGTACTAAGAGTGGGCCAGCGGGTGCGGATTACAGCACAGCTCATCCACGCCGCGACGGACACGCACCTATGGGCCGAGAGCTACGAGCGTGACTTGCAGGACGTGCTGCTGCTACAGAGCGAGGTGGCACGGACCATTGCCGGCCAGATCAGGGTTGCGGTGACGCCGGACGAGGCCACGCGCCTGGCCCGTGCCCGCGCGGTCAACCCGGAGGCTTACGAGGCTTGTCTCAAAGGCCGCTTTCACTGGTACAAACTTTCCCCAGAGCACCTGGGCGCCGCGCTGGAGTACTTCCAGCTCGCCTTGGAAAAAGACCCAAATTACGCGCTGGCATATGCCGGTATCGCCGACACCTGGCTGTCCCGCGGAGACTCTGGATTCTTACCCCAACGCGAGGCATTTCCGAGAGGAAAAGCGGCCGCGGTGAAGGCCATTGAGCTGGATGATACGCTGGCAGAAGCTCATGTCACTTTGGCGAATTTCCGATTTTGCCACGAATGGGACTGGGATGGCGCCGAGACGGAGTTCCAACGGGCCATTCAGCTTAACCCCAACGATGCGCATGGACACTTTTTTTACGCCGATTTCTTAATTTCGATGAAACGTCCGAAGGAATGGAGGGCAGAGAGCCGGCGGGCCCTGGAATTGGACCCGTTCAATGTCTTCTTTCAGTGTTTTCTTGGCTGGCAGTTGGTGTACGTAGGCCAGTATGATGACGCCATCGCCCAGCTCCGCAAAACGCTCAGAATTGAGCCAGACTTTTCGTCCGTTTATCTGGGCCTCTGGGGAGCCTTCTACCAAAAGCAAATGAACGAGGAAGCCTTGGCAGAGGCGAAGAAGTTTTTTGCGGTGTTGCGTGACAACGAAGCCGTGGAAGCCCTGGACTACGGCTACGCGCAGGCTGGTTACCCAAGGGCGATGAGCCTGGCCGCGGAGAATCTGGCGGCGCGTTCGAATCGAACCCATGTTCCCGCGTTTCGGATTGCGCGATTGTATGCTCACGCCGGGGAGAAAGACCGGGCCCTGGAATGGCTGGAGAAAGCCTACGAGCAGCGCGAATCTCCCTTGGTTCATCTCAGCGTAGGTTGGGATTGGGACAGCCTGCGCTCCGACCCGCGCTTCCAGGATCTGCTGGGGCGGATGAAGTTTCCCCGATAGCAGGAGCGCAAGCTCCTCTGAAGTCTTGGGCCGACGTTGTACTTCGGCGCCTGGAGATATATACTCGCCATCGGTATTGAAATCGGAAATCGCGATTCAGAGTTGGAGCGCTTATGATTGGTCAGCGGCTCGGCCACTTCCGCATCGTTGAGAAGATTGGCGCTGGCGGGATGGGCGTAGTCTATCGGGCCCATGACGAGCAGCTTGACCGCGACGTGGCCATCAAGGTCCTGCCCGCCGGCGCCTTCCGCGACCCCAGCGCCCGGGCCCGGCTGCTGCGGGAGGCCCGCACGGCTTCGAAACTGAACCATCCCCACATCTGTACCATTCACGAGGTAGGGGAAGCTGACGGGCAAGCCTACATCGCCATGGAATTGGTGGAAGGCCAACCCTTGAGCGCACGGCTGGCAGGTGGGGCGTTGCTGGTCGAGCAGGTGCTGCGCTACGGGCTTCAACTGGCGGACGCCTTGGCGCACGCGCACGAGCGTGGCGTGGTGCATCGCGACCTGAAGAGCGCCAACGTCATCATCACCCCGGAGGGGCGGGCCAAGGTGCTGGACTTTGGGCTGGCCAAGCGCCTGAGCGGAGAACAGGTGGCGGAGGCCACCACCCAGACCATGGACTCGCTGACCGGGCCGGGCGCGGTGGTGGGCACACTGGCTTACATGGCGCCGGAGCAGTTGCGGGGCCAGCCCGCCGATGCGCGCAGCGACGTGTGGGCGCTGGGGGTGGTGCTCTACGAGATGGCGGCCGGCCAGCGGCCCTTCCAGGGGCAGACGGGCTTCGAGCTGAGCTCGGCGATTCTGAGCCAGGCGCCTCCGCCGCTGCGGCCGGGTCCAGGGGGCGCCCTGCCGGCGGAGTTGCGGGCGGTCATTGAGCGCTGCCTGGAGAAGGATCCGGGTGAGCGCTACCAGCGCAGCGAGGAAGTGCGGGCGGCGCTGGAAGCCGTGCAGTCGGGCGCCACGCTTCCGGCCTGGCCCGCTTGGAAGTACGCATTGTCGCGTCGCCGCTGGCTGGCGCTGGCGGCTGCGCTGGTGGCAGTCCTCGCGTTGGTGGCGGCGCTGGATGTCGGGGGCCTGCGCGGGCGGCTGCTGGGCGGGGCCGCGACGCCGCAGCTTCGCTCGGTGGCCGTCTTACCGTTGGCGAATCTCTCGGGCGATCCCCAGCAGGACTACTTCGCCGAAGGGATGCACGATGCGCTCATCACCGACTTGGCCAAGCTCAGCGGCCTCCGGCGAGTGATCGCCCGCTCGTCGGTAATGCGGTACCAGAAGACCGACAAGCCGCCGCGGCAGATCGCGCGGGAATTGGGCGTGGACGCCATCATTACAGGGTCGGTGGTGCGGGAGGGCGACCGTGTGCGCATCACCGCCCAGCTCATCAATGCGGCGACGGAAGAGCAAATGTGGGCCGAGCGCTACGAGCGGGAGCTGCGCAGCGTGCTATCGCTCCAAAACGAGATTGTGGCGGCGGTTGCTCGGGAAGTGAAATTGCGGCTCACCCCGCAGGAGCAGGCACGGCTGGTGAGCGCTCGGCCGGTCAACCCCGAGGCCTACGAGGCCTGTCTGAAGGGCCGCTTTCACTGGTACAAACTTTCTCGAGAGGAATTGAACACCGCGCTCGGGTATTTCCAGCTCGCCCTGGAGAAAGATCCGAACTACGCGCTGGCATATGACGGTATCGCCAGCGTCTGGGGGGCGCTCGGGGACGCCGGATTCCTGCCACCCCGCGAGACGATGACGAAATGTAAGGCGGCCGTGGAGAAAGCCTTGGCGCTGGATGACACGCTCGCCGAAGCTCATGTGAATTTGGCTAACCTCAGATCAGAATACGAATGGGACTGGCCTGCCGGTGAGAGGGAGTTCCGGCGCGCCATCGAGCTCAATCCCAGCCATGCGAATGCGCATTTCATGTACTCGGATTTCTTAATCTCCATAGGACGTACCGAGGAATGGAAGGCAGAAATCCAGCGAACCCTGGAATTGGACCCGCTCAATTTCTTTTTCCAGTGTTTCTATGGGTGGCATTTGGTGTACGTGCGCCGGTATGACGAGGCCGTCGGGCAGTTCCGCAAGGTGCTGGCAGCGCAACCGGACTTTTCGTCGGCGCATATGGGCCTCTGGGGCGCCTTCTACAAAAAGGGAATGTATGAGCAGGCTCTGGCAGAGGCTAAGAAGTTTTTTGCGGTGCTGGGCGACCGTGAAGTGGTGGAATCCCTGGATCGCAGAGGCGCGGAGGCTGGCTACCGCGGAGCGATGAGACGTGCAGGGGACGCACTGGCGGCGCGTTCAGAACGAAGCCACGTTCCCGCCATCCGGATTGCCCGAGTCTATGCCCACGCTGGAGAGAAAGACCGGGCCCTGGATTGGCTGGAGAAGGCCTGCGAGCGGCGAGAAACTACCTTGGTGCATATCGGTGTCGGTTGGGATTGGGACGGCTTACGCTCCGACCCGCGCTTCCAGTCCCTGCTGCGCCGCATGAAGCTTCCGCAGTAAGTGGCTGTGCCGAGGTCACTGGTATGATGCTGGGACCGCGACTAGAATGCGAAATCCCGGTTAACAGGGAGGTCCGTCATGATTGGCGAGCGGTTAGGCCACTTCCGCATCGTTGAGAAGATTGGCGCCGGTGGGATGGGCGTAGTCTATCGGGCTCACGACGAGCAGCTTGACCGGGACGTGGCCATCAAGGTCCTGCCCGCCGGGAGCTTCCGCGACCCCAGCGCCCGGGCCCGGCTGCTGCGGGAGGCCCGCACCGCTTCGAAACTCAACCATCCCCACATCTGTACCATTCACGAGGTAGGGGAAGCTGACGGCCAGGCCTACATCGCCATGGAATTGGTGGAAGGCCAAACCTTGAGCGCGCGGCTGGCGGGTGGGGCGTTGCCGCTCGAGCAGGTGCTGCGCTACGGGCTTCAACTGGCGGATGCAGTGGCGCACGCGCACGAGCGCGGCATCATCCACCGCGACCTGAAGAGCGCCAACGTAATCATCACCCCCGAAGGCCGGGCCAAGGTGCTGGACTTCGGGCTGGCGAAGCGCCTGAGCGGAGAAGAGGTGACGGAGGCCACCACCCAGACCATGGACTCGCTGACCGGGCCGGGCGCGGTAGTGGGCACCCTGGCTTACATGGCGCCGGAGCAGTTGCGGGGCCAGCCCGCCGACGCGCGCAGCGACGTGTGGGCGCTGGGGGTGGTGCTCTACGAGATGGCGGCGGGTCAGCGACCCTTCCAGGGGCAGACGGGCTTCGAACTGAGCTCGGCGATTCTGAGCCAGGCGCCTCCGCCGCTGCCGCCAGGTCCAGAGGGCGCCCTGCCGGCCGAGTTGGGGGCGGTCGTTGAGCGCTGCCTGGAGAAGGAGCCGGCTCAGCGCTACCAGCGCAGCGACGAAGTGCGGGCGGCGCTGGAAGCCGTTCAGTCGGGCGGCCCCCTTCCGGCCTGGCCCGCTTGGAAGTATGCCTTGTCGCGTCGCCGCTGGCTGGCGTTGGCGGGTGCGCTGGCGGCAGTGCTGGCAGTTGTGGGGGCGCTGGATGTCGGGGGCCTGCGGAGGCGGCTGCTGGGTGGGGCGGCGCCGAAGTTTGACTCGCTGGCCGTCCTGCCGTTGGCCAACCTCTCCGGCAATCCGGAGCAAGACTACCTCGCTGAAGGGATCCACGAAGCCCTGATCACCGACTTGGCCAAGCTGAGCGGCTTGCGGCGGGTGATTGCTCGCGCCTCGGTGATGGGCTACCAGAAGACCGACAAACCAGTGCGGCAGGTTGCGCGGGAATTGGGCGTGAATGCAGTCATTACTGGGGCCGTGCAGCGGGAGGGCGGCCGCGTGCGGATCACTGCCCAGCTCATCAATCCGGCGACGGGAGAGCAACTGTGGGCGAACCGCTACGAGCGCGAACTTCGCGACGTGTTGTCGCTCGAAGGCGAGATTGTGACGGCGATCACCCGGGAAATCAGGGTGCAGCTCACCCCTCAGGAAAAGGCACGCCTGGCGAGCGCTCGGCCGGTCAACCCCGAGGCGCACGAGGCGTATCTGAAAGGAAAGTTTTACATCAACAAATCCATGCCGGAAGGAATCGAAAAGGGCCTGGCCTATTTCCGCCAGGCGATCGAGAAAGACCCGACGCACCCTTTGCCGTACGCCATGCTGGCGCTTGCCTACGACACGATCGGCCATAGTGAGAGGCCTCTGCCGGACGCCTTCGAGAAATCCAAAGCCGCGGTCCAGAAGGCGCTGGAACTGGATGAAACGCTACCCGAAGCCCACGAGGCTTTGGCTGAAATCAAACTCTACAGCGACTGGGGCGACTGGACCGGGACAGGGCAGGCCTTCCAGCGTTCCCTGCAACTCAACCCCAACTTGGCCGAGGCCCACCGCAACTACTCGTGGTACCTTTTCCTGACCGGCAATCCGGAAGCACTTGCGGAGATGAGACGAGGCCAGGAGTTGGATCCGCTGACACCGCAATGGACCGCGGATCTGGGGTACCAATACTGGAGCCTGGGGCAGTATGAGAAGGCGATCGAAGAAGCCAAGAAGTCGGTCGAACTCGATCCCGGTTTCTCGTTTGGGCTCTGGGTCCTGGGAGAGATTTATGCAGACAAGGGGATGTATAAAGAGGCCATTGCGACGCACCAGAAGGCGAGTGCCCTCAGCCCCGTCTGGCGATGGGCTCTTGGCCGCACCTACGCGCTGGCCGGGCGAAAGGACGAAGCGCGGAAGATAGCGGCTGAAGTGGCAAAGAACCCCCTGTCGATTGATACTTGGGGACTGGCCGAGCTTTATGCCGGCTTGGGGGACAAGGATGAAGCATTCCGGTGGCTGGAAGCGGCTTACAAGATCCGCTGGAATTGGATGCCCTGGATCCGGCAGGTGCCGCCCTTCAAGCCCTTGCGCGGCGACCCCCGCTTCGAGGACTTGGTGCGGCGCATGAACCTTCCGGTGAAGTGATGATCGGCCAGACGTTCGGGCATTACCGGATTCTGGAACGCCTTGGCGCAGGCGGGATGGGCGTAGTCTATCGGGCTCACGACGAGCAGCTTGACCGGGACGTGGCCATCAAGGTCCTGCCCGCAGCCAGCTTCCGTGACCCCCCCGCCCGGGCGCGGCTGCTGCGGGAGGCCCGCACGGCTTCCAAACTGAACCATCCCCACATCTGCACCATCTATGAAGTGGGGGAAGCTGACGGTCAGGCCTACATCGCCATGGAATTGGTGGAAGGCCAACCCTTGAGCGCGCGGCTGGCGGGTGGGGCCTTGCCGGTCGAGCAGGTGCTGCGCTACGGGCTTCACTTGGCGGATGCCTTGGCGCACGCGCACCAGCGCGGCATCATCCACCGCGACCTGAAGAGCGCCAACGTAATCATCACCCCGGAGGGGCGGGCCAAGGTGCTGGACTTCGGGCTGGCCAAGCGCCTGAGCGGAGAAGAGGTGGCGGAGGCCACCACCCAGACCATGGACTCGCTGACCGGGCCGGGTGCGGTGGTGGGGACACTGGCTTACATGGCGCCGGAGCAGTTGCGGGGCCAGCCCGCCGATGCGCGCAGCGACATTTGGGCGCTGGGGGTG
>Ga0315282_10011935_pt1 | contig 13369 bp, 8 predicted proteins | sample YL17G07_20_MG_FD_203693 | JGI IMG/M metagenome (GOLD analysis project Ga0315282, IMG submission 203693) | Sediment microbial communities from Yellowstone Lake, YNP, Wyoming, USA - YL17G07_20 | ecosystem: Environmental > Aquatic > Freshwater > Lake > Sediment | place: USA: Wyoming | collected...
TGCCGCCCGCTTCAGTTCCCGCTCACTCATCCCCGTCCTCTTCAATTCGGCCTCCTTTGGAGGCCTTCAGTTTAGGGGACATTTCTATCCGGGCCAGATGGGGACATTATCATCGGGGTTCAACAGCGCATTGCGCTGTGCGTCTGTGCGTGCATTGCGCTGTGCGGCAGGGCTGCATAGAATGAATGGTTTTGCAAAGGATGCTAACGCCCAACATGCTGAAATCCTTGAGTGCGAAACTCGGCCACGTACTGGTCCTCTACGGAGGGTGGGGGCTGTTCGGTATGTCGTTTCTGGACTCGTCGCTGATTCCCTTTCCCGGCGTGAATGATCTGGTTCTGATTGTGATGGCCAGCAAGCGGCCCGCCTGGTGGCCTCTCTATGCGCTGGCAAGCACGTTGGGTTCGGTTTGCGGCGCCTATCTCCTATACGGAACCGCCCGCGGTGGAGGAAAGTTCTTTTGGCGCAAGACTGCGCCGCAGGCCATCGCCCATGCCCGGAGATGGCTTGAGCGCTACGACTTCGTGGCCATTCTGGTGGCGTCACTGCTGCCTCCGCCCGCGCCCTTGAAGGTGCTTATCCTTACTGCCGGTCTGCTTCGCGTCAATGCCGTAAATTTCGGATTAGCGTTGCTGGTGGGACGTGGGCTTAGGTTTGCCGCCGACGCGTGGCTGGGGGCGCGTTATGGCCTCCTGGCAGAGGACTACCTGCGCCACAATTTGGGCTGGGCCTCGCTGGCAATGGTGATCGTGGTGGTGGGCTTGACCCTACTACAGCGGATGTTCACCTCTAAGTTTTTGAGATAACTTGTGTTGCCTCGTGGGGTTAAGTGCGATTTTGGCTCTAATTGTGTAGACATGCATAATGCGTTATAAATCGCATTTATCCTTGACAATATGATCGTATTGATAGATTATGTGGTCATGCATATATCGCGTGCTTCCTGGTCTTCCTCCAACGGCAAAGTTTATGAGTCCATCTACCTGCGCGAGTCCTACCGCGAGGGCCCCCACGTCCGCAAGCGCAACATCGCCAACCTCACCCATGCTGATCCCCAGGAGATTGCCGCCATCGAACTGGCGCTGAAGCATAAGGGCGATCTGGCCGCCCTCCGCTCGCTCGACCAGATCCACCTTGCGCAGGGGCTTTCGCTCGGCGCCGTGTGGACGGTCGCCGAGATGGCCCGGCGGCTCGGCATCCCCCAAGCCCTCGGTACCGGCCTCCCGGCGCAACTGGCCCGGTGGCAAATTCTGGCTCGGGGGCTCGACCAGGGCTCGCGCTTGTCCGCGGTGCGACTGGCGCAAGTCCATGCCGCCGGCGATGTGCTGGGCCTGGAGCGCGGCTTCGATGAGAACGACCTCTACGCCAACCTGACTTGGCTCAGCGAGCATCAGCAGCGGATTGAGGACCGGCTGTTCGCCCGTCGGCGCGGCCAGCAGAAACCTGCCTTGTTTCTCTACGATGTGACGAGCAGTTATCTGGAAGGTGAAAGGAATGCCTACGGGGCCTATGGCTACCCCCGGGACGGCAAGAAGGGGAAGCAGCAGATTGTCATCGGGTTGTTATGCGACGAGCAAGGCGCGCCGCTATCCACCGAAGTCTTCCGGGGCAACACGCAAGACCCGAAGACCTTCGCCGCACAAGTGAAGAAAGCCAGCGAGCGTTTCGGTTGTGAGCAGGTGACGTTTGTGGGTGACCGGGGGATGATTAAAAGCGGCCAAGTGAAAGATCTCTCCGCCGCGGGCTTCCACTACATTACGGCGATCACCAAGCCCCAGATCGAGACCTTGCTGGCGGCGGGCGTGTTGCAGATGGAGTTGTTTGCGGCCGAGATCTGCGAGGTCCAGCAGGAAGGCGTACGCTATGTGCTGCGGCGGAATCCTCTGCGGGCCGAACAACTGGCCGCGGCGCGGGCGGACAAACAAGCGTGCGTCGAGCGTCTGTGTGAGGAGCGGAACGGCTACCTGCGTGCGCATCCCCGCGCCCGGGTGGCGACGGCGGAGAAGCGGGTGCGGGTCAAAATCGCCCAGTTGAAAATCGCGCCTTGGCTGGAGGTCAAGGCGCAAGATCGCAGCGTGCAAGTGGCCGTCAACTCCGCCGCGCGGGAAGAAGCCGCACGCTTGGATGGGTGTTACGTGATCAAGACGGACTTGGCCGAGAGTGTGGCTTCCAAGCAGATTGTGCACGACCGTTACAAGGATCTGGCGCAAGTCGAGCAGGCCTTCCGCACCTGTAAAACGGCGCACCTGGAGACCCGTCCGATTCACGTGCGCACCGCCGAACATACGCGCGCTCACGTGCTGGTGGTGATGCTGGCCTACTTGATCCGGCGGGAACTGAGCCGGGCCTGGGCCGACTTGGATATAACCGTGGAAGAGGGGCTGCATCAATTACAGACGTTGTGCGCGATAGAAATGCAGATCGACGGAGGCGGCAGTTGCTTGCGGATTCCCCAGCCCAGCGCTGCCTGCCGGGCGCTGCTCAAAGCCGCCGACCTTCGCCTGCCGGAGGCACTACCGCACCGGAAGATTGTTGTAGTCACGCGCAAAAAACTGCCCGAGCGTCGCAAACCTCGTTAGCATGCAGCAACTTGCACGTAAAACGTCACTCCGACTCCATGGTGAACACCCGCTACAACGCTGGTGGACTAAACCCGGGGCTCGGGATTAGGAACTGGGGCACGGGGAAAATCGAACCCCGCATCCCGAGTCCCGTGTCCCGAGATCCGAGTCCCGGATTATTACTGGCCGGGACGCCGGGGGGCCGCAAAATAAAAGGTTTCGGAACGGGTCTCCAGGTTCTTGTCGAGTTCCACCTCCAAGGTGAAACCTCGCGACTGCGCCGAGGCATGATAAAACCGCAGATCACGCACGCTTACAAGATAGCCCTGTTCACTTTCATCCACTTGCGCCCAGGGGAACCGCGCAAAGTTCAGAAAGATCTTTCCCGCCCGTGTCTTCATTGCGGCCGCGAGCGCGGACGACGGTTGCGGTTTTTCGAAAGTGCCCATTTCCTCGGGAAGGCCATTCGCATCAAGCGCATTCACGCGGGCGACGTGGAATGAAGTGTCGGTCTCGACCACCCCCGTCCAGGTGAGAGGATTCACCGCCACGGGCAGCGCGCTGAATCGTTGGGGGGCCTCGCCGGAGTAAGTGCGGCTGTCAAGGATGCTCAGCGCTCGGCGGTGTGCGAAATCGCGAATTCCCCAGAGCGCCACTATCGCGCCCAGACAAAAGACGGCGCCGGGGGCCCAACGCGGCTTACGCGCACCCACTTCCTCTGAAATCAGGCGCAGCAGCCAGGGCACAGCCAAGCCCAGAATCAAAAGGGTGAGCAGAAGCGGATCGAGGATAGGCATGACATCCCACGCATACCATCGTCCACTGAAGGGCAGGAAGGCGCGGACGCCATAGGCGTTGGTGAAATCGAGCAGCAAATGGCTGGTTGTTCCCAAAAAGGCGGCAAGGAGCAACCAACGGCTGTTGAGGGGAAGGCTGGGCTTGGGCCGGACCTTCTTGCCCGCCCAATACATAACGCTCCACAGTATAAGTGCAAGAAAGGTGATACCTATAAAAGAATGGGTAATCCCTCGATGGTATTTCAGGTAGGTGACACTATCCTTAAGGCCGGCAAGCAAGTCGATGTCCGGAGCGTTGGCGGCCAGGATCAACGTTAGTGTGGCAAAACGCGTCTTGCGGTTCAGCCCCGTTTGGCTGATGGCGACGGCGGTCAGTGTGTGGGTCAGGTTATCCATCGAATATCCAAGACTAGAAGTTAGAAGTCAGAATACGGCAGACAGTGGACGGCGTGACAGACTATTGAAAAACGCTCCGCTGCTGTCATGCTGAGCCCATTCGCTGCCGCTCAGGGTAAACTACGCGAAGGACCTCCGCAGTTCGCGAGTCTCCTGACTCCTGACTTCTGACTTCTAGCTCCTGACTTCGGGTACGAGCAGGGTTAGCGCGTCGGGCACGATTTCGAAGGCCGCGGGTATCACCCCCGCCAGTTCGCCATCGAGCTCAAAGCGGATGGTCGCGGAGGCGTCAACGGGGGTACAGACCGCCTCGGTGCAATGGTCGAGTGAGACGTCGCTCAGGCGCAAATGCTGGCGCGCCAGCACCCCCAAGGCATAGAGCAGGTAGCGCAGACGGCTGCGGCCGGGAAACGAGCACACCGCAAAGCGCGGCGCAAAGAGGTCCGCAGTGGGCGCCAGATGTAGCCACCCGGCATAGAGCCGGGTGCGATGAATCACCGCAAAAGTGCCCTGCCGTTCATGGCCGTCCAGGCGGCAGGAAAATCTCGGAAAGGAGTAGCGCACAAGTTGGCGGAGGGCTTCCATAACGTAACCTGCCACGCCAAAATTGTTTTTCAGCCAGGGGGAAAGCTTGTACACAATCTGCGCGTCGTATCCGATTCCTGCCACGCTGATGTAATGACGGCAGCAGGCTTGAGTGGCATGTTCGCCGGCAGGCGGCGCAGCCTGCGCTTCCTCCCAGCGGGCGCGCCCGAGGGCGATACGCCGGGGCGTCCAATGCGGGAGTTCGCGAGCTGCGCGCACAGGATGGAGGGGAAGCCGCAATTCGCGGGCCAAAATGTTCGCGGTGCCGCCGGGCAGAATACCGAGGGGCACGGGGCTCAGCGCAAGGCCATTAATTACTTCGTTGATGGTCCCGTCCCCGCCACAAGCCAGGACCACGTCAACGCCGCTCGCGGCTGCGGCCTGTGCCAACTCGTGCGCCATGGCGGGCCGCGCCGTGGGCGCCAACTCGATTTCCAGCCCTGCCTGGCGCAGCACGTCGGCGGCTTGACGGACTTCGCGCTCCCGCTCGGCAGGACGCCGCCCCGCAACCGGATTATAAATGAGGGTGCCTTTTCTCAATTTTGGATTTTGGATTTGCGATTTTGGATTGGAGAAAAAATCTCCCCGCAGGCACGGCGGGCAAGTGTGGCCTTCAGTCCAAAGTCCAAAATCTAAAATCCGGTCACGGCGCGGACGGGATCGACGGGATATCCACACCGCTGACCACCTTCTTGGCGATCAGATTGCCGGTTCTCTTGTCTGTGTCGACGTCTACGAAAATCCTATCGCCCACTTTGAGCTTGTCGAATGAACTGGCCTTACCGTCCTGGATGAATTTGGTTTTTTTGTTGAGTTTGAAGGTCTGGTCTACGCCAAACTTGGTCTTGGTCAGGATCAATTCATTCCGATTCATTTCTTTGATGACTCCATACAGAAAATCCTGATACTTGCGTGCGATAGAGGTGGGGTCACCAAAACGCCCAGTGTTCGACGTGATCGGCTGCTTTTCCGATTGCGGCGCCGCGGCCAACGTGGCCAGGCACGCGGCTGCGAGCGTAGTCATCATCAGAATCTTTCGCAGCTTCATAAGCCCTTACTCCCTCGGCATGTTCTTTCCCCCTCAAAACACTAGCAGCCGGATTGCCGGCATGTCAAGGCAGGCTCTCACTGGTTTTCTCGATCGTCCCTACCAAGAAGAGGTCGGGATGATGACCGAAGGACTCGCCTTCTATTACTGAACCCCCGGTCTCACCGCCAATCAGATAGAGGCTGGAGCCATCCAGGACCGCCATCGGCGTGTTGTTGTTGAGTGGCAATGGGGTTGCCGTTCCGAACAACCCGCTTTGGGTGTCATATACCCACACATCGCTGAAGTAGTCCCTAAACCTGTAATGCTTGTAAGGAACCCCGTAGGGCTTCCGAACGCTGCCATCCAGGTTCTCGACCAGAGGATATTGGAATCCGCCGATCAGAATGATGTACCGGTTCTTATACACGATTTTCCCTGAGGGAAAGTTACCGCTTGCGACCGGCAGGTCCCGAAGCCGCTCCCATTGATTTGTTGTGGGATCGTATTTCCAGTTATCGACCACCGTCGTGTAAATGGGGTGTGCCGCGTCGTCATCCCCACTTGCCCCGCCGCTGAGAAAAATCTTGCCGTCGACTGCCGCGAGTGCAGGGGTCATCCGCGGCGTTCCAGGACAATCCGCCAGGCGCTTCCAGCCAGACATCAGATCTGCCGTGTCGATCATCAGAAACTGCGCACCCAGTCGTTCGTTCTTGCCCGCCCGGTCCGCGTGCGTATAGAACTTCTCGGAATCGTAGTCGGCACCACCAAGCACGTAAATCTTTGACCCGACGGCGCAGATGCCGGGCCATGCTGCTAGCCTGGGCAAGTCAGGCAAGGGGTCCCATACCCAGTGGCCGTCCTGCTTGGACAATCGGTAGCCATCTTTGTAAGTGAAAGGTTTTGTGTAGTTGACTCCTCCCCAGCAATACAGCTTCTCGTTCACCGCAGCGCAGAAGAGTCCCTGGCGCGCCGCCCCGGGAAATTCCGGCATGTCGGCCGCCCAACCCACATCTGGCTGGGACAGGTCCAAACCCCAGATCTTCTTCAGAAACCCACGGGGGTACTTGTCCGGCTTCCCAGGAACATCCTTCTGACCCTGACCGAACCCCGCCACTGAAATGAGCTTTCCGTTGATGATGCCCCCGCTGCTATCCTGCAATCCTTGGGGCAGATCGGGACCTTTCTTCCAGGTAATCTTAAGCATCTGTTGCAGGGATGCTTGACGCTGGGGCGCATAGCTGTCCGCCGCGACCAGCGTCGTGCAGCACAGCGCTGCGGGCAGAACGGTAGCGGCGATCACACCTGCTCCTAACCCAAGTCTCTTCAGCGTCCGGCGTAATGATTGAGCTAGAGCGGAGAGCCCGAGTACGCAACGGCGATTATGCAAAAAGTCATCGATGCGCCGCAGAGGAGGATGGCTGGTACAAATCATGGTAACACTCCTTTCCCATAAACTGAGGTTGCCTATCATATTTGCAAGGACCATTCGGAACAAGGATTGACTGTGACTCGAGTGGGCGCAAGTCTCTGCTGTTTTGATCTCCGGCTACCATCTTTTGCTTGTAGTACGATACCGAATGGATCAAGCATTTGCCCGCTTGGGGGCCAGGTCCGCCGGGTTATAATTCACTTCAGCCTTCGAATCTTCTCCGCGAGGAATCTCTGTGGCCACGAACATCGAGAAAGAGATCGCCAAACTGCGTGACCAAATCCGTTACCACGAGCACCGCTACTACGTGCTCGACGATCCGGAGATCTCCGACTTCGAGTTCGACAAGCTGATGCAGCGTCTGAAGGAACTCGAACTCCAACATCCCGATCTCGTCACGCCCGACTCGCCTACGCAGCGCGTCGGTGGCGCACCCGCCGCGGAATTCCCCAAGGTGCGCCACCCGGCGCCCATGATGAGCCTCGACAACACCTATTCGGTGGACGACCTGCGCGACTTTGACCGCCGCGTGCGCGAGTTGGCGGGCCGTGACCAGGTGGAATACGTGGCGGAACTGAAGCTGGATGGCCTTTCCATGGCGCTGACCTATCAGGACGGTGCGCTCGTACGCGGTGTAACGCGCGGTGACGGCGTAGTCGGCGAGGAGGTAACCTCCAACATCAGGACCATTCGCTCTGTGCCGTTGCGCCTGGAGGCAAAGAAGCTGAAACTGATCGGCAATGCGGCGCGATTTGAAGTGCGCGGTGAAGTCATCATGACTCGCAAGGCATTCGAGCAGACCAACGCGCAGCGCGAGGCGGCAGGCGAACAAAAGTTTGCCAACCCGCGCAACGCCGCGGCGGGCTCCATCCGGCAGCTCGACCCGCGCATTGTGGCGGAGCGCAAGCTCGACATGTTCGTTTACTACTTACAGGCACACGGTGTCGAACTGCTGGGCGAGCACGCGCAGGCGCTGGAAACGCTGTCGAAGATGGGCTTCAAGGTCAATCCCCATTGGCGGCGCTGCCCGGCATTCGACGATCTCTTGGCTTACATCCAGGAGTGGGAATCCCAGCGCGACAGCCTGGATTACGAGATCGACGGCATTGTTATCAAAGTCAATGACACAGGCCTGTGGCAGGAGCTGGGGACCACAGCGAAGTCGCCGCGCTGGGCTGTAGCATACAAATATCCGGCGCGCCAGGCGACCACGCGCGTCAACGACATTCGTGCCCAGGTGGGCCGCACCGGCACGCTTACACCGGTGGCAGACCTCGAACCCGTCGACGTGGGCGGCGTTACCGTGAGCCACGCGACGCTCCACAACATGGATGAAATCGAGCGGCTAGGCGTGAAGATCGGCGACACGGTGCTGATCCAGCGCGCTGGCGAAGTGATCCCGCAAGTCGTGAAGGTGGTAAAGGCTGCCCCCGACGGGCGCGTCTTTGAGATGCCCGGGAAGTGCCCGGTGTGCGGGGGCGATGTGCATCGCGCTGTGGGCGAAGTGGCTTACCGCTGCGTCAATACGGCCTGCCCCGCCAAGCTCAAGGAATCACTCCTCTATTTTGCCGGTCGGCGCGCCATGAACATCGACGGACTGGGTGAGGCGCTGGTGGACCAGCTCGTGGACAAAGGTTTGGTGCATGATGTGGCCGACCTCTACAACCTGACCCACCAACAACTTGCCGATCTCGAGCGCATGGGCGACAAGTCCGCGCAAAACCTGCTGGATGAAATCGGCCGCAGCAGGCAGGCGGAACTGGCGCGCGTGATCTTTGCCCTGGGCATACGCTTTGTGGGCGAGCGCACCGGACAGTTGCTGGCCAATCACTTCGGCTCGCTCGATAAACTTGCCAAGGCGACCGCCGAGGAATTGGTTGAAGCGGAAGAGGTGGGGCCGCGCGTGGCAGAGGCCATTCAGGAATTCTTCCAGGAAAAGCGCAACCGCGAGGTCACCGAGAAACTACGCAAAGCCGGCTTGCAGTTCGAGCAAAAGCAAACGCGCAAGACGGATGGCAAGCTGGCGGGAAAACAATTCGTGCTGACCGGCACACTGCCCACCTATTCGCGCGATCAGGCCAAACAGATGATCGAAGAAAGCGGCGGGCGCGTGGTGGGTTCGGTAAGCAAGAGGACCGATTACGTGGTGGTGGGCGCCGACCCCGGCTCCAAGCTGGATAAGGCGCGCGCCCTGAGCATCAAGACCCTGGACGAGGCGGAGTTGCGGAAGTTGCTGGGAAAGTAGAACGCGGCCTTTCCGCAAGGATGATTGGAATTTACAGCCCTCGCTCCTTAGGGGGAGAGGACCGCCACCGGCGCTTTCGCGAGCCCGTCAACCGACGGAGCCGGATGAGGGGGTAGCGCGGACCCCCGTTTTTGGGGTCCGCGGTTCTTCTTTTGCAAAAACCGCAAATCTCAAAGACGGAAGCCTGCCCTCGCGTTCGGGAGCGCGAGTCTCGGGAAGAGCCGCAGACCTCAAAGGCGGAGGTCTGCGCTACATCTACTCCTCAACGAATGCGCAGGCCTTTAGCCTCAAAGGGAGCAAAGGATAGCGCTATCGTTCCGCGTGACAACGGGATCGTTTCATCTGTCCCAACTATTTGACAACTTCCAAACCCGGCAGGCAAAGTGAAACGGGCTTCCACGGGATTGAGATCGGCGTTGACCGTGAGCAGCATGAGGCCTTCTCCGGAAGGCCGGGCCGTCCATTCAATCCCGCGATCGAGGCTGTGGCCGGTGTCGTGATACTCAATCCGCAGCGTCAGTTTTTGCGGTGGTGCAGCAAGTTGCGGCGCCATCTGCGCCAATTCGCTGAGCACCGCGCGAAGGTCATTCCAGACAGGAGCCGTGGCAGGATTGCTGGCCAAACCCCAGAAGAGCAATCCGTCGGCCCCGTGGATGATGGCCTGGCAAGCCATGGACTTCAACTGTGCGCGATCCGGGTAGAGGACCATCGTGGGGTCGCGGTCCTTTTCCCGCAGGTCCTCCCAGGCGAAAGCCTGGAGCACCATGAATACAGCCCGCGAGGGGCCGGCCACGCGGCGCATCTTGTCGGTGTATTCGCCCACCTGGCTGATGGTGGCATTTAGCAAGTCTCCCTGCCTCCCGGTCGGCCAGAGGGCATACATCTCCCGGATGCCGTGGGGAATGACCGGGTAGATATCCGTGGCGACAATTTCCGCGCCGGCGTTGTACTTCCGCAAGGTGCTTTCCAGATTCACTGGAGCGTGATTCAGATAAAGAGGGTGGGTGGGATCGAGGCCCCTCACAAAATCGTGCGTGGCGATGATCTGCTGGGGCGAGACGCGTGGTTTGAGGCTCTTCCACACATAGGCGGGCTCGTCTTCGGTCTCCCAAAACAGCAGGGTGGAATCGTGGCGGAACTGCTCGACGATCCCGCGAATTCGCGACTCGTCCGCCGCCCGATTTTTTTCGGAAATCGATCCCAGCGTGACCCAAGTGCGCAAGTGCTGTTCCTGAGCCCGGTCAAGGTCCTGACGCGAAGGCGCGACGTGAACGAGGTTGCACCCCGCCTCGCGTGCTTCGCGCCAGGGGTCCGCAACCTTGGGGAGGTTGTAAAGCCCCAGCACAAATGGGCGCCGGCCCGAGGGGGAAAGGCCGCCCTTCTGAATAACGGAAGCAGCCGTGCCCCCCAGGAACCAGGGCGCAGCTAAACAAGAAAGAAAGTTTCGTCGCAACATTAGTGAACCAACTCCTCCGCCGCAGTGATCAATTTTGTGCGGTAATTCATCCAGGTCTGAAAATCCGGCGCGTAGGTGTGGAAGTGCCGGTTGATGTCCGTTGCCTTCTCTTGATCGTGGGTCGCAAATGCCACCGCTTCATCGATGAGCGCCAAGGCCGCTTTGGCCTCGGGCGATGAAGAGGCTCTTGCCGCGCGCTGCAGCATGACCAGCAGTTCGTAGTCCTGCGCCCCCTCGCGAGATGCCTCCCAGCGTTTGGTGGTGACGGGTCCTTGTGGGCCCGGGTAGACGACTCCGTACTCGTTTTCGTGGCTGGGGATCCAATAGTCTTTCTCGGAATAGACCCAGTAACCCCCGCCATTCATCCCGAGCTGAAAGGAGATCCAGGGCTTGACCCGGTAAAAACCGAGGGGGTCGAGGCCGCGCTGGTCTGCCGGAGCTTCATAGTGCCAGAACTGTTTGACGTGGCTAAAAAGCGCGGTGTATTCCACCGGGTGCATTCGGAAATCGTGCAAGCCCGGGCACCAGACGTCAACCAAGCCAATCAGCGGAGCCAGCAAAGCCGGCGTCGCTCCGCCGGTGGGGTTCGCATACACCTGCATCTGCGGATCCGCGGCTTTGACGCGCTTCACCGATTCGACGTATTGATCGAAACCGGGGCCGGCGCCCACCAAGCCGGGCTCGTCCTGCAAATACAAAGCATAGTCGGCATAACTCAGCCCTAACCCGCTCATGTGATTCGCGTACCAGTGCAACGCCTGGCTGTAAGCGCGATCTTGCGTAGCGGGGTCAGGCGAACAACCCGCGGGCCAATTCACCCCAATCGAACCGCCCACCATAAAAAATGCCCCCGGCAAGCGTCGAATCAATCGGTCGGCAACGGACGTATCGGCGCTTTGCGCGGTCCCGTCGCAACTCACGCTGACGGTCGTTCCGGGAATATTGAAGACATTCGTCCCGTGCTCCACGGCATCGCGAATGGTAGCGTCCAGAACGTGCTCATCCTTGATCGAGGAAAGGTACAGCCAATTGCAATGCCTGTAAGTGAAGCGATCAGGCAGCCGTACCCGCGAGACATTCAATTCCAGAGGAATCTCAACAGGCGAAGCGATCCGCTCAAGGAGGAATATCTGCACTGAAACCTTGTGGCTGCCGGGATCGAGCGCGCGGCTGTGCAAAGTGAGCCAGAGTTCACGGGTTTCCGCCGGACCAAGGCGCATCGTCTGATCCCTTCCCAGGAGGGGCAAAGGGTCCTCTTGCGGCTTACCAGTGGTTTCGGGGACCACCATCGGCACCGCGCGAAACTGCACCGCGGAAGGATCCGTGGTACGCAACTCCAGGGTGAGGGCATGCGCGGAGAGGTTCGTAAGCGCCACGGCGGCGGAAGCGTACTCGTTGCCGAGCATTCGCACCTGAATCCCGCTGGGGGAAAGGCCCGGTTCCTCGAGCAGCGTCGTGGGATTATGCTGCGCCCAGGCATTCCGTACAACTTGAACCATGATCACATCGCGCGGTCGGAGATGTTCCACGGCGGCCATCAGAGCCGCGTCGTATTTCGCTTCGGCGTGCGCCGCGTCGTAGTCCTCCACCTTGCCGGAAGCGAGAGCAAGTTGGCGCGCCTCAGTGATGCGTGACTTCAAATACCCAGCCAATTCACCCCCGGTACGGGGGACCGATAAGTTCAGCTCGGCGCTGGCACGATATGTGGTGCGCTCGGTCCGGATTGGCGTGGAAGCGCTCGCGTACCACTGGGTGGTCAGTTCATAGTTCCCCGCGGTTGGAGTGACCAAATTCCCGGTCACCGCCTCCTGGCTCTCAGGTTTGATAAGGGTCAGGTGAATGGCGCCGTCAGGATCCGCGACCCGGAAGGCCACCAGTTTGGCTCCCTCAGGTTGGGCTGAGATCGTTGTTGTGCCCAGGCTTACGCGGATGGTGTGCGCGGCAGATGCGGCCGCATTGGCGCGAAGCACGGAAGCACGTGCTGGTGAAGGGGGCGGACCTGCAAAGCTTCCTTGCAATCCCGTCCAGAGGATTTTGGCTCCCGCACTCTGCTCCAACTTGTAGGCGATCAGTTTGCCGGAACCGCCCACCGCCAGCAGATGTACGTCATTTTCATTCCGCCAGCGGCAGAGGATGGGAGAACTCACGCCGCCGCCGGGCAGTTCCCAGGAATCGACGACGGTCCCGTCGGATTGGAGGGCGTAGAGAGATTTCCCGTTCACGCCTGTACCGCGAACCACTTGAAACGCCGTCGCCCGCCCTTTGCCCTCCAGGTCAGCGACGGCAGGCGCGAAAAAGATTCCCCTGCCGTCCAGAAGCACATTCCAGCGCCGATGGCCGTGAGCGTCAACACAAAACACGTGCGTGCTTTTGTCGCCGTACAGGACCTCGGGAATTCCATCGCCGTCGATGTCAGCAACGGCCGTGGCTTGATAGACCTGGAGCAACGAGTGTGTCACCCAAAGAGGTTTCCCCGTCGCCGCATCCAAGGCATAGATCCCTTGAAATCTGCCTTCGTAAGGTGTGGAAACCAGCACCACCGGTTTGGCTGAGCCCAGCGTGGTGATGATCGGCAGGCCGCGGCCGAGGCTCCCCTCCACCTCGGCATGCCATAGAACATCGCCACTGGCGCGGACCGCGTAAACATCGTTGTCTTCCGTGCTGAACACCAGTTCAGCGCGGCCGTCGCCATTGATGTCGGCAGCAGCGGCAGCGCTTACCCGGTAGTTTGTGGCCGTGACCTCAAAACGCAAATGGCCGTTCGAATCCACAGCATAAAGGTGGCCGCGCGAATCACTGAGTAATACTTCGTTTGCGCCCTGGCCGTCGAGGTCTGCGACGGTGAGAAGCTTGAAACCGTCCGCCTTTCC
>Ga0315282_10011936_pt1 | contig 13368 bp, 12 predicted proteins | sample YL17G07_20_MG_FD_203693 | JGI IMG/M metagenome (GOLD analysis project Ga0315282, IMG submission 203693) | Sediment microbial communities from Yellowstone Lake, YNP, Wyoming, USA - YL17G07_20 | ecosystem: Environmental > Aquatic > Freshwater > Lake > Sediment | place: USA: Wyoming | collected...
CTAAGTTTTCCCCGACCGTAAGGGCCGCAAAAACCCGCCTGCCTTCAGGGATATGAGCGATCCCCATCCTAACGATTTCATGAATTGGCATCCTATCTATTCTCTTGCCTTGGAACCACACCTCGCCCGAGGTTGGCCACTTTATTCCGGATATGGTTCTCAACGTCGTTGTCTTGCCTGCTCCATTCGCTCCGAGAAGTGTAACTATCTCCCTTTCATTGAGCTTTAAGGAAACGCCTTTCAGTGCTTCCGCCTTTCCATAATGAACCCTCAGATCATTTATCTCGAGTAGCATTACCATTCCTCCTCTTTCCCCAGGTAGGCTTCGATCACCTTTTCATTTTCACTAATCTCATGGGGCAAACCTTCGACGATCTTTTTCCCGTAGTCCAAAGCTATAATCCGGTCGGAGATTTCCATAATTGTTCTCATATTGTGCTCAACCAAGACGAGAGTGATACCCTTATCCCTTATGTTCGTGATCAAATGCACCATCTCCAAAGTCTCCGTCGGGTTCATCCCTGTCACCGGCTCATCCAATAATAGCAATCTAGGATTAGTCGCCAGAGCTAAGGAAACTCCGAGAATCTTCTGATACCCATGGGGTAAGTTGCCAGCCAACTCATACTTTAGCGGAGCCAAGCCCATGACCTCTAATATCTCGAGCGTTTTTTCCCTTATAGCCTGCTCTTCACCCCGAGCAGCACGAGTGTGTAAGAATTGTCCTAACACACCCCCCCCGTAATCCAGGTGAAATCCAATAAATACATTGTCAAAGACTGTCAACCCGCGGAACAGGGTGGCAAGCTGAAAAGAACGTCCAATCCCTCTTTTTGCTATTTGATGCGGCTTTAGCCCAGTGATATCTTCCCCTTCGAATATTATCTTTCCCCTCGTCGGCTTATAAAAGCCAGAGATTAGGTTAAAAAATGTGGTTTTACCGGCACCATTAGGACCTATTAGCCCCAATATTTCTCCAGCAAAGACGTCAAGGTCTAGTTGGTCAACAGCAGCTAAACCTCCAAAATACTTGCTTAAGCCTCTAACCTCCAGTAGTGCCATGACTCCTTACTCACTTTCTTAGATTCTTGATGCTAATAGGCAAACCCTTCAATTTGGCACCTATTTGTGCAAATCCCCTTACAACAGGAAACCGCTGCGGAATGCTTAAAATTCCACCGGGTAGAAAGACCACTATGAGTATCAACAGTACTCCGTAGATGATCGGCTGGAACTCCGCAACAGGGCGCAGTAATTCGGGCAAAAGTACCATTACTGCTGCCCCGGCAATGGGCCCTGCTATGTAGTAACTTAAACCTCCAATGAGAGCATACATCTGAGCAAAGATGGAGCACTCAAAGCTGAAGGTATTTGGTATTAGAACTGTTTGGTAATGAGCGTAAAAGCTACCACATATTCCAGCAAAGAAACAACCAATAACGGTAGCAGCCAATCTATACCGATACACATCTATGCCCTGCATCTCAGCTAAAGAGGCACTTAGCCCTATCGCAGTCCAAGCCCTACCAATCCGAGACCTATACAGAGCGTAGAAAATAAGGACATTGGCTGACAAGAGAAACAAAGCGAGATAATAATAAGAAGTCTTGCTCAAAAATACAAAGGAGCCTATAGTCGGCCTTGGTATATTGAAAATCCCGTGCCATCCACCAAAGAATTCAACTACGCCTAAAACTTGCATTATTATGAAAGAAATGACAAGGGTGATTGCGAAAAATTGAAGGGGTCCAGCCTTAAGTGCTATTGACAGAGTTAACAAAGCAACCAGTGCAGAGGCTATCCCTGCCGCTGGTAAGGCAAGCCAAAAAGGGACACCTGCGTTCATTACCAATAAAGTTGAGGTATAAGCACCAACAGCCCAAAAGCCGGCTTGGCCACAAGTTATCAAGCGGTTCTTCCACATTATGCTGAAACCCAGACCCAGCATGCTATACATAAAAATGCAAATGATCAGGTGCAAATAATAATCATTTCGTACTATAAATGGTAGCGCAACTAAAACTAAGCCGCCGGCAGCCTTCAATATTTTCTCAGGCATTTTAATAACCTCACTCAGGTATAGCCAGTGGCCGACCGAGAAGCCCGCCAGGCCTAAGCAATAGAAGAGGTATTAGGCACCCTAAGAGCAATACTTCGTTAAGAGCTCCAACAAATTGGTAGCCAAAGCTCTCAATCAGCCCGACGAGAAGAGCAGCTAAAAGAGCACCAGGCATGCTGCCCATTCCGCCTATGATTATTATTATTAAAACCCTAACAAATATGTTGTAGCCCATGGGTACAGTAGCACCTAGGACAGGAATTATGACTGCCCCAGCCACGCCAGCAAGGCCACAACCTAGGCCCATAGTCAACAGGAATATCCAACGGGCATTTATCCCCTGTAATTCTGCCGTCTCTTGATCCTCAGCCACAGCACGCATTGCTTTGCCCGCCTTCAGCTTCATCATGTAATGTAAACCCACTATTAGAGCCAGAGATAGGAAAATTAAGAGTAGCTTCTCATAGGAGAGCACAGTTCCACCAACATTTATCATACCCCTCACCACGGGAGTTATAAACCTGTCTGTCTTCCCAAGGCTCAGGACTACGCCTTGGCTTAATATCATGCCAACAGCGATAGTGGCAAGTACCTGGTGGAAGAAGCCAGCATATGTATGTCTAATGATGAAACGTTGTAGGAACATCCCAAGTAGACCCATAGTTATGAAGACTGCAATTATCGCTACTATATATGGAAGGTGAAGAAGGTCGCAGAATGCAAAGGTAAGAAAAGCCCCAAGCATGTAAAATTGACCATGGGCAAAGTTGAATATCTTCATGACGCCCAGGACTAGAGTGAATCCAGCCGCCACAACCCCATACGTACCGGCAATTGCCACCGCATTTACCAAGGACTGTAAAAATAAGCCTAAGCTCACTTTAGCCTCCACTTAGCCTACGCGGAAGAGAGCGAAGTGCCAATACCCCTTACCCTAGCTCCAGACACTTCGCTCTCATAATCACACAGTTCACAACCTCAGACATAGCTGGTGATCAGCCTTGGACGTTGAGGGTAATTTCACTATGGCCTACTTAAATTTATAGCCTATATCCGCGTAGGCTTTTTCCATACCGAGAATTTTTATGGTCGCCTCAAAGTTCTCCTTTGCCGAAACATGGAGCGTAGGCGTAAGTTCCCCAGCGGGGAAAGTCGCAATCCACGAGTCAGCGCAATCGTCAACCGTTCTAATATTTCTCAGATCCGGCCGGGGTATGAAAGTGTATTCTAGCCCAGTGGTTAAAGCCTTAAATGTCATCCCCTCCAGTGCTTTGCAAAGGTCATCTGGGTCAAGGCTGTCAGCCTTCTTTACCGCGTCTATAAAGGCAAACCAGCTTACTACCCAGTTAACTGCGTCAGTCTCCCAGACTCCGTACCTCTGCTCATAGGCACGGGTGAGTTCCATTACTTCTTCATCCTTCTGGCAGTATACCCGTGGGTCCTTCAGGGCGAAGGTAGCCTTTTCAAGTGCTTTAGGGCTTATCTTTTCCACTATCTCCTTCCAAGTTCCTGATATATTATTGTAGTTTATTCCACCTCTATAGCCAGCCTCGTAAATCGCTTTGCAAAGGGGAAAGCTTTCTATATTTGTGGTACCGGTATCCACAAATCCAGGGTTAAGTGACATCATCTTGGTGACAACAGGGGTAAAATCGGTGGTTCCCCTCGGGTAGAAGAGAACACCCAGCACCTCGGCGCCCAGAGCTTTATATGCTTTCTCCAGTCTCCCAGCCTCAGCGCGGCCGGTCTCATCATCCCGGTCAATCACAACGCAGGTCGCGGGTAGACCCAAGGATTTCCACCATTCAAATCTCTTTGCCGTCATACCCTGTATGAAGGTTATAGTAGGAACCCGGTGAAAGTACTTAATGTCAGGGTCAAGAGTTTTCTCTGTAGAACCATCGCCTATCACGAACACCTTGTTTGGTTCAGTAACTGAAAGGGTGGCTATGAGAGGAGCTGAAGCCCACATGCAGACGATGTGCTTCACTTTATCCTGATAAACTAGCCTTTCAGCACAGGCCTTTCCAGCATCGGCACTGTATTGATCGTCGTAGGTAATTACCTTGACATTGTACCTTTGCCCCTTCACTACCAGCCCGCCTTTCTCATTCAACCGGTCAGCAAGTAACTGAAGCCAATTCTTGATCTGGATACCTTCCTTTGTCTGCAGCGGGGCCATATTCCCGATCACCAGGGTTTGAGCCGGCTTTTCCGGCGTGGGGGTTGGCGGTGGTGAGGGCTTAGCACAAGCAACAAGAAGCGACCCAAGTATCATTACCAGCACCGACGCCATCATCGCACATTTTTTGATTTGCCTCATTTCTGTCTCCTTTCTCTCCTATATGAAAGTTATGGCACATTTTTTGATTTACCTCATTTCTGTCTCCTTTCTCTCCTAGTTGAGCGGTTTTAGCTCTTCAATCATGCCGTCCAAAAACCTTCTCTGCCAGAGGCTTATCACCGACCATCAACTACCTCCGGCGCCTGAATCATGGGGAAGAGCTCACCCCACAGCTTGACTCTTCTCTCCAGAATGCCTCCCAATCGGTTTTATTATGTCTCACCCCCTATTTCAGGTATTGCTTAAATAGCCGTGTATGTGGTACCTTATCCTCAAGCTTAAACAGCCTCACGGCATTACCCCCCAAGATTAAATTCAGGTCGTCCTGAGGTATCTCCAGCTTGTCTAATTGCCTCAAGCTCCAGCCAAAGACATCTACCTGGTGTGCCGGAGGTCCATCTTTCAAACTTTGGTTAGCATAGGTCTCCGGATAAAGTCCGGGCTGCCACTGCTGGGGTATTGAGGCTCCCCAGTCGGTTCCCCAAATTAGTTTCTCAACACCTATATTAGGGTCGCGTAATGGTTTCTCATATAATTCAGCCCAGTAAAGCCCTGTTTCTAGGTAAACATTGGCGTGGGCAGCGGCAACATTTAATGCCTTTTCATAGTACATTTGTGACCACCAGCCCTGCATACCACCATGAGCCAGTACAATAGGAACATCAGGATACGCTGCAGCAACATCATGAGCTAGCATTGGGTCACCCCAATCATTATGATGCAATCCAATCATTGCTGCCCCAGCATATCCGGATATGGTGCCAGTATGGTAAGATACAGGAACCTTATGCTTTCGAGCTATCTCCATGATTTGGCAGATTTCCTCAAAGCGCTCTTGCCAGCTAATTATCCTTTTTGGCTTTGGGTTTTGAGTGAGTCCCTCACCTATCCCGCCTTTAAATAAGCCAGTGCTCAGTAGCTCATCAATCTCCCTACAAGCGGCCTCTATAGTCCATTCCTGCTCACCCCGCAGTGCCTTATGCTCTGTTTCAACAGCATTGCACATAGCGATAAACTTATCTGGATACTTCTTCACTATTTCAGCATTTAATTCATTGGTCATGCCAAATGCTGGTTGAATGACACACATATCGACGCCATACCGCTCCATGTCATATAGCAGCCTGGGCGAGTTATCGTACACTTCGACTAGCGGCATCCCTTCCGCAAGCTTAGCGTAGTCTGGCTTAATGCCACGCTCCTTAAACTTGAACGCATGGCGCTGGGCATGGACATGAGTGTCAATAACAAATCTGCCTCTTGCTATTCCCATTTATTTTTCCTCCTTTGCTGTTTCAGCCTTTTTGGTACGCTACCTTAGACTAATATATGTTGACTGAAATAAGCGGGCTATAGATGCCAGCTTTGAGTATGCAGTACTTGAGACTGAAGGCACCAATTGTCTCGCAAGCAATGCCAAACAGTAGTAACCCAGAAGACGCCTCGCCGGTAAAATAACTGGATACAGATATAACCACAGGTACAATTATGCCAAAGAACACCACCCCCACCCATAGTATGGGGGCAATATGACCCCGGACCAGTTCTACCACTGATTGCTTCGCAGCTGCGCCCATATAGGTGGCACTCCATAGGTATATGCCAATAACGACAGCAGTGCTGACTAATAGCACACGGCTAACTGCCTCAGCCGCCATAATATCAACATCTCCGCCAAACAGTCCGATGGCTATGATTAGCCCACACCCATCGAGAACGCCACCTAAGACAAATAACAGCGGTAGCAGGGCTGAATTCCAGAATGGAATGCCGTTAACATAATTCATAACAAAGCCAGTGTATACTGCCAGCAGAAATACTGTTATACCAGTCAGCACCTTAAAGGTAACCTCCAACCCTGTCCCAGGTAGCCAGTAGGAAAACGCCATCTGTATGGCACCAAAACCAATGAATAACACCATAAAGATGAAACCTCTAGACATCCACGATGTCCCTGGCTTAAGGGCAATTCGCCAGAACCTTAATGGTTTCCCCAAGTACGCAAGGTGAAACCCGCCCTTTAAAGCGATTACGATTAGCCAGCCTACAAGCATACCCCACAGGTTGTTAAAGAATAATGAGATTAAATAGAGGCCAGCACCAAGGCCGCTAGCCACTTCAGCCAGCCACATGAGGACACCCCTCCGCTCTATCCACTCCGACTGTGCGGTATATCTTACCATCCATTCGTAGGGCTTCATAATCTATGCCTCCATTTCTGGTTTACTGGGTAATATAATAGACTGAAGGCTCAGTCCCAAATTCCGGGTGAAGTTGAAATCCCCTTTTCTCCTTTATTAATACCGAGACTTCACTACGTGGGTCATCAAGGTCTCCGAAGTACCTCGCCTTAACCGGACAGGCATTGACGCAGGCCGGGGTTGCCTCACGGTCTACCCCAGGCTTTAACCCCCTCTTAAGCCCCTCATCAACTCTCTCTGCGCAAAAGTTACACTTTACCACAGTCCCCGGCTGAAGAGGGTACAGTTCTTTGCCAATAAGCTCTAATTCAGTCAAGCCCTGACCGGGGAAATATTCCCTTTTGCCATCGGCATAAAAGGTTCGCTGCTGGTAGGGGCAGGCAATCACACAATACCGGCAGCCAACGCACTTATCGTAGTCAATCACCACCATACCATCTTCCCTCTTGGTAGTTGCACCACTGGGACAAACCTTGACACAGGCTGCCTCCTTACAGTGGTTGCAAAGCACAGGATACATCTGTTTAGCCACAACCGGATATTTCCCAGTTTCGCCGATTACCAACCGGTTCCAGAAGATGCCAGAGGGTAGGAAGTGTTCTTGCTTGCAGGCGATTACACAACTATAGCAGCCAATACATCTTAGTAGGTCTATTACCATTCCATATCTAGCCATGTTATGCCCCTTCGACCTTTTTAACCTTGACCCGGGTACAAGTTTCGAGGTTGAGGCTAACCGGGTCAACGTGTTTCAAGTCCAATTCTAATAAGATGTCAAAATTAGTCCCCTTGCCTCTGGCAATAGGCATCCCCTTGCACCAGTGGCCACTACAGGCGGCGATGCCCATCGTTTGCGGGTGTTGACCCTGCATTAATTTCAGCGTCCCGGTGACCTTGCGACCGTAAGCAGATTCTACTTCAACTAGATCACCATCTTTTAGTCCCTTTTTCTTGGCTGCCTCCGAATTCATGGTTATGTTGTAGGTGTAAGGGTTCATCTTGGCGGCCTCATCTACCCACGGCTGCTCCTGCGTATGCGAGCCAGTGTGCAGGATATCACGATAAGAGAAGCAATACAGGTCATACTCCTCACTTTCAAGGCGGTGGATGGAGCATGGAGTCCACTCAATTAGCGGCGTATATTGATTCAGGTCAATCTCGATGCCGGTTTGCTTGGCTATCTCGGCTATCTTTTCCCCTATATCCACCATGTACTCTAGATAAATCGGTGTGCGGGCGTCTATAAAGTATCTCCAGTAGGCCTCTTCTACCCGTTTCGGCCATCGGATAAAGCCGTGCTTTTTGAACCACTCCCAACCGTGCTCCGGGCCAAAGAAAAACTTCAGTATGCAGTCACATAACTCTTCCTGCGCCAGCCTTTCATCAGGTTTCAGTTGGTGGGCAGCATCAAAGCCGACAAAGTGGTTATAGAATCCGTTAACGAGATGTGTTTTGCCCAGTCGGTGGGCGAGTTCCATGACCACATCGGTTACGTTCCTTCTCTCAGGCTTCGGCTCAACCACCGGCTGCATAATGTGATAGCACCAATCATCAAGACCAAAAGGATAGTTGAAGTTAAAGCTATATCCCTCCACCCAGGTGGTATCTTCTAGGTAGCAGGTATCAGGCAAGACGATATCGGCAAAGCCCTCGGCCAGTTCGGTCGAGAACAGCTCAAAGACAACAATAAAAGGTATCTTTCTCAGAGCTTCGGCGACTACTTCTCGGTTGGCGATGCTCATTACGGAATTGCAGCCAAAACTAAACATGATTTCAAAGCGGTAAGGGAGGTTTATCTTCTGCCACAACTCCTCCTGGTCACTTGAGCCAAAGACAAAGGTAAAGGGTGCTAGGGAGAAGATTTGTGTTAACCCAGCTTCGCTGGGGAGTTTCGGTAGTGACGGTGGCCAGGGCCCGGACAGATGTGAGTAAAAGTGGTCGGTGGTGAGAAACCCATCAACGCCTTTGAATGGCGACCACTTAAGCTGACCGGTACCGGGATAGCCCAGACTTCTAGCCGGCCACCCTAATGCTCCCCCGGGCACATCACAGCCACCAATTATCGAGTTCAGTAAGGCTACGGCGAAGCAGGTGTGGTGGGAGTTCTCATGCCCCTCACCACCCCGGAAGAGGACGGCTGAAGCTGGCCGCAATGGCAGTTCATGCCCCCGAATAGTAATCGTGCTGCCTACCCTAGCGGCTTGGGCAAACTCAGTGGCAATGCGGCGAATTGTCTCGGCAGGAACCGTGCTTATCTTGGAAGCCATCTCCGGGCTATACTTCTTAAGGTGGTTCTTAATCAACTGAAAGGCCGGTTGACATCTAACCCCATTGACCTCGTATTCACCCTCTAAGGTGTAGTCGTTAATGGTAGGATCATCATAGACTTTGGCCTTCCCAGCAGTGGCGTCCCAGACGAGCGGCTTGTTAGTTTCATCGGCACCTACAGCTTCCTGGGGTGGCCCAAGCCCGTGCGCCCCCGGAACAGTAATCCGCTTGGTTATTTTCCCCTTTTCTCTTACGTAGCGGCCATCGGGACCAACGAGATAGGGCCCATTTGTCTTAAGCTTGATGTAAGTGGCATCCAGTATGCCCAATTCATTAACAATCACATTACACATGGCTAATGCTACAACCGCATCCGTGCCCGGCAGTATTGGTATCCACTCCGTAGCCTTACCGCCAGCAAAATTGCTGATTGGGTCAAACACGACTAGTTTCATGCCCCTGGCTCTGGCTTCAGCCGCCAACCTGGCGGTGATCATTGGCGAGTGCCCAGAGGCATGACCCTTGCTTGCCCCGAAGTATACCGCGTAGTCACAGTACCTGAAATCGGGCACCATTGACCAAGAGGCATGCACCATACCCGCAACGGGGTGCGCCCCCTGCCCACAATGAAGGCCCCCGCCGCCCGGCCACATATTTACCGCCCCGGTCATGGCCGCTAGAGGAAAAAGGAAACCCGTGGTATTCTTCATAGGTCGGGAGGTCGTTCCCTGGATGAGAATCTTTCTTGGGTCATCAGCAATGACCTTTTTTAGCCTCTCAGCAATTTCATCTAGGGCTTCATCCCAAGAAATCTCCTGCCACTTTGGGTTAACAAATAGGCCTTTCTCCGGGTTGGTTCTCCTTAGCGGCTTATTTAGACGATTGGGGTCATAGAGAACCTGTAAGCCGGCGGCGCCCTTGCCACATACCCCCCCACTAGGACCCATGGTGCTGTCGGGCACCCCCTCTATCTTCACTGCTACCCCGCTTACCCGGTGCACCTTGATACCACAGGCACCGTAGCATCTGCCACATGTGGTGGGTATCCAAACATCCTCATAGATTTCTGGACGCTTCATCCCGCTCCTTTCCTCACTATCATTACTTGTAAGCCAAATCTGTTATAGCCTGTTATTTCCCATAATTAGCCAGGTATTGTAATTGATTCCACCTCTGCTCCACACCAGCTTGGAGCTGCACTATCTGTTCCTGGGTTAGGTGTCGATACCGGCCCTGAATTTTAACATACTCTTCCACAGGCAGCCCTTTTGAATTTACAGTTATATCTATTTTACATCCGCTCTCTATCTCTAACAGAGGAAATACGTTTGTTTGCACTGCTAGTCTAGAAATTTTAATTCCTAGCCTAACCGGAAACCGCCAGGCAGCTACGCAAGGTGTTAGGATATGTAAAAATCTAAATCCCTTGGTCTGTTTGGCTTTCATAACTTTACGCATGAAATCACCAGGGTAGGCTACGGAGAGCGTGGCGGCATATGGGATGCGATGAGCAGCCATAATAAGCACTATATCTTTCTTTTGTTCCGCTTTTGGCATTGGTAATGGATTTGTTGTAGTTGTAGCCTGCCAAGGTGTCGCCGAACTTCGTTGCCCACCTGTATTTTGATAAGCTTCATTGTCATAGCAAACATAAATGATGTCCTCGTTTCTATCTGCTGACGCTGAAAGTGCGGCAAACCCAATATCAAATGTCGCACCATCTCCGGCCCAGGCTACTACTTGGGTCTCCATATCTCCTCGCAAAACATAGGCAGATTTCAACCCACCGCTAAATATCACCACTGAACCAAATGGGGTGTTCAGTACTTTGATGCGTTTCCCTTTATGTACCAGACTGGGTTTGGGGAATAAAACGCTCGGAGCAGCGCATCCTGGTGGCATCGCTAGTACCGTTTTCTCTCCCATTATCTTGAGAAACCATCTAAGAGCTAAGGGTATAGAACAGCCAGCGCAGAAACCATGCGGTGGTTCAATATATTCCTCATCAGTATATTTTAATAGTGCTTCTGTCATACTCATCAGGTATCTTCTTTTCCTCCAATCCAAGCCAAATAACTTCCTGTTGAGGTGGGTCATTGTCCATAGCATACGTTATAGCTTTTTCGATTAGCTTAGGAGTGATGTCTGCTCCACCTAGCCCGGCGACGAATCCGTATATTGGAGTGAAGCTTCTGTTTGCATTCGTATAGAGGGCCCATTTTATTTCCTGATAAAAAATACCGCATTGCCCGGGAGAAATATCGCGCTCAATAACTGCTACCTTCTTTGTACCTGATAACATTCCTCTAACCATTTCCCTAGGGAATGGGCGAAACATTTTAATTTTTACCAATCCGACCTTCTGCCCTTTATTACGAAGCCTGTTCACCACGTGTCGACACGTTCCCACTGCGCTACCAGAACAGACTACTACCAGTTCCGCATCCTCAATCATATAGTCTTCTACTAGTGGATAACTTCGACCAAATAGCTCATAAAATTCTTTGTTAGCCGTCAATGCTGTAATAACACATTGGTCTTCCAGTTTATGCAATTCATATCGATCAGCCATAAAACCAGTCGGGGTGAAGAGGTCGTATCCTCCCTTCATCTGTGGCCGAGTATCAAACAATTTCCAACCACCACCATCAATTTCAAATTGAGGAGCATATGGGGGGAGATAACTATCCACTTTTCCTTGATCGGGAATATCCACGCTTTCTGATAAATATGAAAGATATACACCATCTAAACAAACCATAGCTGGTAAACTCACTTGCTCAGCTACGCGGTAAGCTTGAATTATGGTGTCCAGAATCTCCTGGTTAGACTCACAGTAAAACTGCATCCAACCGGTGTCCCTTTGAGCTAGGCTGTCTATTTGGTCGCAGGTCAGGTTCCAGGGTGCACCAAATGGTCGATTAACGTTAACCATCACAATAGGTAGGCGGGAACCCGCAGCCCAATGAAGTCCTTCGTGCATCCATGCGAGACCTTGCGAAGACGTAGCTGTAAAAGTCCTAACCCCTCCTATCGACGCCCCTGTTACATACCCGAGGGCAGCCATCTCCGATTCAACATTGATAAACTTCCCTTTAAGAAGACCCTGCGCGTGGAATTCTGAGATCTTCTCAGGAATCTCGGACTGTGGAGTAATTGGATAGGCACAAACAACTTTAGGCTGGCATAAAAGTGCACCGTAGGCAGCTGCTTCATTGCCCGTTATTACCTCAATCAATTTTCTACTCCTAACGATATTATCTTTTTGGGGCACTCCTCAATACATACGCCACATCGCGCACACAGCCCATTATTTATGGAAAGTGAAAACGGATTCTTTTTCAAGGTAATGGCAAGAGAAGAACACAGCATATAGCACAGCATACACTTGTGACAATTAACCATTTTCTCATAATTATAAACCGGATACAGTTCAGGTGACTTTTTCTGGCTTTCACCTTGCTTACTAATAGTTATTTTCTTTCCCACGTCTGTTATTTCACACCAACCTTCTCGGGCGGCTTTAATATTTTTTTCTGGATCTGGTATTTTCCCATCCTTGATGGCTAAAGCTATCTGATTAATATCAATAATAGATAATAACGCAACAGTTGCCCCAAGAACTGTAGTGTTAATGATTGGCACACCATTTGGCAGAACTACTCCCTGCTCTTTAGCAATGCGATCAGCGTTAATTGTAACTATCTTTAGATCGCCTAGTGATGAAAATGAATCAGGTGAATGATTACTATTTATGAGAATTGCCCCTCCAGATTTCACTTTCGGTAATCCTTCAGTACTATCGACAAAACTCTCATCCATGATAACAAGATAGTCTGGTTCATACATCTTACAATGAATTAACACTTCTGACTCTGAAATACGAACGTAACTATCAACTCGACCTCCACGCCTCAATGCACCGTAAGATGCAAATGACTGGCACTTATATCCTGCCACTGCAGCAGCATGAGCTAAAAGCTTAGCTGCAATCACTGCACCTTGTCCGCCGGAACCAATAAACTGTATCTCTATCAAATTATTTTCAGCCATTGCTTGTACCGTGTTCAACATTCATCCCCAACGGCCTTAATAAAGCCAAAGGGCTCAAAGGAATACCCGCATTCGGGTCCCTGAGCCCTGTTGTTTGACTTATCTTCAGGATTGCTCTAGAATAAAAGCAGTTAACTAACCACTTATCCATTTCCTACACCAGAAAGACCTGTTGGCACAAGTCTTTTCCATTTAACCTTCTTTTGTTCCCTCTCAATCTTCTCCTCTATTGCCTCCTCCAGCCACTCCCCCAATGTCTTTCTTGCACGCAAGGCTTCCTCCCGAGCTCTACGAGGAGCCTCTGGGTCTATGGGAAAGGCTGCGTCCCATAACTGGTGGAAATTCGATCGAGCCATATTCTATACCCTCTTATCATCTAAGTCAATCCTTTTAGGCAACTTGCGCTTCCTCTAAGAATTCCAGTTTGATTGGTTCTTGCTCCA
>Ga0315282_10011937_pt1 | contig 13367 bp, 11 predicted proteins | sample YL17G07_20_MG_FD_203693 | JGI IMG/M metagenome (GOLD analysis project Ga0315282, IMG submission 203693) | Sediment microbial communities from Yellowstone Lake, YNP, Wyoming, USA - YL17G07_20 | ecosystem: Environmental > Aquatic > Freshwater > Lake > Sediment | place: USA: Wyoming | collected...
CCGCGTGCCCGGCGTGTTCGAGAGGTTCTCGGCCAAGCCCCTGCCGGCCGGCGCGGTGAAGACGTCTCCCCGGGCGCTCAGCACGGCCGTTTTTCCGTCATTCGAAACGTTGACGGACTGGATGTATTCGCGTGGGAAAATCGTCCGCGGCCTGAGCGTCCAGCGGTCGGAGGGGACGATCACCTTGATTCTCTTGTCTTGTGCTGTCTTGACGTCGAAGACGTGGAGATACCCGTTATGAACGTAGACAATGCTCCGGCCGTCGGTCGATGGCATCATGACGTCGAAGTCGGCGTAGCTCGTCACGGGCTTGATATCTTTCGTCCCGATCTTCTGGACGAAGAGATTCGAGACGCCGTTTCCCTGGTCCGAAACAAAGTACATCGTATCGCCTACCCACATCGGGTAGCTGTTCTTCCCGACGTAGCTCGAGACCGGGCTGAACGCCTTCGTCTCGAAGTCATACATCCAGATATCCTGGTACTGGCCGCCCTTGTACCGCTTCCAGTAATACTCTTCGTTTCCGCGCCGGCAGTAGAGGATCTTCTTGCCATCGGGCGAAAAGCTGCACAAGACTCCGCGGTCGAGAGGAAAGCGCTGGGGGGCGGAGCCGGTCCTGGCGACAAAATAGAGGTTCGGGTCGCGGCCGACGACGTTCTCGAACATCGAGCGGAAGACGACGCGTTCGCCGTCGGGAGTCCAGCCGATGACCTGGGCCGAGCCGGGATTGTAGGAGAGGCGTTTCGGCTCGCCGCCCTCGGCGGGGATGAGATAGACCGCTTGGCCGCCCTCGTACGTCGCCGTGAAGGCGATCGACCGTCCGTCGGGCGAGAACTTGGCGAAGGACTCGATGCCGGGGAAGGTGGTAATCCGGGAGGCGGTCCCGCCCTGGGCGCCGACCAGCCAGAGATCGCCCTCATAGCTGAAGACGATTTTGTCTCCGGCGATGCTCGGATAACGCATGAACCGGCCTTCGTCGGCGGCGAAGCCGAGCGCGGCGAGAAGGATCATGAGAAAGATAGCCGTCGAGATTTTTTTCATGAAATGACCTCCGATTGCCCGAGAGTCCGTGTTGGAGAAATTTATTACTTGATGCGGTAGAACCACATCAGGGGGAGCCAGAGCTGATGGCCGTAGGGGATTTTCTTGTGGTTGACCAGGACCTCGGTCGTGTCCCAGTCGTGAACCAGGTTGAAAAGCTCGAACAGATCCTCGACTTCGGCGTGCATGTAGACGGCCGAGTGCCGGATCCATTCCCCGGCGCCTTCTTCTTTATAGGTCGGATTCCGTTTGGCGAGGGCGACGGCCTTGGCATAATCGGGCGACATTTTGTACCCGAAAATGATCGTGATCCGGAAAGATTTGGCCTCCGTGCTCGGAGTGAGGATGTCTTCGAGCTTCTCCTGCATCGCCCGGTCTTCAGCCATAGCCTTTAGTGTATCAATTTTGAGGGCGCTCTTCAAATAACCGTTATTTATTGTCGTGGGTCAATTTGAATGGCGCGGGAAGCCGCTCCGAGGTCCCCGGCTCCCCGCGCAAGTGAATCAACCCACTACCGGTATTCGTCGGCGACTTTGGTCATAAAATCGGAGGTCTTTCTCGCCAGCTCGCCGGCCTTCTGCGGGTCCAGCTTGTCCTGGAATGTCTTGTATTCCTTGAACGTCACGCCGAATTTCTCGTAGAGTGCTTCGATATCCTTCTCGGCTTGATTCGGGTTGTCTTTGTATTTGTCGCGAATGAGCGCGGACCGGGCCGTGATTTCGACGTAGACGTCGTCGTTCATGCGGGGCGCCGGGGCGGGTTTCGTCTCGGCCTGCTTGGCGGCTTCTTCGGCTTGTTGTTCGGCCTCGAGCTGGGCCTGTTCGAGTTCGTCCAGCGTTGCGTCGGTCCCGCTTTTCTTGCAGCCGGGTGCGTTCAGTAATATGAGGGCCACAGTAAAAATCACGGCAAAAGCGAAGATTTTTTTCATGACCTTTTCCTTATTTTTTGACTGTCCATGAATAGCCCGGCCGGCCACCTTTGTCAAGTTTCAGCGTGGCCCCGAATTCCGGTGCTTTGTATCCCTTGCTTTTGCGTAAACGCGTGCCATATCCCCGAAACTGTTTTACGGACGAGAAGACGCGGTTCTAAACTTAATTCTGTCCCGCCCCTCGACGAATTCGCTTGACCGCCCGCGTACGTCTCGAGAGGCGCCCGTGGCTTCGAAACCTTGAACGCATCCGGCTTCGGCTCCTTCGAGAATCGGAGCCCGACCAGCCTCTCCTTCCGGTCATAAAACAGCGTCGCGTAGGCGTTCTCGCCGACATACCGGTCCATTGCCCCCGCGCTCACATACATCGCTCCCGACTTGCTGATCGTCACTCTCGGTTCGCGCCCCGCTGCGGGCCTCGATCGTTCGAATTTTTCAAAGTGTGGCATGTGCTTGTATTGCGAGTGAAAAACTGTTCTGCTCAGGCTCGGCTGCAAGTGAGAAATCCGGCGTTGGCACCTTGTCAAACCTCAGCATATGCGCCGGAGGCGTGTTGAAATTTGACTTATTGTTCTCCGCTCTGCCGATACCGGTACCCAGCCCAAGAAGTATGACCGAAAGATGTATCGCCAGGTATCGTCTAAAAAAGGCAAGCAACCAGTTTTTTTTGATCGGGGTGGGCGAATATTTCTTCATCGCCCTCGAAAATTGCAGGGCCTGTGTCTCTCTCCCGCTCCCAGGCATCTGGTCATTCCCCGAAATCGGATCAGTTTTTTTGACCCAATTATATCCCCATCGCCAAAAATAATAATGAGCCGGTGGATTTATAGCAGATCGGCGTCAAACCTGGGGAAATCGGGGGACACAGATCCCGTTTCCTGATTTTGCGGCAAAAGAAATAGAGTAAATCGGATCTGCGTCCCGCGATTCGGGGCAAGGTCTCCCCGAATTATGAAGGAGGGCGGATGGCGTCCTCGCGCTTCGGAGTTAATTCCGCGTTGACGGGAAAGAGCTTCTTGACGTTGAGATGCTTCGACGCATCGAGGATTTCGATGCCGATGATTTTTCCGTTTTTCCCGATGTCGAGGACGATATCCTCTGAAATTCTTTTGTTGAGAGATTTGTGTTTCTTATCGTCCAGCCGTATGTAAAGCAGGTCTGTGTTCGCGTCGTAATGGACTCTCATTTGGTTTCCATCCATTTCCCGTAGAAGACATATACGGTAAAAACTATTATAACATCAGCCCTTTGAGCCTAAAAGACCTCCACTCTTTTTTGTTCGAAGTGACAGCCGTTTCTCTCTCGGTGGAACTCAAAGATCTTTGCTTTCGCTTGGCGGCCATATTTAGCCCTTATTGGAAATCCGGAATTCAAGACATTGATGATTTCTTTTTCGTCGGTTCCTCTTTCTTCGGCTCTGGCTCGAGTGTGATGGCTTAAAATAACATGCATCGGTTGAAGAAGACGCTCCGGAGCAGCGTGGTCTCTCATAACAGACTGGGTCAAATCTACACAATCAAAATCCGGCAGCGATTTTGTGTAGGTTTGACCCCACTTCCGGAAATCAGTATAAGTGAATTCAAGGCGGAAGATAGGAGTGGTGCGATGAGCGATATAACAAAGAACCCCAGCCGAAGAGATTTCCTCAGGGCCGGGCTGCTCGGAGCCGGCGCGGCGCTCGGGGGGCTGAACCTAGTCGAGACCGCCGAAGCCCGGAACGCCCGGGAGGCGCGGAGTCAATTCAAGGTTAATCCCATCGAGACTGTGAGGATCGGGCTCGTGGGCGTCGGTGGTCAGGGGTCGACCCACGTCCAAAATTTCCTCAATATCGACGGCGTTAAGATCAAGGCCATCTGCGACATCGTTCCGGAGAAGGTCGAGCGCGCCCAGAAGTGGGTCGTTGAGGCCGGCCAGCCGAAGCCGGCCGGGTATTCAAAAGGTCCGACCGATTTCAAACGCATGTGCGAGACCGAAGACCTGGATCTGGTCATGACGGCGACGCCGTGGGAGTGGCACGTTCCGGTCTGCGTTTCGGCGATGGAGAACGGAAAGCACGCCGCCACCGAGGTTCCCGCGGCCATGAGTCTCGAAGACTGCTGGAAACTCGTCGAAACGGCAGAAAAGTTCGGCCGGCATTGCCAGATGATGGAGAACTGCTGCTACGACCGGATCGAGCTCATGACCCTGAACCTCGTCCGGCGCGGCATCCTCGGGGAAGTCCTGCACGCCGAAGCCGGGTACCTCCACGACCTCCGCGAAGTCAAGTTTTCGAACGGGGGCGAGGGTCTGTGGCGGCGGGCCTGGTCTCAGAAGCTCAACGGCAATTTGTATCCGACGCACGGGCTGGGTCCTGTATCCCAGTGCCTGAACATCAACCGGGGGGACGCCTTCGATTTTCTTGTCTCCCTGAGTAGCCCGACGCGCGGCCTGCACGAGTACGCCCTGGAAAAGTTCGGCCCCGACTCGCCACAGGCTAAAGAGCGATTTGTCCTGGGCGACGTCAACACGAGTTTGATCAAAACGAGGCTCGGCAAGACGATTATCCTCATCCACGATACAAACCTCCCTCGGCCTTATACTCGGATCAACCTCGTTCAGGGGACCAAGGGCCTGGCTCATAAGTGGCCGGACCGGGTCTACATCGAGGGCATGGCCGGGAAACCGCACGAGTGGGACGATTTCGAGAAATTCGCGGCGGAATTCGAGCATCCTCTCTGGAAGGCGATCGCCGCGAAGGGCGAGGGACGGGGGCACGGGGGCATGGATTATATCGAAGACTATCGCCTGGTCTCGTCGCTCCGCAAAGGCGAGCCCCTCGACCAGGACGTTTACGACGCCGCGGCCTGGAGCTCGATCGTGGGAGCGAGCGTGCAGTCCGTCGCGGGAAAGGGCCGTCCCGTCGAGATTCCCGACTTCACCCGGGGCAAGTGGAAGACGAACCCGCCGCTTGGGATCGCAACCGCGACCGCTTAGAATCCCCTTTTTGGGGTCGAAAAACTGGATACAAGTTCGATACGGTTTGCCTTTTTCTTGTTATATGAAGTGTTTTCAATAAGATCCTGAGGTCCGACCCCAACTTCCTTCTGAGGTCCGACCCCAACTTCCTTCAACTTCCTTATTTCCTCATCTTGATCACCGGGCATCCGCGCGTCTCGAAATTTGCTCCCCGGCGGCGATTTTTGTATGATGTCGGCGAATCCACTCGAAGGAGCTGCCCATGGATCTCTTCGAAAAATGCATCGGCTTTTATAACGATCCCGCCGTCGCCCAAAAGTACGGATATCCAACCAACCCCCGGACGGTCATGGAGATGGGGATGTTTCCCTACTTCATCCCGATCGAGCACGCCGAGGGGCCGGAGGTATACATCGGCGGCCGCCGGCTCTTGATGATCGGTTCGAACAATTACCTCGGCCTGACCGATCACCCCAAGGTCAAGGAAGCGGCGATCGAAGCCATCAAGAGATACGGAACGAGCTGCACGGGCTCGCGCTTTCTCAACGGAACGCTCCAGATGCACATCGAGCTCGAGGAGCGGCTGGCCCGCTTCGTCAACCAGGAAGCGGCCCTCGTCTTCAGCACCGGATTCCAGGTCAACCTCGGGTCGATCCCCGCCCTCACGGAGGCCGGGGACGTCATCATCACCGATAAGGAGGATCACGCCAGCATCGTGGACGGCGTCCGCATGGCGAGGGTCCAAAAGAAAGCGGAGGCCCGGTATTTCAAGCACCGCGACGCCTCGGACCTCGAGGCCATCCTGAAGGGCTGCCCGGCCGACGGCGGCAAACTGGTCGTTGTGGACGGAGTCTTCAGCATGGGGGGAGACATCGCCCCCCTGCCCGACATCATTCCGGTCTGCAAGCGCTACGGGGCCCGGCTCATGGTCGACGACGCCCATTCGCTCGGCGTCCTGGGCGGCGGCCGCGGCACGGGCCATCACTTCGGCTGCTCCGCCGACGTCGATCTGGTCATGGGAACGTTCAGCAAATCGTTCGCCTCGGTGGGCGGGTTCATCGCCAGCCGGAAAGAAGTCATCCAGTGGATCCAGATCTTCGCCAGACCGTTCATCTTCAGCGCCAGCCTGCCCCCGGCGAACACGGCCACCGTCCTCGCCTGCCTCGACGTCCTCGAGCAGGAGCCGGAGCGGGTGACCCGGGTCAACCAGATCGGCGAGCGGGTCCGGCGCGAGCTCCGGGCGATGGGCTACGAGATCGGCGCCACCGAAACCCCCATCATCCCCATCATCATCGGGGATATGATGAAAACGATCCAGGCCTGGAGTATCCTCTTTCAGGCGGGGATCTACACGAACGTGGCCCTGCCTCCCGCGGTCCCGCCCGAACTCTCGCTTCTCCGCACCAGCTACATGGCCACTCACACCGATGCGCAGGTGGACCGCATCCTCGAAACGTTCGCTAAGGTCAGGCACATGCTGGCCTCGGCGTCCTGATTTTGCTGATTTTGGTGACAGACAACCCATTACCGAAATTCCGGGAATGAGCTCGGTCGCCGAGAACGCTATCGACGCTTAGGGAGGAGGGCAAATGCGACGACGAAACGGGAACAAAACACAAAAGGCGCGCGGAAATTGCCTGAAGCGGAGAGAGTTCATCGGCGCGGCTTTGGGAGGAGTGGCCGCGGTCGGAGGCTTGACGGCCGCCGGCGCCGGCATCGTGTCGGCGCCCGGCCTCGGAAAGAACCCAACCCAATCCGGTTCTCAATCTCAAACATCTCCGCCCGGGAGCCGGTCGTATCGCGAAGCCCTGGAAACGCCGGTCATCGGGCGTCACCAGGTCATCGTCGCCGGAGGCGGGCCGAGCGGTTTCATTGCTGCCTTGGCCGCCGTCCGAAGCGGCGCCGATACGCTCCTCATCGAGAAATATCCGTTTCTGGGGGGTAATGGGGTCGCGGGACTGATGACCTGCTACAACGGTTTCCGCAACCAGAAACCGCCGGAGGCCCTTCAAACGGTCAAGGGCATTCCCGCCGAATACATCGCTGAGATCGTCCGGCTAGGCGGACTCTGTGATAGCGACGGCCTGGCCAATACTTATCCTCAGAGCCGGCACGATATCAAAAAAGACGATATCCAGTACAGCATCGGCTTCGACGCCGAGGTCGCCAAAATCGCCATGCTGAGGATGGTCCAGAAAGAGGGCGTCAAGCTGCGCCTCCACAGCTGGGTCGTCGCTCCCATGCTCGACGGATCTCGCATCACGGGAGTCATCGTCGAGTCGAAATCGGGACGGCAGGCGATTGCGGCCGACATCGTCGTCGACGCCACCGGAGACGGCGACGTCGCCGCGCGTGCCGGCGCGCCCTTCATGGGGCCCGCTGAAAAAGGCGACCGCATGGGCATGAGCCTGATGTACCGAATCGGCGGCGCTCCGGCGTCCATGGACGGGATGCGGATCGGCGACAAGCTCGTCCTCTGGGGGCCCGGCTTTGACGGCGATGGCGTGGACGTGGATGTCCTGACCAGGGCCGAGATCGAGACGCGCCTCAAGCTTTGGGACCGGTTTCAAAAAATGCGGCAGGAGCCGGGGAGGGAATCGATCACGCTCCTCCAAACCGGCACGGGGATTGCGGTCCGGGAAACGCGCCGCATCCTCGGCGAATACACCGTCACCGAGCAGGACGCGATCCAGGGGACGAGATTTCCCGACGTCATCGCCATCAGCTCGAATCCCATGCCCGGCTACCACGGGAAACGGTTCTTCTTCGCCCACGAGGGATTCGACGTCCCCTACCGCTCCCTGGTCCCCAAAAAGGTCGAGGGCCTCGTGCTGACCGGTCGGTGCATCTCCTGCGAGCAGGCGCCGTTCCAGTCGGCCCGGTCCGGGGCGCCGGCCATGGCCATCGGCCACGCGTCCGGATGTGCGGCCGCCCTCGCGGCAAAAAAAGGCGTCCCTCCGCGGAGCCTCGACGTCAAGGAACTGCAGAAGCTCTTGCTCAGTCAAAACGCGGAGCTGCGGATATAGCTGACACGGGGTTGAAATTTTTTCCAGTGATTAAGGGCGAAGGGGGAGGGACGGTTCTTCTTGCAGTCGCACCGGCCCCGGTTCCCGAGACGCTCCCTGACGGCCGAGGTTGATTTCGTGCGCAAAGTTCCGTCCGATATTTACGACCGCATCGATAACCGGCTTTACGATGCGGAAGGCGGGAAATGGTGGGATCCGGATTCTTCATTTTACCAGACCCGGGCCGTTTTCAATCCCGTCAGGGTGGGCTACGTAAAAAAAGCGCTTCTCGGCCGGCTCGGAATCGATCCCCGCGGGGAAAAAGCGCTCGAAGTCGGCTGCGGCGGGGGAATTCTGTGCGAGGAAATCGCCCGCCTCGGGTTCGAGACGACGGGAGTCGACCCCTCGGAGCCCTCGCTTCGCGCCGCCGCCGGGCACGCCCGGACGACCGGGCTCGATATTCGGTACGTGAAGGGAAGCGGGGAGTCGATCCCATTCGCTGACAGCGCTTTCGACGTCGTTTTGTGCTGTGACGTTCTGGAGCATGTCCGGGATTTGCCGGCCGTGATCTCCGAGGTCTCCCGTGTCCTGAAAGTGGGCGGCGCGTTCTGCTACGACACGCTGAACCGAACTTGGGTGAGCAGACTGGCGGCCATCAAGATCGGCCAGGAGTGGAAGCGCTGGGCGTTCATGGCGCCCCGTCTCCACGTCTTCGAGATGTTCATCAAGCCGCGTGAGATGATATCGCTCCTCCGCCGGAATGGTCTCGACTGGAAGGAGCATCGAGGGACGGGGCTCAACATCTCGGCCTTCAAAGCCCTCCGCCTCCTGCGGAGAAGAGCGAAAGGCGAACTGACCTACCGGGACCTCGGAGAACACATCCGGCTGGTCGAGAGCCGCTTTCGGCCGGTCGTTTACCTGGGCTGTGCCACTAAACGGTAGGGGAATGCCGCGCCCGGGTTATGAAACTGAAAGCGCACTTTTATCATTCCGGGCTTCGGTTGCGTGCATGGAAGTCTCCAAGATAAGATTCTTTTTGTTTCGGAGTTCCCCACGTCGCAAGGCCTCCTCGGGACGACCCTATGGGGTCGGATCGCCGCGTCGCTTCCCTCCTCGCGATGACAATTCCTTTCTCCTTTCGGAGTCGCCAGACTTTTTTCTGTGCTAAAATGATTTCGGTGTCGATCTGACGTCGGCAAGGCAAGATCTTGAAGAGGCGAGGTTCACGGAGACGAAAATTTTTTCGCAGGAGGGCGGGATGGACGACGCATTAAAGACGGCCAAGAACTGCCGGCACTACGCGATGTGCAAAATCGATTATTTGGGCAGCGGCGTTTGCCCTTCTGGACTCGAAAAATACTATGACAGCTTCTATCCCCGGGGACGCATGGCCCTCTATGCCGCCCTGGTCGAGGGGCGGATTCCGGTCACTCAGAAGGCCGTCGAAATTGCGGAGAGCTGCGACCTGTGCGGCAAATGCGACTATCAATGCTATTTTTACACCGAGCTGCGTCCGTCCCGGGTGATGGAGGCCCTTAAGGATTTCGTCTCCCGGCATCTGAGTGAAGGCGGGGCGGTCGAGCAGGCGCCCGAGGATCCACTCCTTCAACAAATCCGGGCAATCGTGGGCGAGGAATGGGCCGAAAATGACCGGGGAATCGCCGTTACCTACTCCCGCGATCCCTGTCCCATCGCCGCGCCCCAAATGCCCGCCTATGTCGTCCTGCCCCGGACGCGAGAAGAGGTTGCCTCGCTCGTCAAATTGTTGCGGGCCGCCGGCGTTTCGTGGGCGGTCCGGGGAAACGCGTCGCAAAACATGGGACTCTCAATGAGCACGGGCGCCGTCATCGACCTGAATCGGATGACCGGCATCGAATTCGACGAAAAGAATTGGGTGGCCAAGGTCGGGGCCGGCGTGGCCATGTTCGACCTCCAGCGGGAAGCCGTCCGAAGGGGCTACCGAGTCAACGCAGCCGAGCCGACGGCCCTGGTTTGTGGGAACGTCGTTTGCTCGGGCATCTTTTCGACGTTCATGCCCGCCTACGGAACGGCCGCCGACAACTTCATCGACGCCGATTTCGTCGGCCCGGACGGGTCCCTTTTTTCGCTGAGCGATAAGAGCGCCCCCAACCTGTTCGCCTTCCGCCAGGCCGATGAGCCGACTCCCGGCATCTGCACGGGGATGAAGGTCAAGCTTCACCCGACGACGCCTGACGAAACCGGAGTTCTCGTCCCCTTCGACTCCCTGGGGAAGGCGCTCGCCTTCGTCAAGGACTGCGCGGTCCGGCGCATCGGCGTGGCGCTTGCCGTCCTCGGGTCGGAATATATCTCCGCGTTTCTCTCCCCGACGAAGAGCCTCGCGGCGGAGGTCAAGAAGATCTTCGCCGAAAAGCTCGGCATTCCCTACCTGGCGCTGGTCATCGGCGACTCTCACGCGATCCGAAGTGTCGCCGAGATGGGGGTTCCGGCTTTCGACCAAAGGCTCTTTCGTTCGATCTTCCTGGGTCTGCCGTCGCTTCGCTCGGCCCGCTGGCTCGAACTCCTGGGCGAGCTGTCCACTCATGAGCCCTACTCCTACTTGAACATCAAGGGATTCGCCGAAATGGCCGAGGTCGCGCTCGCGCCGTCCCCGGCGCAGCTTTTGCGAGACGTGGACGCCGATCTCCGGCCCTTCTTCGAGACCGTCTACGCCCGGCCCGAGATGACGGACCTGGTCTGGCTGAACACGTTCCGGATCCTCAGCTCCCGGATGGGCCGCGAAAAACAGTACTGGGTCAACATCGTTTATCTCCCGCTCGAGGGCGCGCTCATCGAAGAAATCGAGAGCGAATTCCGGCGCGTCGCCGAGCGGCACGGACTCAAGCACGATTTGGGGTTCGTCACGCCTCTCGACGGCGGGAAACGATGCATCCTTGAATATGATTATTTCTACGACCAGACCGATCCAGATGAGATCGCCAGAGTCCAGCGGGGGGCCATGGACGCCGGCGCGGTGATCATGGAGTATTCGGCCAAACTCGGGACGATCCGATGGATCCGGCACGTCGTCAATCAGGGAATCTCCAGGAAAGAAAATCTCCTCTACACATGAACGGAAGTGAAGGCGGCATCCCGGCCAAAGGAGTCGGGGAGAGAACCTTTGTTTTGACGGGGGGGACCGGCTTTCTAGGCAGCCACCTGATGGCCGCCCTGATCGGTCGCGGAGATCGGGTAGTCGTTCTGGGCCGCGCCTCTGAGGGCAAGAGTCTTAGCGACCGGATCGGCGCGCTCCTGGATTGGTTTGGCCTCGAACGGCTAAGAGATCGCCTGGAGACCATTGAATCCGACCTCATGAAGCCTCTCCTCGGCCTTGAGGCCGACCGCTATGCAGCCCTCTGCGCCCGGGCCTGCCCGGTCATTCACTGCGCCTCCGACACCCGGTTTTCGGAGCGCAAGCGCCGCGAGATCACAGAGGCAAACGTGCACAGCCTGGCGGGGATCGTCGGGCTGGCGAAAGACAGCCGCGCGCCTTTTTTTCATTATGTCAGCACGGCCTATGTCGTCGGGACCGGAACCGCCGTCACCCTCTGTCGCGAAGAGCTCTCGGATTCGGGCGAATTCGCCAACGTCTACGAAGAAACGAAGGCTCAAGCTGAGCGGCAGATCGCCGCAGAGTGCGGACGGGTGGGGATTCCCTTTACGATCATCCGCCCCTCGATCGTCTACGGGGATTCGCGGACCGGCCGGTCGATCCGGTTTAACGCCCTCTATTTTCACCTGAAATCCCTCGAGTTCATCCGGGACATCTACCTGAGCGATTTGCGGACGAACGGCGGCCGGAAATCCCGGGACCACGGAGTCTCTCTCGACGAAAACGGCAACCTCCGTCTGCCGCTCAGAGTTTTCCTTCCACGCCGCGGGAAGATCGACCTGGTTCCCGCCGATTATTTCGTCGCCGCGTGTCTGCGAATCATCGACCATCCGAGATCGGGAGCTGTTTACCACGTGACGAGCGAATCGCCGAAGGACTTGGGAGAACTCGCGTCGTATTGCGAGAGATACCTGAAAATCCGCGGACTCGAGATCATCTACGGAGAGCCGGACGGGATCGCGCTCAGCCCTCCCGAGGCGCTTCTCAACAGGTTTATCGAAACCTACCGGCCCTATCTTGCCGACGGCAGGCAATTTGACCGGTCCCACACGGATGAGGCGACGGGCGGACTCCGGGCGCCGGAGCTCACCTACGAAATCTTCAAGCGGTGTATGGATTACGCCGTCAGCGTCAACTGGGGAAGCGGCCTGAGATCGATGCGGACCGACTAGTTGTATCCTCGCTCTCCGTAGGGTTCGAGCTTTTCCAGCCATTTTTTGACCAGCTTTTTCAGCGCGTCCGCCGGGAGAAGGGGTTGATCCTCGCTGATTTTTAAGACTTCCAGGACCTCAAAGACGAAGGCTTCGGGACCGAATTCCTGCCACTCCCCCTGAAGCTTTTTGTTCGGGTGCTGGCCCGTTTCGAGCATGAATTTCTGCCCGTTTATGGATTTCAGGTTCGGGGTTCCGGCGATATAAACCTTTTGGCTGCGCGTGTTCTTGATCTGAAACACGCCCGCGGCCGGCTTCGATTCCTTGGCGAGTTTTTTGAGTTCTTTGCGGTCCATTTTTTTTCTCAGATCACCAGCATGCAGTCGCCGTAGGAAAAAAAACGGTACCTTTTCCGGACGGCTTCGAGGTAGGCCTCCCGGATCAGGTCGACCCCTCCGAAGGCGGAGACGAGGGCGAGAAGGGTCGACTTCGGGAGATGGAAATTCGTCAAGAGCGTGTCCACAATTTTGAATTCAAAGCCGGGGTAAATAAAGAGCGTCGTCGCGCCGGCTCCGGCCGAGACCCGCCCTTTTCCGACGAGGGCCGCGCTTTCGAGCGTCCGGACGACCGTCGTTCCGACCGCGACAACGGGGCGCCCCTCGGCTTTCGCCCGGTTGATCTTTTCAGCGGCAGCCGCCGGGATCTCGTAGATCTCTTCGAGCATCCGGTGGTCTTCGAGACGCTCGGCGCGGACGGGCTGGAACGTGGCCAGACCGACGTTGAGCGTTGTTTCCGCGACCTCCACACTTTTTTGCCGGATATCGCTGAGAATTTCCGGGGTGAAATGAAGGCCCGCCGTCGGCGCGGCCACGGCACCTTCCTTCTCGGCGAAGACCGTTTGATAGCGGTCGAGATCGTCCAGCCGCAACTCGGCGTTCCGCTTCGTTCTCTTGATGTACGGAGGAAGCGGGGCGAATCCGATCTTGCGCAGTCCCGCTCGGACGTCCGGATTCTGGAAACGAAGGTTTCGCCTTCCCTCTTCTCCGGCCCCGACGACATCGGCTTCCAGACTCTCTCCAAAAACGACGTGATCCCCGGGCTTCAGCCGCCTGGCCGGACGGCACAGGACTTCCCACACGCCGCGCTCCTTTTCCTTG
>Ga0315282_10011938_pt1 | contig 13367 bp, 7 predicted proteins | sample YL17G07_20_MG_FD_203693 | JGI IMG/M metagenome (GOLD analysis project Ga0315282, IMG submission 203693) | Sediment microbial communities from Yellowstone Lake, YNP, Wyoming, USA - YL17G07_20 | ecosystem: Environmental > Aquatic > Freshwater > Lake > Sediment | place: USA: Wyoming | collected...
GCCGAGGATGCCCTCGATCTCAACGATATTGCCCTTGCCTCCCATCTTCTCGGTCAGGTATTTGCCGGCCTCGCGGCCGATTTCCAGGTTGGAAGCGCCGATGAAAATGGTATACTTGTCGCTGTCGATTTTGCGGTCCAGCAGGATGACGGGCTTACCCGCATTATAGGCTTTCTCCACTATGGGCGTGAGCGGAGCTGCCTCCCTCGGAGAAACGACCAGGATATTCACGCCCATGACCAGGAAATTCTCGATGTCGGCCACCTGCTTGGCGTTGCGGTTTTCGCCGTTGGCAATCACCAGCTTCAACTCCATGTGCTGACCGACCGCCCTCTCCATCTCCTTGTTCATGTTGATGCGCCAGGGGTCCTCAAAAGTGCACTGGCTGAAACCGACAATATACCGGCTCTTAAAAGCGAGCGTGGTCAAATCTTCATCCGACTTGGCAGTCGGCGCCTGCTCCTTGGCCTTTTGTTTTTGAGGCTCGGAGCAGGAAAAAACCAGGAGCAAGCCGGCAGCCACGAATGTCAAGACCCTTTTGGCCATAATTCCCCCTCCTTAACTCGATTTTCGTTCGCGCTGCAGCAAGACCGCGGCAACGATAATCGCTCCCTTAAGAACCCGCTGCAAGTTGGGGTCAACCCCCCGGATGCCCAGAACATTGTTGAGCACGCCGATAATCAGCGCGCCCACCAGGGTGCCCCCCACGCCGCCTCTTCCGCCCATGAGGTTGGTGCCCCCAATCACCACCGCGGCGATGGCATCCAGCTCAAACCCCAAGCCGTCATCCGGCCTTCCGGCATAGTTGCGCGCGGTGTAGGTCATGGCCGCGGCCCCGCACAGAAACCCGCAGATAGTATACACCAACATCTTGACTTTCCCCACCGGCACACCGGAAAGGCGCGCCGCAGCCTCGTTGGAGCCGATGGCGTAAATGAACCGGCCCAGGCGGGTTCGGTGTAAAATCACGAGCGAGGCCAGAACCGAGCCGATAAAAAGCACGGCCGGCACCGGGACCGGGCCGAGGTCAGAGCCGAGGAACGCAAAAAGTTTAGGCTCGTCCCCGATGAGGTCAATGCCGCGGCCGCGGGTCCAGAGGAAGGCGAATCCGCGGGCGATGCTCATCATGGCCAGGGTGGCGATGAAAGGCTGGAGCCTGCCAAAGACCACCATCAAGCCGTTGCCGGCCCCGAGCGCGGCTGCGCCGGCAAGACCGAGCGCGATCACGAGCAGGGCATAGCCCGGGCCTGCGAGCGGGTGGCTGTCAATCATGCCCGCGGTGAGCACGGAGCTGAAGGCGAGCAGGGACCCGACCGAAAGGTCGATGCCCGCGCTAAGGATGACAAAGGTCATGCCCACGGCCAGGAGGCCGTATTCGGACTGCTGGCGGAAAATGTTTCCCAGGTTGCGGGCGGTGAAAAATTTGCCGGTGATGCGCATTTCCGGAGAGAGGAACAGGTCCCAGATGACAGTGAGGACGAGGATGAGGCCGATGAGTCCGAGGGCGGGCGCGGCCTTGACGAGCAATTTTTTCGTGCGCTCGGTTTTAAGTGCCATGCTGAAAATATTACCGAGCCGTTGCGGGCAGGTCAAATTATGATTTCATTATCCGGATTTTTCCGGGAACCAGGCTGATGCGCATAGAAGTTGAAGACCGGGGCTTGGTCCTCATAATCCGGTATTCGCGCGGGAGATGGAAACAGCGCAAGATTTGAGCGCGCCTCTGGAAATTGACAATTATCCGGGCCGCGGCTAGAGTTTTTTCAGCCTTCAATCAGGTGCCGGGGAAAGGAGATTTTGATGTTCAAGAAAATTGGCTTGCGCGCGGTTGTCCTCTGGGCGCTGCTCGCGCTGGCGTTTGCGCATCCTGGTTGGCCTTCAAATTTTTTTGCGCCCTCGGGGGTTGCGGAGGAAAACGGCAAAATTATTTTGAGTGGCGCGGGCTCCAGACTGGAAATACAGTTCCTGGAATCAGCCGCGGTGCAGGTGGAGCTTTTTGCGGACAAGCTCAACTCGTCTTTTGAAACTAACATGACCGTGCCCGGTGCGCTCAAGCCCGGGGCCTTCAAGCTGGAGGCATCTGCCGGGGAAATTTCCGGAGACAAGATTCTCGTCCGCTACCGGCTGAATCCTTTTTCGCTGCAATTCCTTGAGCGCGGAGGCAAAAGCCTGTTGACCCTGGCTGAAAACGGCTTGGCCTGGGATGATGACGGCTCGTTCGCAGTCGCGTTTCAGAAGGAAAAGGGAGGCAGATATTTCGGCTTGGGCGAGCCGTTTGCGAATTTCGAGATGTTCAATGGCCGGGGCCTTTTCGCCTATGCCACCAGGCCGGCGCATCTGAACCGGGATGGAAATATAATTTCCATCTGGAATAAGCACCGACCGCCTTCGGAAATGGGCCTGCCTTTTTTGGTCAGCCCCATGGGATACGGCTTGATGATAGACAATCCCTGGAAAGCCAGCTTCGACCTTTCCCATCCGGATAAATTTATTTACAGCGCCGGCGGAGGCCCGGTCAGGTTTTATGTTTTCGCCGGAACTATGTATGAAATTCTTGACGCGTATTCCCGGCTCACGGGCCGGCCGGCCATGCCTCCGCGCTGGGTGACCGGGTATTTGCAAAGCAGGTATGGATATGCGAGCGGGGATGAGTTCCTCTGGCTGATGGACAATTTCCGCACGAGGCAGATTCCCTGCGACGGCCTCATCTTTGACCTGGACTGGTACCGGTGCGATTCCAGCCGGAACGGCATCTGCATGGGCGAGCTTAAATGGTCGGCCAGGAATTTCCCGCAGGCTGCGGAATTGCAGAAGGAGCTGCACAGCCGCGGCTTCAAGTCAATTACTATAATTGAGCCGCAAATCTGGAAATCGAGTTCGAATTTCAAGGTGGTGGGTGACCTGGGCATTGTCGCCAAGAACCATGCGGGCGAGCCTTACCTCTTCAAGCATTGGGGCACTGCGGATGCGCTTCTGGTCGATTTTTTGAATCCCGCGGGCCGGGAATGGTTCAGCGCCAGGGTGAAGCAAATTCACGAGAGCGGGGTGGACGGATGGTGGACGGACTTGAACGAGCCGGAGGATGACCATCTGGATATGATTTTCAGCGGCCAGCGGGATGCCGCGGCTCATAACACCCAGGCGCTTCTGGAGCACAAGGCTCTGTTCGAGATGTATCAAAAATATTTCCCGGACGAGCGGCTATTCATAATCAGCCGGGCGGGATTCATCGGCGACTGGCGCTATGGCGCGGGCATCTGGTCCGGGGATATCAATTGCTCGTGGTCGCATCTCAAAAACCAGGTTCCGATTGGGATAAGCTCAAGTCTTTCCGGCTGGGGCCTGTGGAATTCGGATGTGGGAGGATTTCACGGCATACCCTCACCGGAGCTTTACACGCGCTGGATGCAGTTCGGCGCTTTCTGCCCGATTTACCGCGCGCACGGAGACCATTCCCTCCGCGAGCCTTTTTCCTTCGGAGAACAGGCCGAGCGGAATCTCAAGAAAATTATGAATCTGCGCTACCGGCTGTCGCCCTATCTTTACACCAATTTTTACGAGATGCGCACGAGCGGCAAGCCGGTGATGCGCGCGATGTTTCTGGAATTTCCGGAGGACGAGGATTCTTACAAGCAGGAAAGCCAATATATGTATGGGCCGTGGCTCCTGGTCGCGCCGGTGACCAGGGAGAAGGCCAGGTCGCGCCAGGTGTATTTGCCCGCGGGCCAATGGACTGATTTCTGGACGGAGAAAATTGTGTCAGGACCTGGAGAAATCAGGGCGGAGGCGCCTCTGGACCGGATTCCGCTTTTCGCGCGCGAGGGCGCAATCATCCCGATGGCGCCGCTCATGCAATACATGGGCGAGAAGCCGGTCAATCCGCTCACGCTTGCAATTTATCCCGGCCAGAGGCCGACCTCCTACGAGATTTATGATGATGACGGCAAGAGCAACGCCTATTTACAAGGGGAATATGCCATTACCAGGGTTGAGTTCATCCCCGGAGAGACCATGGAGGTGAAGGTATCTGCGCAGGGGGCTTTCAAGGGCAAGCCGGAAAAGCAGTCTTTTCTGATTGCGGTGCATCATGTTTCGCGGCCGGACCAGGTCCGGCTGGGAAAAACTTTGCTGCCGGAGAGCGCGCAGGATTTGCCGGCAAATTCCAGCTTTTGCTACGATGCCGACAAGGCCATCGCCCGGATTTTTGTTTCAGAAGGAACCGAGTTCACCTTGTCAATTGTTGCGGGTCCTGCGAGGTGAATTGGCTGGAAACCTTTTGCAATCTGATTTAGAATGCGCGCAGGATGGAAAAGCGGCGCGACTGGAAATTCCGCATAGTCTGGTTCTGTGCCCTGGCCGTCATCTCCGCGCTTTATTTGACCACGCTCAATCCCGAAATTTCCGACTTGAGCGGAGACAGCGCGCGCTTCCTGCTCCTGGCCAAATCGCTGGCGCAAGGCAAGGGCTATCGCGAAATCGAAAAGCCCTCCGCGCCTTTGCACGCCGAATACATGCCGGGCCTGCCCCTGATTCTTGCCGCGATTTATCATTTTGCGCCCGGAGATTTGCGGCCCATGAAGATGCTGATGGTCATTTTCGCCATTCTTTCCGTGATAGGCTTTTACTTGTTCCTGCTCCGGGAAAAGAGAGGAGTGAAACTGGCTTTAACCCTGTGCTTCGGCCTGGTTCCTTTTCTCTTCAGCTTCCAGAACGAAATCCTCTCCGACCTCCCCTCTCTCTCGTTTCTCCTGCTCGGCTTTTTCTACTTTGAAAAATTGAAAGAGCGGACGGAACCAAGACTCTGGCCATGGATTATCCCCGCATTGCTTATGGCGCTGGCCTTTTATTTCCGCCAGACCGCCATAATCGCCTTTGCCTCGGGCGCGCTGGTCATTCTGGTCAGCAAGAATTCCCCGCGGCTGAAAATCCTGGCCGGCTATTCCCTCGGCTTTTTGCCGCTGGCATCCCTCTGGTATGTCCGCAACCTGATGACCACCGGCGCCGTGGAGCCGAGCTACGGCAGAAAACTGTTCTTCGCCAAGGCCAGCGACCCCTTCGCCGGGACCTTGACCTGGGCAGGACTGGCCGCGCGCGTTTTCCGCCGCATCTGGTTTTTCAGTCTGCATCTGGAAAAGGATATGCTGCTCGGGCCTTACTGGCGAGGACTTGTCGTGCTCTGGGTCATCCTGCTGATTTTTCTGCTGGCCGGATTTTTTTACGAGCTGGTCCTGAAAAAAAATATCGCGGCGATTTTTTATATCCCCTGCCTGGTTGCAATCTCCAGCTGGGAAGGCTGGGTGCCCCGGTACCTTCTGCCGCTCCTGCCCCTGAACTTATGGTTTATTTTTCGCGGGATGGAACTTACCCTGGGCAAAATTTTCAAGAACAGACTTTACGGTCAATGGCTGGCCGGGCAGGTCTTTGTGCTCTGGTTCTTTTTCAACCTGATGCGCGCCCTGGCCGTGATATCCTTCCAGCACACCCCCCTGCCCTATCCTTCGGAAAAATTTCTGGCGCAGGAACAAGAGGCCGTGGCTTTGGTCGGCGTCAAGAATTTCGCGCATTTCCCAAATGCGTTTGACTGGAAGCGCAAAGGCCCGGAATACCTGGCTGCCAAGTCTGCGGCCTATTATCATTTTTTCGCCATGGCGGAGTGGGTGAAGGAAAATCTTCAGCCGGAAGAGGTTGTGGTCTGCCGCAAGCCGACCCTGTTCGCATGGTTGAGCCAGGGCAGGTCCATCCAATATCCGGCTGAACTCGATGCGGAAAAATTCCTGGCTGCGGTCAAGTCGCGCCGCGGGAAATTTGTGTTGATTGAGGAAATCTCCCCGGAGCTTCGGCGGGTATTGCTGGGCTTCTGGAAGAGCAATCCTGGCCGGCTGAAATTGGAAAAGCAATTGGCCGGAACCTGTTTATTGAAGCTCGACTGAATTTTGTTCATTTCTTGAGCGCGCGGCTGACGAATTCCTGGAACAAGGGCCGCGGCCCGGGCCTGGCTCCGATCAGGCTGTAGACTGCGGTCACGCGGTTGTCCGCGACATTGCGTTTGATTTTTCCAGCCTCTTTGAGCAAAGAACGGGCCTCGCTCTTCAGGCCGCGTTTTTCCGCGCTGTCTTTGGCCGCGAGGTAGTCCAGCGCCTTGAGGCAGGCCCTGGCGTAAAGGCTAAGCTTCTCGCTTGCCGGCTTAAGCTCAAGCCAGAGCCTCTGATTTTCCAGGCCGGAAAGCTCGTCAGCATTGCGCGCGTATTGCTCGAAAAGGCCGCGCAGCTCCTGCGTCTCTTTTTCATAATTGCCGGCCTCGTAGGCTTTCCAGAATTCTGCAATGGCTTTTCCGGCTGGGAGCGCGGAGAGGTTTCTGCTCGGGAACATCGGATGGTTGAGGAGGCAGTCGCTCAAATTTTTCAGCGCGCGCTCCGCGCCCCTTCCCACGATGGGCATGGCCTCGGCGTATGCCTGCTGCGGGTCGTAGTCGGGCGCGGATACATATTTGCCCATGGTGAACAAGGCCACGCGGTCGGCATTGGGCAGGAACATGGGGTTGGCAAAAATTCCCGCAACCGCTTCTCCCAGTTTCAGTTCCCTTCCCTGGTAAGGTCCCAGGAAAATGAAATGCTGCAGGCCCACATCATTGACCGGATAGTTGTCCCAGACCAGAACCGGCCGGTTCCAGAGCTTCTGGTATTCGGCCGCGCTTGGCAGGTCAATGGTGTCGGAAAAAACCGAGAACGGCCCGGTCCACATAATCAAGACCGCGCGGTCGATTTGGGCGATGGCCTCAAGATATTGAGCGAAATTCTTGTTCTTGTCCTTCCAGTGCGAGTAAGGGAACGAATAGACCGTGGGCACGAAGAAGAGCGTGCAGTCGGGGTCAAGGGTTTTGAGGAACTGGTTGAGCTGGTTCACGACCTTGGTTTGGTCCAGAGCCATTTTTTGGTCGGCGCTGTTGGACCGGGGGATGTCATCCAGGCATAAGGTGAAGGCCCTGACGCCGAGTTCAAACATTTCGCGGAGCTTGGCTTCCAGTTGGGCGACTTCCTGCGGGTGGTTGTAATTCATATTCAGCCCCGGAGAGATGCCGTAATTGAAAATGACTCCTGCGGCCTTCGCGGTCTGCGCCAGCTCCGAGAAATTTTGCTTCTCATCCTCGGGATAGCTCTCGCGCCAGAGCTGGCGGTGATAAGGGTCGTTCTTGGGCGCGTAGATGTAATAGTTCAGATGGTTCTGGCCGAGGAACCTGATCAGCCGGACGCGCTCGGTTTGCGCAAACGGCTGGTTGTAAAAGCCTTCCACCACCCCGGCCATGGGCAGGCGCGAAAACAAGGGACCCGCCAGGGTGGACACGGAGACCGTGGCCGCGGAAAGGTTCCGTTCCCCGGAAAATCCCTCGCTTGCGAGCTTGTAATAATAAGTTGTGGCCGGCTTGAGGCCGCGGTCCAAAAATTCCGTGGAGTCGGTTTCTTCAATCAGGTGCGACAAATCCGCGGGGAAATCCGGGACCGCGCCGCGATAAATCTTGAAAAGAAAAGCCGGGCCGCTGCTCTGCTGATATTTCCAGCTCAATTTTATTTCCGAGCTGGAAACGGCTTCGGCTTTCACGGCTATGGCCGGGCCCGGCATCTGCTCCTCGTCCGGGCCAAAGAGCTGTATTTCGCGGATGCTAACGCCTTTGCCTCGGCCCTGGGCAAGGAACTCAATTTTCAGGAACCGCGCTTCAACCGGCTTTTCAAAATTGAAGACCGCGGGCGCGCTCTGCTCGAAGAAAGCTGTTTTCAGAACCTTGAAATTCTTCCCGTCGCGGGAGCCAAGCAGCGCGTATCTCGAGGGCCGGTCCTTGCCGAAATTTATGACCACTCTTTTGACCGGCACCACGGGCATCAACTTATTTCCCAGCTCGAGCTGAATCCATTCACTTGAGGCTTTAGAGCACGCCCAAAAAGTCTCCTGGTCATTGTCCGCGGCATAAGCCGGCACCCGCCAGTTCCAGACCTGCGGGGCAAAGAGCATGATGTTTCCGCCCTTGATTTCGGCAAGCCGGCCCCGGCGATAGGAACTGGCGGAGACCACGGCATTGGTCGCGCGGTTCAAGCTGGTATTTTGCAGGGTTTTGGTCATCGCCTCCTCCGCCTGGACCCGGCCCAGGATAGTGGCAAAAAAAACTGCAAGCGCAATTTTTGCCGGCTTCATCTCACGGCCTCATTTGTAAATCCGACTGTATCGCCTCGCATATTCGCTGCGATAGGCGTCGGCAAAAGCCTGATAATTGTAGGCAGGCTCGGGCCGCAGCTTCCAGGAAATCTCCACCCTGGACACCTCGGGCCCAAAGCGCACCTCCCCGGGCTTGAATTCCACTGCTTTTCCGTCTGCAATCACCTGGCTGACTTCGGCGAAAAACGGGAAATGAATGACAAGCTGTTCCGGCTGCTTGCGAAAGTCAGCGGTGATGGAAATTTTCAGCGCCGAGGCCTCGGCATCGGCCTTGAAGCTGACCGTTCCGAAATAGGTGGGCGCGTGATTCACCGATATCTCATCTCCGGGCTTGACCCATTCCGGGCTGACCACGCTCAAGAGATGCAGATTATTGTTTTCCTCCCGAACCATCATATTGCGCAGAAGCGTGTTATAGAGCGCGGCATACCAGCCGTGCGGGGGGAAGTTGCAGGAGATGACCCCGGCAATTCCCGGGCAGTAATCGCGGTTGGACCAAGGGAACACCGCCCATTCAAACCCCTGATGGCAGGACCCGGTGTGCACGAGCATGGAGTAAAGGTCGGCGAGGGCGTTCTGCTGGTCGCCCTGGCGAATCGACATCTCGGTGACACGCTCGGTTACATAATGATGCATGGACCGGCGATAGGTGGCAATGCCTTCCTTGTAATGACGCGCGCGATAGTGCGTGAAAGTGCTGACCACCAGCGGGTCGTCCGGGGCGATGAAATTCGCGGGATAAACCTCGAAAAGATTTCCCCAGTCAACCCCCAAAGGCACATCCATGCCCGGCGGGATGCGGCCGTGATTTCTTTGCGCAGCCTCGCCCACGCGCTTGAAGAGATTGTCGGCAAATTTTTTCCTGAAAACCTTGAAGCCGTCGCCTGTGGCCCGGTCGCCTGCGGCATTGGCCACGGAGATGGCGCCGTCAATTCCGGCCAAGGCCCAGAAATTATGTCCGGTGTATCGTCCGATTATCCATTCATTATCCATGGCCGAGGTCGGGGGCATGAGACCGTATTGGTCCTTGGCCGTGGCATCCTCAAACCAGGCTATGGCCTTCTTGACCGCGGGCAGGATTTCCTTCGCAAACTCGCGGTCGTTGGCCAGCTTGATGTATTCGCCGAAGGCCCAGAGGCTCTGGCCAAAACCGTCAAGCTGTCCTGGCTGGGAAATGAAATTGCCGCTCTTGTCCTGGTAGGACAGGAAATGGCGGAGCAATTTTTGCGAGTCGTCAAAATGTCCCCAGAGCGCGTACATCCTGGCGAAGAAGGACCCGTCGCGCAGCCAGAAGCGGTTATACTGGAAGCGGTTGACGGTCTGGTAAATCTCATCCGGCTTGGGATATTCCTGGCACATAATGTTATGCACGAGCGCGGCGCGGCTGGCGTTAATGACTTTTGGCTCGGCCAGGCTGATGGTCATACCCTTGCTAACAGCCAGCGCCCAGAACCTGGTCATGGCGTTGAGATATGCGCTGTAGTCCGCGGCGGAAAGCTCGGCCATTGAGGCCGGGTTGTTGGGCACAGGCTCTTGCGGGAACTTGAAGGTGAAAGTCCGGGATTCCGAGGGCGCCAGGTCGAATTCATATTCCGCGATGGAATTGACTCGCCAGCGCTCAAGCACGAAAAATCTGCCTTTCCGGTAGGGCGTCCCTTGCATCTGCCATTGGCGCGATGGCTTCTGGTCAAAGTAATAGATAATCTTGCCCGCGCGAACCGCGGCATTGCCGTTGAACTCACAGGTCCAGAAGCGGTTGAAATTACCCTGCACCATATCCTGCGAGCGGTGGTCCTTGGTGCCGAACTTGTGGCCAACGGCCAGGCCGGCTTTCGCGGGTTTGGTCCCGGAGTTGGTCGCGGTCATGCGGATGAAATTCATTGGCCGGGTTCCGTATTCTCCATCCAGCCAGTATTGGAAAGCCTCCACCTGATAGGTTATGCCGCCTTCCACCACCTTGTATTGGATGCAGGGCAGCCAGCCGTCAAGCAAGGTGTAAATCCTCTGGTTCATTTCCTTCAAACCCCGGGTGAAGAAAACCAGCTCCGCGGAGCCGTTGCAGAGCCTGCCCTCGGGCGTGACCATAGTGGCAAAATGCTGGCCGGGAAGACCCATCTGATAGACCTGCTGGGCGAAATAGGAAAAGGTGGTTGAGCCTTGGTCAATTGCCGGGTCAATCATGGGCGGGACATCGAGGAAGAGGATAGCATTGGTCAGCTCGTTGGCGAACAGGGTTTCTGCGCTTCTTAGCGGGTCCAGCTTGAGCGGCTTGTCGGTCTGCGACAAAACCGGGGAAGCGAGCGCGAGAAAAGCGATGCAAGCGATAAATATTTTTCTCATTTTGCGTGTGACCTCCATTGCCTCCCAAATTTTCGCACAATCGCCAGATAGTCGTCAACCGAAGAAATGGAGGAGACTGATAATCAGGATTGGATTTGCCGGCCGAGCTTTTGTTCCAGGATGGTCAGGAGCCGGTTGAGGAAAAAGGCGGCGAAGAAGAGGAATCCAAATTCGATGAGGTATCGGAACCTGGCCTGTCCCACAAAAAAGCTGTAAAAGAAGGTTGTCCAGAGGGCGAGGAGATAAAAGATGGAGAGCTTGCGCCAGAGATGGCGGGAAAGAATTATTCCGGGAATAGTAAAAGCCAGCAGCGTGAGGTAAATCAATTTTCTCGCCAGCGGGAAGCTGGTTGCCATTTCCGGGTCAAACCACCAGATGGCGCGGAGCCTAAGCGGGATGAGTTTGAGGAACTCTGGGGGGTGAGTCTTAATCCAATCCATTGCCGCGTCTCCCATCAGCCGGTCCTTTTCCGCCTCGGTCTGGGCAAGCTCGATTTTGCGCATCAGCTCTTGCGGGAGCCTATCGAGCATTTTCTTTCCGTCCCTGGTATAGAGCGCTCCGGTGGCATGAGGATTATTGCCATACCAGAGATTGGGGCCGCCGTTGGTGGTCAGCGGGACCCATTGGTGGAAGACATGGTAGTTCCTTATGGTCCACGGGCTGATCACGGCTGCGGCGCAGACGCTCCAGAGGCATGCCGCAAAAATGATTTTGCGAAATTGCGGTCTTTGCCAGAGCCAGAACCAGAGGAGGTAGAGGCAAAGGAAAGACAGATAAAAGCTTTTGGACAGCGCGGTCAGGCCGATGCAAGCGCCGGCCAGGAGGTGGTATGAGAATTTATTGCGGCGCATGGCGAGGAGCACGAGCAGGAGGGAAAGCTCAAGCAGAAAGACATCAATGGTGAGTTGGTAGGCAAGCGCGGTCCAGTAGGCATAAAGCGGATAAATGGCGAGAGCCAGGCCGGAAAAAATACCGACCCGCTCGCTGGCCAGCCGTTTGCCGAGCAGGGCAAGGATGAGCGCGGAGCCGCTTCCAATCAAGGCCTGGGTCAGCTCCACGGGAAGATAGTTCTTGCCAAAGAGCCAGAAGTGCAGATAGAGGAAAACGCTGTAAACCGGGCCGACCAGCGCAGAGGGCATTTCGTTCACAATAAAGGCGAGGGTGTATCCTTTTCCGGCAAGCAGGTTGAGCGCGATGAGCTCATTTTCCATCCCGGAGACCGAGTTGAAATTGGCCAGGAAAAAAATAAGGGCGAGGCGCAAGCCGAGCGCGAGGCAGAAGATGAAGGCCAGGTAGTGCCGGAAACTAAATCTGGCGAGAAATTTTTCCAGCCCGGAGACTGCGCCGGCGAGGGCGCTTGCGCGGGCTGGTTCTCTTGGAGTCATCTATTTATTCATGGACTTGAGGAACTCGCCATTGTGCTTGGTGCCCGAGACCTTGTCCAGGAGGAATTCCATGGCGTCAATGGAATTGAGCGGACTCAAGACCTTGCGGAGCAGCCAGACCAGTTGCCTGACCTTTTCGTCCACCAGCAGCTCCTCGCGCCGGGTGGCCGAGCGGTTGAGGTCAATGGCCGGGAAGATGCGCTTTTCCATCATCCTCCGGTCAAGCACAATCTCCATGTTGCCGGTGCCCTTGAACTCTTCAAAAATCACCTCGTCCATCCGCGAGCCGGTGTCAATCAGCGCGGTGGCGATTATGGTCAGGCTGCCGCCTTCCTCAATGTTGCGCGCGGCGCCGAAGAAGCGCTTGGGCTTGTGCAGCGCGGTGGAGTCAACGCCTCCGGTGAGAATTTTGCCGCTGGGCGGGACCACATTGTTGTAGGCACGCGCCAGGCGGGTGAGGGAGTCGAGGAGGATCACGACATCCTTTTTGTATTCCACCAGGCGTCTGGCTTTTTCCAGAACCATTTCCGTGACCGCCACATGGCGCTGGGGAGGCTCGTCAAAGGTGGAGCTGACCACCTCGCCCTTGACGATTCTTTCCATTTCCGTGACCTCCTCGGGCCGCTCGTCGATGAGCAGGACGATGAGGTAAAGCTCGGGATAGTTGTTCATAAGCGCCTTGGCGATGTTCTGGAGCATGACGGTTTTGCCGGAGTAAGGCGGGGCGACAATCAGGCCGCGCTGTCCCTTGCCCATGGGCGTGAAGAGGTCCAGGACGCGGGTGGTGTATTCCGTGGGGTCGTATTCCAGGCTAAGCCGGTCGTTGGGATAGATGGGAATGAGGTTATCAAAATTTTCCCGCTCCCGCGCCGCTTCCGGCTCCTCAAAATTGATGGCCTCAACCTTGAGCAGAGCAAAGTAGCGCTCGGTGTCCTTGGGAGGCCTTATCTGGCCGGCAATGGTGTCCCCGGTCTTGAGATTGAAGCGCCGAATCTGGCTGGGCGAGACATAGATGTCATCCGGGCTTGGGAGATAGTTGTAGGACGGCGACCGGAGGAACCCGAACCCGTCAGGCAGGATTTCGAGCACGCCCTCGCCGTAGATCAGGCCGGACTTTTCAGCCTGGGCCTGGAGGACTGCGAAGATGAGGTCCTGCTTTCTCATTCCGGACGCGCCCTCCACCCCCAGGTCTTTGCCTATCTTGACCAGACTGTTGATCTTCTTGGTCTTCAGCTCCTTGAGGTTGAGCTGGGGCTGGGGCTCTGCAGGAGGTTTTTTCTTCTCCTCTTCCTTGGGCGCCTGCTCCTGGGTTGGGGCCTCGGGGTTGTTATTTTTCGTCAGTTGCTCTTCATTGTTCTCGCCGTTTTTGGGCATAGTCTACTCCTTGGCCGGCTTTGGAAGCCGGATGTGATTTTTGCAGTTATGACAAGGGACTCA
>Ga0315282_10011939_pt1 | contig 13366 bp, 11 predicted proteins | sample YL17G07_20_MG_FD_203693 | JGI IMG/M metagenome (GOLD analysis project Ga0315282, IMG submission 203693) | Sediment microbial communities from Yellowstone Lake, YNP, Wyoming, USA - YL17G07_20 | ecosystem: Environmental > Aquatic > Freshwater > Lake > Sediment | place: USA: Wyoming | collected...
TTGAGACCCTTAAGAAAATTGCGAAAGCACTTGAGATTAGTATTGATGATTTGATAAAATAATGATATGGAAAATAAAATAAAAGTTGCAATTGCAGATTTTCCTCCTTTAATTATTGCAAAGGAAGGGCAATATAGAGGCTTTGAGATAGATTTGTGGAATGCAATTGCTAAAGAAATTAAAATAGATTTTAAGTACGAGATACATAATTTCAAGGAAATTATTCCATTGTTGGCTGAAAAGAAAATTGATGTTGGATTGGCTGGTATAACTATTAATGAAAGGCGCGAAAAAATAATTGATTTTTCGCACCCCACATTTGAATCGGGCCTGCGTATTTTATTATCAAAGAATAGAAAAGACATAGATTTCGTCGAGACAATTAAATCTTTTGGTAATCTTGCATTTAAACGATTAGCTAAGCCTCTTTTTGTTTTTTTGTTAATTACTTTTATATTTGCCAACACGCTGTGGCTTACAGAAAAAAGTAGCGGCTCATTTGCCTCAACTTATTCGCCAGGAATTATTCAGGCAGCTTGGGTATCGTTCAGCACTATCATTGGATTACTAACAGGCGGTTCCTCTACTTTAATTTATGATGTTCATACTTGGGGCGGAAGGTTGATACTTATTTTAGGACATATAATGGGTCTTGCTATTTTAGGTTTCTTGATAGGAGAGATAACTGCTTTTATAACCACAAAAAAATTAAGGTTGAATATTGAAGGACCAAAAGATTTGCAAGGGAAAACAGTCGCCACTGTCGCCGGGACTACAAGCGAGGACGTGCTAAAGAGTTTAGGCGCGGCAATTGTGCCAACAATAAAAATAGAAGAAGCATATGAAAAACTTAAAAAGAATAAAGTTGAAGCCGTGGTATTTGACGCACCCGTCTTAGTTTATTATTCGCTTAATGAAGGATTGCCATGGACGGAGATCGTCGGTGAATTATTTGATAAACAAAATTATGGTATTGCTTTACCAGAAGGAAGCCCTTTGCGAGAAGAAATCAACAGAGCATTTTTGAGAATTAAAGAATCCGGGCAGTATGATTTATTCTATAGAAAATGGTTTGGTGAAGATTTAACGATGGAATTATAGGGTTTCTTAGCACAAAATTTTGCGGCGGCGAAATGCGTCCGAACTATTTTAAGAATAGTCCACCAAAGTGAATTTGTCGCTAATTTACTCTTATCTAAGAGGTTTTTTATTTTGGTTAAATTTCAAGAGGTTGGATAACCCAAGAGAATTGATGGTTTTATAATAACAAAGTAAAACTTTGATATATCAAAACTTCGTTTTGTTATAACAAAGTAAAACTTTGATATATCAAAACTTCGTTTTGCTATAGACAGATTTTAATTAAAATTTTAGAATAATAAATAATTTTTAAATTAATCTAATCCTAATAAGTTTCCGCCTTCAATCAAATTCTTGTTTAAAAGAATAAAAAATAATCACGTTTTTCCTTATATTAATACAGCAGAAATTTTAGATAACTAAAAAATGAAAAAAACTTTAATTATTATCCCGGGGTTAGAAGGCAATGATGCTTATTTTCAAAAACAGATTAAGTTTTTTGATGACAATTATGATGTCAGAATTTTTTATTTAGAACCTTCTGACACCCAAGTTAAAGAAATAAGCCAGAAATTAAGAAATTATATTTTAAAAGAAAATATTCAAAAACCCATTATTTGGGGCTTTTCTTTTGGGGGCACCGTAGCGATTAATTATGCTGGTAATTATTTTCAAGAGATAAGCGGTTTAATTTTAGGCTGCACTTTCAGCGCTTACGGTTTTTATCGCCGTTGGGGTGGTTTTTTAATGACCATTTTTGATCCCATTATTAATTATTTACCTAAAAGATTATTAATTTATATCCTGCATTATGGCGGCGTAACTTTAAAAGAATGGCCAATTTACAAAAAGCTAATTTATTCTGCTTATACCCAAAAACCAGCTGTTTATTTTAAGCGTTTTCGTTCTGCTTTTTATTTAGACCAGACATCTTTATTAGATAAGATCAGATGTCCTACCTTTATTTATGCTGGCGAAAAAGATCATTTAGTTTTACCTCAAGCCGCCTTTCTTCTTCATCAAAAAATCAAAAATTCTCAGTTAATCGTTTTTCCTAACACTAGTCATTTAGTTCATATTACTCAGGCCGAAGAATTTAATAAGAAATTATTAGATTTTTTAAAAACTCTTTAAGGTAATAAAAACAATTTCCGGTCGAGTAAATAATCTAATTGGTAAAGTAACAGTGCCTATGCCCCGGGTAATAAAAAGGGTACTATTATTTTTGTGATAAAAGCCGCGGGTATAGCCGTATTGGGAATGAATCACCGGCGTCCATAAATTAAAAAAGGAGACCTGACCGCCATGGGTATGACCGGCTAGAACCAAATCAATTTTTTCTAATTCAGATAAAGGAATTTTTTGAAAATAATCAGGATTATGAGAAAGCAAGATAATAAAATCATTCATTTTGGCATCCTGAGTTATCTCTTGATAAGAAGGTTTTTCTGTCCAGAGATCTCCGACGCCGCCAATTTTAATTCGCTCGGAATCTAAATTAACCCAATCAGCTTTATTGTCTAAAAGTTCAATATGAGCGGCTTGGATTTGGTTTTTAATTTTTTCTGGGTCAGACCAATTATCATGGTTTCCCAAAACAGCATAAACTTTAAAACTCGGCTTCAAATCTTTTAAAGGATTTAAGCAGACATCAATATAATTTTTGCCAAATTGAATATAATCGCCGCCTAACATTACCCAATCCGGCTTAAGATAATTAATTATTTTTACCAACTGTTTTACCCGATTAACAGAAAAATAAGGACCGCAATGAATGTCAGAAACGAAAACGATGGTTTTATTATTAAAACTCTTTGGTAAATCAGCGCTTTGAAAACTTAAACGATTAACATCTATCCAAAATGGTTCCACAAAGCAATAAAACAAAAGCAGAATGATAACAAGATAGAGCCAGCGTTTTATTTTATGGTTTTTTCTTTGAGGCATAATTTTATTTTAACGATTTTTTCTTAATTTCACAATTTCTTTTTCACTTGAATTTAATCTCTTTTAAGGGTAAAATAGAAAATCTAAGTTAATATTAAAACAGAACCGAATTGAAGTATTTAAACAACTTTAATTTTTAAAAATAAAGAGTTAAGAGAACGGCAATGTATTAGCTTGACCCGCACCAAAAAATAGGCGAGGTGCTGGAGTGGTTTAACAGGCCTGTCTTGAAAACAGGTATCCCGATAAATCGGGATCGTGAGTTCGAATCTCACCCTCGCCGCCAGTTGGGGAAAGAGCGTTTGGCTTGCCCAAGAATTAAAATAATGTCTTTGTCTAATCTCAAAAAATCCAAATTTGGTATCTCTAAAAATGTTTTTGTTTTGGGGTTGGTGAGTTTTTTTTAATGATGTGGCATCGGAGATGATTTATCCGGTCGTACCGATTTTTTTGACCTCAGTGTTAAAAGCGCCAGCCTCAGTGGTTGGTTTAATTGAGGGAGTGGCAGGAATTAACAGCTAGCCTTTTGAAAGCTTTTTCTGGCTGGTTCTCCGATAAATTTAAGAAAAGAAAAATTTTCATTGCCGGCGGCTATTCTCTTTCTACTTTTTCAAAATTAATTATTGGTTTTGCCCGAAGTTGGCCTTTTGTTCTTCTTGGCCGTTTTATAGACCGTTTCGGCAAGGGGATTAGGACTTCGGCGAGAGATGCGCTTATTGCTGAAAGTAGCGATGAAACAAAAAGGGGTAAAGCTTTCGGCTTCCATCGGGCATTAGATACCTCAGGAGCAGTAATTGGGCCTCTGGCCGCAATATTTTTAATTAAATTTTTTGGCGATAATCTAAGGCCAATTTTCTACATTGCCTTTATCCCCGGTTTAATTGCCGTTTTGCTTTTAGTGATTTTGGTTAAAGAAAAAAGGATAGAAACAGGGAAAACAATTTTACCAAAATTTTCTTTGAAGAATTTAAGCCCCTCATTTAAGATTTTTCTTATTTGTAGCATTATTTTTGCTATTGGTAATAGCTCGGACACTTTTTTAATTTTAAGAGCGAAAAATCTCGGTTTAACTACCAGTTTAGCTGTTTTTGCCTATGCTCTTTTTAATCTTTTCTACGCAATTTTTTCTACCCCCGCTGGCATTTTAAGCGATAAAATTGGTCCTAAGAAATTACTTATTATTGGCTTTTTTCTTTTCGCCCTTATTTATTTTCTTTTTGGGATTAATCAATCTCAGATTTTGATTTGGCCGCTTTTTGGTTTTTATGGATTTTATATGGCTCTGACTGAAGGCGTGGGTAAGGCTTACGTGAGTCTAATAGGCGATAAAGAAAGAATGGCAACTTCCCTTGGTATTTATCAAACGGCCACCGGTATTTGCACTTTTTTGCTTCTCTTATTGCCGGCTTGCTTTGGACTTATATTGACGTTAGCGCGCCATTTATCTTTGGAAGTATCATGGGCAGCAATTTCCGCTTTTTTGTTTGTTGTTTTGAAAAATAAAACTTGCTAAAATATAAGGACCTGCTTTATATAATTTTGTTTTTCAGTAGACGATTTAGCGCTAAGAAGAAAAACATTGAAAGGTCGAGCGTAGTACGGTTTACGGGTCGAGTATTTAAACTATGGTAAAAATTGCTAAGGGGTTGGCTATTGCAATATAAGAATTAATAAAATAAAATGAAATCTATGAACAAAAAAATTATTTTGGGAATTTTGGTGATCGGGATACTTACAATAATCGCAAGTCTTTTTATATTTAATCACACTAAATCAAATAAATTACTCAATTCAGATAAATTAATTGATATCGACGATATCGACGATGAGGAATATAATGTTTATTCGGCATTAATTAGGTCAACATATGGAGATAATCCAAATACACTGCCTGTGATCGTAGAGGATACTACGTCGCCGCCCGAAGGTGGCTTAAGTGGAATATCGGCAAAAGAAGTGCAGCAAGAGACTGTTGATAATTTTAAAAAAGCAAACCAGCAAAGTTATCTGCTTAAAAGAAGGTTTAATCCATCGATTAATTATATTTTAATTAGTCAAGAGGAACTAAAAAATATTTTTTCTAGAGATTTAGTTAGGGGATGGGATAAATTTCATAAAAAATATCCCAATTCTCAAGGTATAATAACTTTATCCCGGGTTGGCTTTAATAATCAAAAAGACCAGGCATTAGTTTATATTGGAGATCAGTTCTCCTCGCTATCAGGAGCAGGGAGTATCATTTTGCTTATTAAAGAAAATAATGTTTGGAAAATTAAACAAAGATTTATGCTCTGGATTTCCTAACAGGTATGTTAAGCATGTATTTATATCATGTATTTATATTTAGAAAATTTATCACTAAACCAAGTGAGGTTTCAATTTTCGCTGGAAACAAAGCAAAAAATTTAAAATATTTACTAAAGATAGGGAGGCGAAGTGGTAAAATATGACCCCTAATTTATCTCTGGAGTTTCAAGGAAGGCCGCTTCCGTTAATAAAACCAATTTGCCTGTCCGCCTCTGGCGGATATTTTTCAAATACACACCCCCCAACTAATAGAAAATGATAAGAAGTTAGAAAGAATTGGCGAGGGTTAAAAATAAGATTAGATAAGGAAAATTAATTGAATTTTTTAAAATAAGGGATAAAATATCACTAAGCCGTAGAAAAGCGGTGGGGTGGCAGAATGGCAATGCGCCTGTCTTGAAAACAGGTATCCCGATAAATCGGGATCGTGAGTTCGAATCTCACCCTCGCCGCTGAGAAAATAAGTTTTGGAGCGAGATGGCAAAAAGCCAGTGAGCTGGTGGCGTTTCAAGGTTTAAATTTCATATCCCTTCTTTAAACTTTAAATTTAATTTTTATGAACGATAAGGAAAATCACAATTCTCATTTAATACCTCGACCACCCGTTGTTGTTGTGATGGGCCATATTGATCATGGCAAAACGACTCTTTTGGATTATATCCGGAAAACTAAAGTGGCGGAAAAAGAAACAGGAGCCATTACTCAACATATTGGCGCCTATGAGGTAGAAATAGTTTTAAAGGACAGCAGTAAAAAAACAATTACCTTTTTGGATACGCCCGGTCATGAAAATTTTAGTCGGATGCGATCGCGCGGCGCTCAAGTGGCTGATTTAGCTATTTTAGTAGTAGCGGCCGATGAAGGCGTTCAACCGCAAACTATAGAAGCTTTAGAACATATCAAAGCAGCTAATATTCCTTATCTGGTGGCCATTAATAAAATTGATAAACCCAATATTAATTTAGATAATATCAAGAGAAATTTAGCGGAGAGTAATATTTTTTTAGAGGGTTGGGGCGGCAATATTCCTTATGCGGAAATTTCTGCTAAAACCGGTCAGGGTATAGATAATCTTTTAGAATTAATTTTATTATTGGCAGAAATGGAGAATCTTAAAGGAGATCCCAGCCAACCAGCCGAAGGAGTGGTTATTGAATCTTATTTAGATAATAAACGAGGTTATACTACCACCCTTTTAATTAAAAACGGCACTTTACATAAAGGAGACAATTTGGTGATTGGTTCTTTAGAAGATAAAGTCAAAATCGTGGAAGATTTTAGAGGGCAAATGATTGAAACAGCTGGTTTTTCTTCGCCGGTGCTCGTAGTTGGTTTTAAAGAATTGCCGATGGTGGGCGAAAAATTTAGAGCGGGTGATTTAAGCGAAATAGAATTAGCTAATTCATCGGATAAAACAAAAATTTATTCTCATCTTGAATTAGTGGGTGATTCAGAAATTTCAGAAAAAATATTTCTAATTATTAAAACCGATGTTTATGGTTCTATTGATGCTTTAAGAGAAGAATTAAAGAATATCGCCGCTGAATTAAATTTAACTTTTGGAATTTTAAAAAGCGAAGTGGGCGATATTAATGAAACAGATTTAAAATTAGCGGAAACGAACGGAGCTTATATTTTAGGTTTTCGCGTCAAAATTAGACCAGAATTAAAAACTATTTTAGCCGTTAAAAAAATATCTATTATTACCGGGCAAACTATTTATGAATTAAGTGACGAATTTAAAAAGAAATTAACTGAAACTGCCCCTCAAGAGAACAAAGTAATTTTGGGGGAATTAAAAATTTTAGCTATTTTTAAACCGGTTAAAAATAATCAAATAGTGGGAGGCGAGGTGATCAGTGGTCAAATTGAAAATCAGAGTTTAGTGGAAATTTATCGCGATCAGGAATTAATTGGTCAAGGCACGATTTTAAATCTTCAGCAAAATAAATTAGATGTTAAGGCCGTGACTAGTCCTTCTCAATGCGGTTTATGTTTAGAAACAAAATGCCAATTAGCGATTGGCGATAGATTAATTTGCTATCGTTGGGAAAAAAGGAAATAATATTTTATATATATGAGCCGTCGCCAAATTCAAGTGGCTGAATTGATTAAAAGAGAATTAAGCGGAATATTAGAACGCCATTTAGATCGCTCTCCTTCTACTTTGGTTACCATTAATGAAGTAGTAATTAGCCCTGATTTTTTAGAAGCCAAAGTTTATGTTTCTATTTTTCCGGAAGAAGAGAGCAAAAGAGTTTTTAAAGAAATGGAATTAAAGAAAAATGATTTTTACTCTTTGTTATTTAAAAAATTAAAAATGAAAATCGTGCCCAAAATTCAGTTCCACTTAGATTGGCGGCCCAAAGAAGCAGATAAAGTTGAAAAAATTATAAAAAAATTACAAAATGAATCAAAGTAAGGCCTGGTGGCGAAGTAGCTAACGCAGCGGTCTGCAAAACCGCGATACGTGGGTGCAAATCCCACCCAGGCCTCTAATTGAATTTTTTTATTCAGATTAAAATAATCAAAAATCAATAAGCCCAGGTGGCGGAATTGGTAGACGCGTTGGACTTAAAATCCAATGAAGGACTTCTTCGTGTGGGTTCGAGTCCCACCCTGGGCACATAAAATTTTCGCTTCGCTCAAATTTTGAGTAATTAGTAATTTGTAATTAGTATCGGTTAGAACGAAATTTTGTAAAAAGAAAATTTTTATAGTATCATAATAATTAAATAAATTTCATTAAAATATGAATAATCGAGCTTTTTCTAAAATTTGGGTTATCATTGTTATCATCATTATCCTTTTTGCCGGAGGAATTTTAGTGTGGCATTATTTAGGTCAAAATGAAACCACCAATTGGAAAACTTATAAAGATGAAGCATATGGGTTTGAAATAAAATATCCTTCGGATTGGGAGATTAAAGAACTCGAGGCAAAGCTTCAACCTTCTATCACTTGGGAAGAATATCATAATGATTGGAAAGAATATAATTGTGATACAAAGAGCACCGAAGAGGAAATATTAAAAGCATATAATTGGATGAAGAAAACTGAATATTTGGGAATGAGATTGGGATTATTCTCGCCGTCAATACCAACCGTGGTTCAGGATGGGTTTGGGACAGGGGTAAACATAAGTTTATATGCTAATCCTGAAAAATTATCTTTTACTGAATGGTTCAAGTTCGCAAAGAAGTGTTGGTTTTATCTTTATCAACCAATAGGTTGTTGTTACATAGACAGCGGTTACCCGGGGATGCTCAATGATTCACCTATAAAAATCATTAAAGTTTCTGGGGTAGATGCTACAGAAATTAATCTTGAAGGTGATATTGGTAATACAGGTGCTGCGTACTGTGGTCGTACTTCGTATATTTTTATTCCCCATGGCGATAAAGTATATGAGCTTCTTTTTGTTTCTTCGTGGCCTTATAAAGAAAACGGATGTGAATACAAAGAGGCTAATTCCAAGATGCACGATGAAGTTGTTTCAAAAATTGTTGAGTCATTTAAATTCCTGAACCCTTAAAATGCTTTCTATTTTTGGGTTTTTAAGTAGGCAGTCGTCATAGAAAAATTTGAAATTTTTAAAAGTACGGCGAGCCCGCTCGCGGGCGAGCCGCAAATTGCAGGGTTCTCCTTTATCGCCCTCAGTGGTGAAACACGTTCGAACTATTTTTAATATAGTGCCTTACTAATAAATTTTTTTAATTTATAAAACTTTTTTAAGAGAGATTCTCGCTTGGGTTTAAAGACTTTATATTTTATGATATCTTTTAATTATCTGTTTCAAAGGCCGGTCTTTTTAAAATCGTTTAAAACAAAATTATGCGTTTAAAAGATAAGGTAGCAATTATTACTGGTGCTGGCTCTGGTATTGGTCAAGGAATAGCTTTGGCATTTATTAAAGAAGGAGCCAAGGTTATAGTAGCTGATTGGTCAGAAGAAGGTGGCAGAGAAACAGTGGAAAAAATTAAGAAAGAGGGCGAAGAAGCGATTTTTGTAAAAACCGATGTCAGCAAAGCAGCTGATATTAATGAGATGGTTAAAACTTGTCTAGAGAAATTCGGCCGGATAGATATTTTAGTGAATAATGCCGGTATTGTTAAATTCGGCAGTTTTCATAAAATATCTGAAGAAGACTGGGATGCGGTTTTAAATGTTAATCTCAAAAGCGTTTTTTTGGCTTCAAAAAAAGTAATTCCTGAAATGCTGAAACAGGGTCAAGGGAAAATTATCAATATGGCTTCAATTGCTGGTTTAGTTGGTTTTGATAAAAGCGGTCCTTATTGCGCTTCTAAAGGCGGAATTATTGCTTTAACCCGAGAAATGGCTTTAGAATACGCGCCTTTAAAAATCAATGTCAATTGTATTGCTCCGGGTGTGATTAAAACAGCGATGACCAAGGATATGTTAGCTGATCCAGCCACCAAACAATTTTTAGAAAGCTCTACTCTTTATCCCCGTTTAGGCGAGCCAGAAGACATCGCTTATGCCGCTGTTTATTTAGCTTCTAATGAATCAGATTTTATCAATGGCGAGGTTTTGGTGGTTGATGGCGGATGGTTAGCCAAATAATTTATAGCTGATAGAATTTTAGATATTTGTTTTAACAAGGGTTATCCTTCGATTATCCTCAGGATGGATGGTGGGGCAGAGCCGAACCATATCATATGACAAAATGCCTAACAACTTAAGTTTTAAAAAATATTATCCCCAGCGAGACCCTTGGTCTTTTAAAGGTCAATTTGGTTATGTTTTAATTATTGCCGGCAGTGAGAAATATTCTGGTTCACCAATTTTTAATGGTTTAGCGGCTTTAAGAAGCGGCGCTGATTTAATTACTATTGTTGGACCAAAAAGGGCGATGGATATTGCTGCTTCTTTTTTGCCGGATATCATTACTTACCCCCTTGATGGAGAATTGAAATTAAAGCATATTCCCAAAATTTTAGATTTAGCGAAAAATTTTGATTCATTAATCATCGGTTGCGGATTAAATAGAAGCAAAGAAACTTATCAGGCAATTAGAGAAATAATTAAGAAGGCTAATTTACCAATGGTGATTGATGCCGAAGCCATCAGGGCCATAGCCGAGGAGAAAGGGATTGTGAAAAACAAAAAAGTTATTATTACGCCTCATACCGAAGAATTTAGAATTTTAACTGGTGAAAAATTAAAACCAGAAATTGAGGATAGAAAAGAAAAAGTAAAAAGATGGGCCCAAAAATTAAAAGCCGTAATTTTACTTAAAGGTCATATTGATGTTATCTCTGACGGTAAAAAAATTGCTTTAAATAAAACTGGTTCTCCTTTTATGACCAAAGGCGGTTTTGGCGATACTTTGAGTGGTATTGGTGGCGCTCTTTTGGCCCGCCGCCTAAAACCTTTTGAGGCAGCTCAATTAGCGGCTTATATTAATGGTTCTGCTGGTGAGTTGGCTGCCAAGAAGTACGGCGAAGGAGTTTTAGCCAGCGATATTTTTGAATTTATTCCCTTAGTGATTAATCAATAAAGAGAATTTGTTTAAAATCTAAAAACACCGCTCAAAGCGGTGTTTTTAGATGAATTAAATTATTGAATTATTAGAGAATTTCTACGATAGTATATTTGACCCCGAATTCTTTGGCTGCTTGAGTATCGTTAAACCAAATATCTATATGGTTAGAATCATATCTTTCATTCATTCGATCTTCAACCACAAAAGTTTTGTCAGGAAAAAGAAGAGGAAAACGAATTTTAGTGCCAAAAGGCAAAAAATTAGAAGCAACAATGCCATCTTCGACCCATTTACCTGAAGCAGTGATAAAAGGATCATTATCTGTTTCTTCTATTCTGGAAGAATAAGCGGTAATCACCACCTCTTGAACTTTCGTTACGTTTTCTTGGATAGGGCTATTTTGGGGAAAAAGAAAAGTTTGGTCGCTCACCGGCAATTGATTTTGATTAGAATAATTGAGATTAGAAGGAGCTTGTGATAGTTCATCAGCCATTAAGCGGGGCCAAGTACTGGCCAAAGACATAATAATGACCAGTACTATCCAGCAGCTATATTTGGCGAATTTAAGCCAAAAAAGCCACTGTCTGAGAGAAGAATTACACATAGGCAATTTAAAAATTCCCTTTAATTGGGAATTTATATTATTATACCAAAGCCCGGAAATTAGTCAAGAGTTCTTTTAAGTGGTCCTTCATCTTAGCTTTTTTCAATTAAACTCGCTTGGCATTCTTTTAAACTTGAATATTAGATAGGATATAGTAAGATATATAAGTAAGATATATAAAAAGGTTAAATTTATTTATTATTTAATTTATATATATGGAGAAATTTATTAATGCCGGGGCAATTTCGGAAACCAAAAAATTATTCCCTTTTCGTCCTAAACCCAAAATCAATCGATTTTGGTTAGGAGTGATAGTTACGATAGTGGTCATCGGTTTAGGCTATTTGATTTTTATTCTTTTAAGAAGCGGTGGCGTAGAGTTTGGTGTTGTTGGGCCGAATGAAGTGAAGGCGGGCGAACCTCGAGAATTTAAGTTAATTTATCAAAATAATTCCCGAATTTCATTAGAAGACGGAGAATTGCTTTTAAATTTAGGAGATGGCGTCGTCAGTTTAGAATCACCTAATGAAAGAATTTTAAGAGCAAATATAGGGGAAATTAAATCAGGCGAAAAAGGCGAGCAGATTTTTAAATTAATGTTCTTTGGAGAAAATCGAGCCAGCCGGAATTTAGAAGCGGTTTTTCATTATCGGCCAAAAACCATCACTTCTCTTTTAGAACAAAAAACTAATTATTTAGTGGTGATTTCCGGTTCTACTTTTAAAGTAGATATGACTTTGCCCCAGCAAGTTTTACCAGAACAAGATTTTCCGATGAATATTTCTTGGGAAAATCAATCCGAAAATAATTATCAGGATGTTAAAATAAAAATTGATTGGCCAGAAAATTATAATTTTGCCTCTGCTCTGCCTCAGCCCTCGGAACAGAATAATATCTGGTATTTAGGGCAAGTGCCAGCTGGCGGCCAGAATAAAATTGATATTAACGGATCTTTGTCTGGTCAGGAAGGCATCTCCCGAAAATTTGTTGTTAATGTTTTAATTTATTTAAATGATCGGGCCTTTGTCTTAAATCAAGTAGAAAGTTATTTGGCTGTCATACCCAATCCCTTGGTGATGTCTGCTTCAGTCAATGGCGATACCGTTTATAACGCTAATATCAGCGATGATTTAAATTTTAGAATCACCTATCGGAATGATCACCAAGTTGGTTTAAGAAATGTGGTTATCAAAGCTAAATTAGATGGATCGATGTTTGATTTTTCTACTTTAAAAGCTTATAAGGGATATTTTTCCTCCAAAGACAAAACCATTACTTGGAATAGCACTAATATGCCGGAGTTGATTGTCTTAAACCCCGGCGAATCAGGAGAAATTAATTTTTCCATTAAAACCCTTAAAAATTATGTGGTTAAAAGCGCGGCTGATAAAAATTTGATGATGACAATGAAAGCGACCATTGATACTACTACCATTCCAGAAGCGATTGGCATCAATTCTCCCATTAAAGCAGCCGCCCAAGTTATCGTAAAAATTAATACCAAAGCCGATTTATTGGTTTCCAGTTTTTATCGCGACGCACCAGCTAATATTATTAATGCCGGTAAATTACCTTTAAGAGTCGGTCAACCTGTTCAATTTACTATTCATTGGAAAATTAAAAATTATACTAATGCTATTAATAATGTAGTCGTAAAAACGATTTTACCAACGGGCGTCACTTTTACTGGCCGGTTAGCTGGCAATATGGGTGAAAATCAAGTCACTTATAATGACCGAACAGGCGAGGTAATTTGGACTTTAGATAATATTCCAGCTAATAGCGGTATTTTAACAAAAGCCTACGAAGCTATTTTCCAAATTGAAGCTACGCCAGCGGCTAATTCTGTTAATCAAGCCATTAATCTAACTAGCGAAACAACCTTAACTGCCCAAGATATGTTTACTCAGCAAAACATCTCT
>Ga0315282_10011940_pt1 | contig 13363 bp, 10 predicted proteins | sample YL17G07_20_MG_FD_203693 | JGI IMG/M metagenome (GOLD analysis project Ga0315282, IMG submission 203693) | Sediment microbial communities from Yellowstone Lake, YNP, Wyoming, USA - YL17G07_20 | ecosystem: Environmental > Aquatic > Freshwater > Lake > Sediment | place: USA: Wyoming | collected...
CAAGGCCAGGCACCCCCCCAGCAGCAGCCCGTGCACCACGGCCTGCTTTCGGGGCGTCAGCAGACGGATGCTGGCGTGGGCGTAAGCATACCCGCCGAGCAGTGCGACCTGGAAGAAGACCATGCAGGTGGTCCAGACCGCCGGCGTCCCGCCGAACCACGGCAGGATGTGCTTGGCGATTATCGGCTGGACCTGAAACAGCAATAGCGCGCTGAGGAAGATGGGGAATGCATAGAACCACATGGCCCTGACGGTCCTCCGGGGCCGCGGCGGCCCCGCAAAGCGTCCGACGCCGGTCAGAGCGAGCGACGCCCTCGCAAAGCCGACACAGGCACTTTACTCGGAGGTCAGCCGGTTCCGCAAGGGCTATGGACACCGTGTGCCTTCGGCGTATGATACATGTGCAGGCCAAATGATTGCGGACGCTACCGGCCGGTGAAAGAGGCGCGGCGTGAGCTGGATGCGGGTCAACAGACGGCGGTTGGTGCGGGCGGCCATTCTTCTGGCGGTGATCGCGGGCATCGCCATTGGCATTGAAGCCTGGCGCCAGTCCTACTCATACCGCGTGGCCAGGCTCGTCGCCAGCGTGCAGACGCACCAGCGGCCGTGGTATCTTGCCTGGCTGGGGTCGCCTCCGAAGCCGGCGAACAAGATCGCGGTGATCGAGGCGCTTGTTGCCCTCGGCCCGCCGGCCGAGGCCGCAATCGCCGACCAGGTTGCGAACGAAAACGAAGACTCCCGCTTCTGCGCCGCGGCCGCCCTTACCGAAATAGGCACCAGGCGGAGCGTCCCGGCCCTGATAGAGGCAATCAAGGCAATCTGGGCGAACAAGGCAAGGGCTCGGACCGGGGCCGCGGCTGCGTTGGGCAAGGATGACACTTCCATAGACATGATGTGCCTTGCCCTTGGCCATATCGGTGACCCGCGGGCGTCGGATGTCCTCCTGGGGGATATAGACAGAGGCGGCTGGTCGCCCGATTGGGTGTGGCAGCCAAGGGCCATCGCGCTGTGCCTGATCGGCGAACCCCGGGCGGCTGTGCCGTATACCGAATGCTCCATATCTCTTGGCGCCAGTCATTGTCCGGGCCCGTCTGTGGACCTTCTGTGGAGGGTCGTCAAGCTGCACGGGCTTTCCGGCGTCCGGGGAGTTCTGGACAATCCGGATGCCAATGTTGCCAACAGGGCCGCGTGGATGCTTGCGGACTGCGCCGACGAGGAGGTGGTGACGTTCTTTCTGCAAAGGATCAAAGATGGGAAGTTCAAGTACTATGACGAGCACTGGCCGGTTTCCGCCGAGCACAGCCGGGATGTTCTCTGCCGCCTGGCTGAGCCGCAACCCGGGGATAAGCCCCAAATCGGACCTGACGGTGCCATCGAGCTCTTGAAATTCATCGTCGATGACCAGCAGGTTCTCCAAACGCTGCGCCGGCTGGCCGGAGTGCCCGCGCAACCAGGGTCCGGCGACCTGCGGATCGGGGGCGCGGAGGTGCTCGCCGACGCCCGGCGGCAGGAGGGCCTGGGCCTCGTCCAGAAACTGATAAGCAAGGGAGAATTCAACGGCGCGCCGGAGGCTGTCGTGGAGATTGAGGCAGAGGAGCAGGCCGGCAACGGCGTAGATCGGGGCCGGTTGGCGCGGCCAAACTTGCCGGACTGGTTCTTCCCGCCGGGAGTGTTTGAAGAAGAGATGTCGAATATGGACAAGCCCTCCGTCTGGAATGCCAACGATCTATTCAGGATTATGAAGGGGTCGGGCAACCTGGCTTCCGCATGCGACCGGGTGGCACACGCGATGGCCAGAAAGCTCGATGCGATTCCGTTGTGGCGGAGATTGATGCAACCCGAACTCGGCCAAAACGGTGGCGATTCTATCACTGACGTCAATTGGCTTGTGGCATTGGACAAGGCGGGCGATGGTCGCGGCGCCCAACTACTGGGCAGGTGGATGACAGACTACGAGCCGTTTGGCTTGACGCCTCAAACAGACCCTGTGTATTTCCGCGACAGCGAGCAAGCCATTAACCTTCTGGATCGAATGACGCATTCAGAGGCCGGGCGGGTTCTGAGAGGCTTGTTGAAGGATCGGCGGCGCAGCGTCCGAATCCTTGCGGCCGGGGAGCTCGGCAAGCGCCGCGACAAGGAGGCTCTCCCGCTCCTGCAAGCAATGCTCAAGCATCCCGACGCCAGGCTCCAATACGCCGCCAGGCAGGCGATCAGGCGGATAAATGCGCCGGCGCCCCAGGATTCTCACAGCGGTAAGGGACAGGAAGCACATGAGCGCACACCTTGACGGCAAGGCCAATGACGAGTTTATCTGCGAGGAGCTTATTCCCGAGGCCGGGTCGGGCGACGCGGCGATGGCGTCGCGCGGCGAGCCGGGCCTGCCCGCCCGCTTTACATGGCGTGGCGAAACGTACGAGGTAGTGGGGGTCTTCGAGACATGGAAGACCCAGGGCACGTGCCGCCACGGCAGCGGGGAGATGTATCTCCGCCGGCACTGGTACAGGATCCAGGTGCGCCCACAACGCATCATGACGGTCTACTGCGACCGCCAGGCCAAGGACCGCCGAAAGCCCAAGAGTCGCTGGTGGGTTTACACGGTCCAGCCGTAGGCACGAGCCAATCTCCTTGCACTGTGTTTAGTTAGACTCTGCTGTTTCCGCGGCCTGGCGTGGGACCTTCGCTCGGCCCGGCTCAGCCGCGAGCACAACGACGCCAACGTGCTTTCGATGGGCCAGCGGATGCTGGCGATCCAGGAGGCATTGGAGATCGTGGACCTGTGGCTGGCTGCCGCCTTTGCGGGCGGACGGCACGCGACGCGGATACGGATGATAGACGAGGCCTGACTGGCGCGACGGTCATTGTGACGGGAAGTGACGTTCAGTCGCCCACGTGGCCTGCCTTCATTCCAGTTCCAGCGCCTGCCGAAGCGCCTCGGGCAGGTTGGGGCAGCGAAACTCAAAGCCGGAATCGAGGAGCTTTCCGGGTACCATTCGTGCCGAGGCCAGGAGCAGTTCATCGGCCATCTGGCCAAGAGCCAGGCGCACGGCGAATACCGGAGTGGGCAGCAGTGCCGGCCGGTGCAGTGCCCGGCCCAGGGCGGCGGCGAACTCGGCGTTGGTGACGGGGTTGGGCGAGGCGACGTTGACAGGCCCGGCCAGGTCCGCGTGGTCGATTATCCACCGGATAGCGGCCGTAGCGTCGCACAAGGCGATCCAGCTCATGTACTGCCTGCCTGAGCCGATCCGCCCGCCGATGCCGAGGCGAAACGGCGTAAGCATCTCGCGAAGCGCCCCGCCCTTGGCGCTGAGTGCTATGCCGAACCTGGCATTGGCAACGCGTATGCCGGCCGCGGCGGCCGGGGCGGTGGCGGCCTCCCAATCGCGGCACACGCCCGAAAGGAACATCTTGCCGGGTGCGGCGTCTTCCGCCAGCAGTTCGTCGCCGCGGTTGCCGTAATACCCGACGGCTGAGGCGCTGACCAGCACCCCCGGGCGCGCCTTGGCGGGCAGTTCGGCCAGGGCCTTGCAGAGCGTTTGCGTGCCCTGGACCCGGCTGGAGGCGATGCGGTCCTTCTTGGCCCGCGTCCATCGTTCGGAGATGGATTCCCCGGCCAGGTGGACCACCGCGTCCGCACCAAAACCCGCCAGGGCGTCGGCGTCGATGGCGCCCGCGGCAGGGTCCCATTGCACGTGTGGGCCGCTTGCGGCCGGGCCGCTTGGGGTCGGGCCGGTTGCGGCCGGGCCGCTTGGGGTCGGGCCGGTTGCGGCCGGGCCGCTTGGGGTCGGGCCGCGCCGGACGAGTCCGGCCGTCTCCCAGCCGGCATCGCGGAGGCTCGCCGCCAGGGCCGAGCCGATCAGCCCCGTCAATCCCGAGATGAGCACTCGCATGTTTAGATCGCTCCGTGGGCGGCCAGCCCGTTGCCGGGACCGCCGCGTCAGTTCATTCGCCATATCGCGAAGTTCAGCGCCGCCGCGAAACTCACCCAGGCCAGATAGGGCGCCATGATGAGCGCTGCCGGGATGGAGACCCGAAGGAAGCAGGCGATCGTCGCGGCGATTGCCAGCCACAGCAGCACGATGTCGATCATCCCGGCGACGGGGGATCGCATGCCGAAGAACAGCACCGACCACGCGACATTAAAAGCCAGTTGCACCGCGAAGACCGCCATCGCGGGCGGCGCCGCGGGTGTTCCTCGTCGCCAGACCATCCACGCCGCGACGGCCATGGCAAGGTATAGGACCGTCCAGACCGGCCCGAAGACCCAGTCGGGCGGGGTCCAGTCGGGGCGGCTCAGCGTGCGATACCAAGTTGAGACGGACCGCCCCGTAAAGAGCCCGCCGACGCCGGCCGCACCCATGACGATTAGCACGATGACTACCAGTGCTATGACTTGCCTTGCAGTGGTTCCCATTTTCGCCTGCCTTTCCGCATCGCCGGCACCCGGCCGGGATACACCTACATTGGATGCGCGCCGAAGCGATATTTCCAGTGTCCCCGCGATAGAATCAGTCAAGAGAAGAAACTTAAGCCAGGATTGGCTCGATGTTGCGAGAAGCAAAGAAGTCTTTCGAGAGGAGGCATGGTTGCTTGAGCCGGCGCCGAGCGTGGCCGAGGCGTCAGTCGTGGCTGTGGCCCTGGCCGTCGTCGGCGTCGTAGGCGCCCCCTTCGGCGACTCGGCCCTGGATCTCGATGCGCTCGGCGCTCTCGGCCTTGCCGTTCTGCGGGTTGACGGCGACGAGCATGCCGCACAGGCGCGGGTCGCCTTCGGCGACGTCGAACCGAGTCGGCATGGACGTTGTCAGCACGCTCAGCACGCGGTCCTTTCGCCGGCCCAGGACGCTGTCGTAGGGGCCGGTCATCCCAACGTCGGATATGAAGGCGGTCCCGCCGTCCAGCACTCGCGCGTCGGCCGTCGGAATGTGAGTGTGCGTGCCGAAAACGATGCTCACTTTGCCGTTGAGGTACCAGCCCATCGCGATCTTCTCGCTGCTGGCCTCGGCGTGAAAGTCGACCACGCGGATGTTGACTTCCGCGGGGATCTCCTCGAGCGTCTTGGTCACGGCCGGCCAGGGTGAATTCCAGTTGCCCATGTACATCTGGCCAAGGGCGCACGTCACGGCCACCTGGTAGCGGTTGTCCTTTGTCGGCACGACGGTCCATCTTCTCCCGGCCGCGCCCGGCAGGAGGTTCACCGGGCGGACGATGCGGTCGGACTGCTCCATGGCCTGGACGATCTCGCGCTTGCGGAAGACGTGGTCGCCGAGCGTGATAGCGTCGATGCCGCAGCGGTGGAGCTTCTTGACGATCTGCGGCGTGATGCCGCTGCCGCCGGCGGCGTTCTCGGCGTTGGCCACGACGAAGTCGACCTTTCGCTCCTCGATGAAGGCGGGAAGCTTGTCGGCGAGCACCATTCGGCCAGGCCGGCCCACGATGTCACCGACGCAGAGGATGTTGACGGACATATGCGATTGCTTTCCACGCCCCAAGGGCGGCCGGTGTGCGGAACAGCCCCGGCCGGCGACGCCACAGGCCGGGCCAAGTCCCGCCAGAACATGCGGCATTGTACACCAGTCGGGCAGCAGCCGCCAGCGGAAACCGGCAAACTCGCTTTGCCGCTTTGCCCCGGCCGCGCAACGCGGTACGATCATTAGACTATGCCGGACTTCAAGGTCGTGTCCAATATGACTCCTCGCGGCGATCAGCCGCAGGCGATCGAGCGCCTGGCGGAGAACATCCGCCGCGGGCAGAAGTTCAACGTCCTGCTGGGCGCCACCGGGACCGGCAAGACGTTCACGATGGCCCACGTAGTCCAGCGGATCAACAAGCCCACGCTGGTCATCAGCCACAACAAGACCCTCGCCGCCCAGCTCTACGAGGAGTTCAAGGAGCTCTTCCCCGAAAACGCCGTCGAGTACTTCGTCAGCTATTACGACTATTACCAGCCCGAGGCGTACATCCCGCAGCGGGACATCTACATCGAGAAGGACGCCAGCCGCAACGACGACCTCGACCGCCTGCGCCTGTCCGCCACCACGAGCCTTTCCAGCCGGCGCGACGTGCTGATCGTCGCCAGCGTCTCGTGCATCTTCGGCCTGGGCTCGCCGCAGGAGTACCAGAAGATGGTCGCCGCCGTGCGGGTCGGCGACGCGGTGGACCGCCAGGAACTGCTGCGAAAGCTCGTCGCCCTCCAGTACGACCGCAACGACGTGAACTTCAAGCGGGGCACCTTCCGCGTCCGCGGCGACACGCTCGACGTCTACCCGGCCTACGAGGAGTTCGGCTACCAGATCGAGTTCTTCGGCGACCAGGTCGACGCGATCCACCTGATAAACCCCACCACCGGCGACGCGCTGTCGTCGGTGGAGCAGGTGTTCATATTCCCGGCCGTGCATTACGTCGCCGACGAGGGCACCATCGAGGCCGCCGCCCGCGGCATCCGCAAGGAGCTCGACCAGCGGCTCATCGAGTTCCGCAACGCGGGCAAGCTGCTGGAGGCCCAGCGCCTCGCTGCCAGGACGAAGTACGACATCGAGATGCTGCTGGAGGTGGGCTTCTGCCCCGGCATCGAGAACTACTCGCGGCACCTCGACGGGCGATCCGCCGGCGAGAGGCCCTACACGCTGATGGATTATTTCGGCGACGACTTTCTGCTGGTCATCGACGAGAGCCACGTGTCGGTCCCGCAGGTCCGCGCGATGTTCAACGGCGACCGCAGCCGCAAGGAGGTGCTCGTCGAGCACGGCTTCCGCCTGCCAAGCGCGCTGGACAACCGCCCGCTTCGCTTCGATGAGTTCGAGGCGATGTGGAAGCAGGTGGTATTCGTTTCGGCCACGCCGGCGGACTACGAGCTTGCCTGCACGGGCGGGGAGATCGTCGAGCAGATCATCCGCCCGACCGGGCTGGTGGACCCGCTGCTGGAGGTCCGCCCGGCCCGCGGCCAGGTGGCGGACCTGCTGGCGGAGATCCGCAAGAGAGTCGCCGCCGGCGAGCGGACGCTGATAACCACGCTGACCAAGCGCCTGGCCGAGGACCTCTCGGAGTACGTCCGCAACGAGGGCTTCCGCTGCCAGTACCTCCACAGCGAGGTGGACACGCTGGAGCGCGTGGACATCCTCCGCGAACTGCGGGAGGGCAAGTTCGACGTGCTGGTCGGCGTGAACCTCCTTCGCGAGGGGCTGGACCTGCCGGAGGTCTCGCTGGTGGCGATCCTCGACGCCGACAAGGAGGGCTTCCTCCGCTCGGCCACGAGCCTGGTTCAGACCATCGGCCGCTGCGCCCGCAACGTCAACGCCCAGGTGTTCCTCTACGGCGACCGCGTGACCGACGCGATGAAGCAGGCCATCGACGAGACCAACCGCCGCCGCGAAACCCAGCTCGCCTACAACGCCGAGCACGGCATAACGCCCGAGACGATCCGCAAGGAGATCCGCACGGCCCTGGCCGACCAACTGCGGGCCCGCAAGGTCGCCCGCGAGGCCATCCACGTCAGCGAGCGAGATTTCGACCTGCTGGAACTCATCGCCCACCTGGAAGAGGAGATGTACAAGGCGGCCGAGGAACTGGAGTTCGAAAAGGCGGCCAGGCTCCGCGACCGGATACAGGCCCTGCGCAACGAGGCTGAAAGCCAGGCCGAAAAGGCCGACGAGGCCGAGGCGCGCCGCAAGAGCGGCCAGGCGGCGGCCCTTGGACTTGCCGACATTGCGGCCCCGGCGGGCGCCGGCGACGGCAGGGGAGCGGTGGGGGCGAGGGATGTCGAACGTGATGAGGCGGAATACACCCCGCCCAAGAAGACCGGGCGCCGCGGACGAAAGATGCGGTAGGGCGGTCAACCGGCGCTGCCCTCCGCAACTTCAGCGAGCAGGAAAAGCGGAACCGGGGAGAAGCAAAATCGGAACCCGGAACAGCGGAACCCGAGACACGGAATCCACAACCTGGCCCCTGAAGCCTACCTCTCCGCCATTTTCTCGTAAACCTGGTTGTAGTAGATGGCGTTTTCGACCGGGGTGTTGGGCGGGATGTGGTTTCCGACGGCCAGGAAGAAGCCGGGGCAGTTCTTGCCGATGGCCATGCAGCGCTCGACCTCGCGGCGGATCTGGGGTTTGGTCCCGCGGAGCAGGATGCGGGTGTCGGCGTTGCCGATAAACGCGTGCGTCTGGCCGTAGGCCTTGGCGACGTAGGCCATGTCCGTCGTCGGCTCGAGCACGAAACCGTTCACGCCGCAGGCGGCGATGTCGTCGATGAAGGCGGTGTAGTTGCCGTCGGAGGTGTAGAGGATCTTCTTGCCGCTGTCGATCAGCGGGCGGAAGAAACGCTTGTAGTTGGGGAACACGTACTTGCGGTACCACTTGGGCGGCAGGAACGCCCCGGCCGTCCACACTATGTCGTCGTGGCTCATCACCACAGGCACGTCCGCGTCGGCGAGCGCCTCGTAGTATTGGAGCATCCAGTCCGAGTAGCGGTTGGTCAGGTCGCCGAATGCCTTGGGATCCGTCCCGGCCGCCAGGAGCAGCATCTCCCAGCCGAACAGGTCGATCAGCCCGGAGATGCACGTGGTGTATACGCCGGTCATGTTGACCATGTCGGGGTATTTGCGGCAGCGCCCCTCGTATTGTTTCTCGAAGCGTTTTACTGTCGCGGCGTGGTCGATGGCGCCGAAGGCTTCCCACGGGTCGAAGGCCAGGACCTGTTCCGGCCGGCTGAAGGGGCTGGATCGCGCGGTGTCGAAGTCGCCCCCGCCGTCGGCGTAGACGCAGTGGCCCATGCGGGTGCGGAGGTCCTTGAATTCCGAACCGTCGATGAGCGTGCACCAAAGCAGGTCGAAGTTCCACGCCATCATAAAGGCCATGCCGGCGGCGAGCTTGATCTCGTCGGAGCTTCGATGGGTGACCATCATGCCGGTGACGGCGCGCAGCAGTTCCCAATGCTCGGTGACGGAGTATTCCGTCCGCGGCACGCGCGGCGGCATTTCCAGGTTAAGCGCGGCCAGGCCGTCATGGAGGCTCATTCAAGGGCTCCTCGGCTCACGATGCCGGACGATGCCGGCAAAACGGCTCAAAGCTCACCAAACGGACCACGTCCGGCGGATCGCCAAGCCGCGTGCAACAAAATGCAACAATGTCCATGCTATCCTTTATAACATCCCGACGGGAACAGAAGTATATGTTCCGAGTGTCCAGGTGGCAATTGCCTGTTTTGAGGATGCCAAACAAGACATGCCGAGTCACAAGACATGCCGAGTCCTTGCAGAGGCCCATGTGCTCCAATATGATGTTGCTGTGGATGGCGGCATTCGTCCGGAAGCCTTGATCGCCCGGTTTCGAGTCCCGCCGGTCCGTTTCGAGTGACCGTCTGTAACGAGGGCGACGACACTGATATCACGCGGAGTGCCGCATGTTGAGCGGAGCATATGCCGAGTGCCTTGCCGCCCTGCGGGATGTCATCCCCGCGGAGCGATTGATTGTTGATCCGCTCCGAACGCTCACCTACGGGACGGACGCGTCGTTCTACCGTCTTGTCCCCAGGATCGTGGTCAAAGTTGAGAGCGAGCGGGAAGTCATCGCGGTTCTCGGCGAGGCGCGCCGCCGCAAGCTTCCCGTCACGTTTCGCGCGGCCGGAACGAGCCTCTCGGGGCAGGCGATCTCTGATTCGATCCTGGTAATGCTCGGCAATTCGTGGAACGGGCGCAGCATCGCGCCGGACGCGTCGCGCGTCACCCTTCAGCCGGGCGTGATCGGGGCGCAAGCCAATGCCGGCCTCGCCCCGTTCGGCAAGAAGATCGGGCCCGATCCCGCGTCGATCAATGCCGCGATGATCGGCGGGATAGCCTCTAACAACGCCAGCGGCATGTGCTGCGGGACCGCCCAGAACAGTTACCAGACGCTCGTCTCGATGAAGGTGATCCTTCCCGACGGCGCGGTCCTCGACACCGCCGATCCCGTCAGCCGCGAGAGGTTCGTCGAATCCCACCACTCCCTCGTCCAGGGGCTGCTGGCAATGTCGCTCCGCGTCAAAGGCGACCGCGCGCTGGCCGAGAGAATCCGCGCGAAGTACAAGATGAAGAACACCACCGGCTACAGCCTCAACGCGCTGGTTGACTTTGACGATCCGGTGGACATTCTCGGGCACCTGATGATCGGGTCGGAAGGGACCCTGGGATTCATCTCGGAGATCACTTACAGGACCGTCGACGAGCTGCCGCACAAGGCGAGCAGCCTGATGCTGTTTCCTCACGTCGCGGCCGCGTGCAAGGCGGTCGTGGTCCTGAAACGATGCCGCGTCGACGCGGTGGAGTTGATGGACCGGGCGGCACTGAGATCGGTCGAGGAAAAGGCCGGGATGCCCGCGTATCTGGCGGCGCTTGAGGCGGGCGTGGCGGCCCTTCTCGTCGAGACGCGCGCCGGGGACAAGAGCGGGCTGGACGGCCAGGTCGGCCGGATCCTTCGCGCCCTGCACGGCCTGGCGACGGTGCGCCCGATCGAGTTCACCGCCGATCCGGCGGAATACGGGAACCTGTGGGACATCCGCAAAGGGCTGTTCCCTTCGGTCGGGGCGATGCGCCGGACAGGGACGACGGTGATCATTGAAGACGTCGCCTTTCCGGTTGACCGGCTTGCCGAGGCGACGCTGGATCTTCAGGGCCTGCTGGCAAAGCACGGTTATCCCGACGCGATCATTTTCGGCCACGCGCTCGAGGGGAACCTGCATTTCGTCTTCACGCAGGACTTCAACGCCCCAGCGGAGATCGCGCGCTACGGGGGATTCATCGAGGAAGTGACGACGATGGTCGTCTCCAAATACGGGGGGTCCCTCAAGGCGGAGCACGGCACCGGCAGGAACATGGCCCCGTTTGTGCTCAAGGAGTGGGGCGCGGAGGCCTTCGCCCTGATGAAGGAGATCAAGGAGCTGTTTGACCCGGAATACCTCATCAATCCGGGCGTGATCCTCAACGCGGACCCGCGGGCGCACCTCAAGAACCTCAAGCCGCTTCCCGCGGCCGACCCGATCGTCGACAAATGCATCGAATGCGGGTTCTGCGAGCCGCGGTGCCCTTCACGATCCCTTACCCTCACGCCCCGGCATCGCATTGTGGCGTACCGGGAACTGGCTGCCCGGCGCGCCCGGGGACACAAGGCCCCCAACCGGGACGAATTCAAGGCGCTCTTTGACTATCAGGCCCTGGAGACCTGCGCCACCGACGGGCTCTGCGCGACCTCGTGCCCGGTCGACATCGACACCGGCAAACTGGTCAAGCTCATCAGGAGCGTTGAGGCGACGCCGGCGATGCGGCGTGCGGCCTCGCTGCTGGCCTCGCATTTCGGCGGCCTGACGGCCGGCATGAGGCTGATGCTCAACGTCGTGGATCGAGTCCACGCGATCATCGGATCAAACGCGTTGGGATGGCTTGCGCGGACGGCGAGGAAGGCGTCGGGCTCGCGGCTGCCACTGTGGAACGCCTGGATGCCGAGGGGGGCCGACGCGATCCGGCAGCGCCGGGAGCCTCCGTCGGCCGGGCGCGACCGCGTTGTCTACTTCCCGAGCTGCATCAACCGCACCATGGGTACGTCGCGCGGGGACGGCGAGACGGAATCGCTGACGACCGTCACCGTCGGACTGCTCGAGAAGGCCGGCTTCGAGGTGCTGTTTCCCGACAATCTCCAGTCGCTGTGCTGCGGCATGGCATTTGACAGCAAGGGGTTCAAGGAGCAGGGGGCGATCAAGGCCAAGGAACTTGAACTTGCCTTGCTGACGGCGTCTAAAGGAGGCGAGATCCCCGTCTACGTCGACATGAGCCCATGCCTGATGAGGATGAAAGAGACGCTCTCGCCCGCGCTGAAGCTGTACGAGCCGATCGAATTCATTCTCGATTGCATAGGGGACCGGCTTGAGTTCTCGCCCAGCGCCGAGACGGTCGCCATCCACAGCACGTGCAGTTCGATTAAGATGGGATTGAGCGGGAAACTCGCCGCCCTGGCCGGCAAGTGCGCCTCCAGGGTGATCGTCCCTGAAGCAGTGGAATGTTGCGGCTGGGCCGGGGACAGGGGGTTCACCTTCCCGGAACTGAACGCCTCGGCTCTCCGCACGCTTGCCCAGGCCATCCCGGGCGACTGCCGCGCCGGGTATTCCACGTCCCGCACCTGCGAGATCGGCCTGTCGGTTCATGGAGGCATCCCCTACAAGTCGATCGTCTATCTCGTCGACCGGTCGACAAGGGCGAAGCCCAAACCATGAAAGACGGCATTCGGCCGCTTCCTGCAACATTGGGCAACATAGGGGGCTTGGAAGCGACTTGCGGGAAAGCGGCGGAAATAGCTGGAAAAGGCCGGAAAAACAGGGTATTACAGGCAACAAAGATGCATCACGCGCCCGTAGCTCAATGGATAGAGCATCGGTCTTCGGAACCGATGCCCGCCCCGCCGAAGCAACGCAAACCCAAGCACTTACGACCGGCGACGACTCCGCGCGCAGCGCCAGGCGCAGCGCCGATTCCGAAAACGACCCCGAAAACACCCCCGCCGGCGACCCCGCCGCAAGCCCCGATGACTGCCCCCAGCGCGAGCCGGAAACGTGGTGCCCTGTCCGGGTGCTGGCGGGCCTTGTCGCGGCCGGGCTGGCTCTTCCTCGACCGGCGGGCAGATAGTTGAACCTGGGCCATTCCGGGCGTCCTGGCGGCGGGGCTGGAATACGGGCTTAACTTACACGACTTACGTCACTTAAACTGCACAAAAACCGTACACCACAGCCGCTTTCCGCGAACCGTTTTTTGCCGCAAGCCTGGGCTTGTAAGCCACTTGTGACGATTACCGCCGAAGGGCGTGTAAAGTGAGTGTGCCATGCGAGCCGTCGAGCCGGCAAAATCCGCCGCCGAGAGGGCCATTCTGGACGCCCTGGCGGCACGAAAGAAGTATAAGGTGGGTAACTTTACCCACTTTATAATAATGGTGAAATTGACGCCGAGACAGGCGAGGCCGTGGCAATGGACAAGGCCCTTGAACCCCTGGCCAAAGCGGAAGCCAAAGAACGGCAGAAAGAACATGGCAAGACGGCACCGGGGAAGAAGCGAAACACTGGTGGTAAATTACCACAAGTGAAGACCAAGACCCGCGCCTTTGCCGCCGCCGCGACGGGCAAGAGCGCCACAAGCCCGCAAGACTGGCGCAAATTGGCCCGTAGAGGCCACCAGGGCGACGATCCGCCTTCGGACGGCCCGTGGTAGCCTCGACACGAGCTTTGCCATTTCTCGGCCCGTTTTCGTGGGCCGGGAGCGACGCCAGACTACGCCATGCGCCGCCGGCGCCGTATCACCGCCAGCCCGCCCAGGGCCAGCAGCGACAGCGTGGCGGGTTCGGGGATGGCGAGGATAGTA
>Ga0315282_10011941_pt1 | contig 13362 bp, 10 predicted proteins | sample YL17G07_20_MG_FD_203693 | JGI IMG/M metagenome (GOLD analysis project Ga0315282, IMG submission 203693) | Sediment microbial communities from Yellowstone Lake, YNP, Wyoming, USA - YL17G07_20 | ecosystem: Environmental > Aquatic > Freshwater > Lake > Sediment | place: USA: Wyoming | collected...
TCTCGCCATATTTCTCTCGCTCCCGACCCACAACCATTATGGGCATATGCTCATAACCTGTCAAGACCCAATTCACCTTCCCCCGGTACTGAGAGGAATACGTACCGGCTCTCCCAAGCCGTTAAGGCGCTGGCGTAGAGTTGTTCTGTAACCCTGTGGCTGTGGATGTCTTGCGGAGAAACGCCGTGCAGTTAGAACACAAGCTGACCAGTGTTTTCCGGGCTCTGCCGGCGGGGCAGACATCGTTTCTTGATGTCAACGACTTCCGCAGCGGCTGGAAGCAGTAAGAGCAGGTGTCAAGTGGCAGAAGAACGGGGGGTGGGTGTTAGGGGCTGGGGATTGGAAGAAGGAGTGGCAGCGAACAGCAGAACGTAGGATGGGCAGGGGGCAGGGATCAGCGGAAAAGGAAGCGGATGACGTGTCATGTCGCCCCTAGCAGGGCCAGTCTCCAGGACCGGTTAACAGTCGACAGTCCACCGTCAAGAGCCGCAAGTGGTAGGTGGGGAAGGCGAGGAAAACGTGCCGTTATGTGGCTGTGGGGCGAGTTTCAATTTTGGAGTTTAGAACTTCAGCAAGAGATTCCCAGCGTTTCCGCGTAGGCATCGCGCGCCCGGTTCAAATCCTCCACAAAGCGTTTGCGCCGTTGTCGCAGCCTCTCGCCCTGTCGCCCGAGGCGGGCCGCCACGAACAGCAGTCGGGTCCGGGCGCACAGCAGCCACTCGTAGCGCCACAGGAAGGCTCCGGTGAGAGGCAGGGTCAGCGCGTAGTAACCCGCTGTCGCCCGTCCCAGCCAGTGCGCGCACAGGAGAACCTGGCCAGCGTAGCAAGCCAACACGACCAGGGCGCGCAGGAGCCACTCGAGCGTCCGATCCCACTCGCTCTCTCGCTTCAGCAATCCAGCCCAGAACAAAAGCACCCATGCCAGGAGGTGATTGGCCAAGCCATAGGCCGCGATGGGGAGCCCCACCACGCTTTCCAGCCAATACCAGGCGCGGACCACCAGCGATTGCAGCCACTCACCGCCTGCCTCCACCTCGATCTGGCCGAGCGACCAGCGCCGCCGCTCTTCCCGGTAGGCGTCGAGGTCATCTCGCAACGCCACCAGCCACCCGGGGTTGAGGAAGTTCAATTGCTCTACCCACTCCGCGATGAACTGGCTCAGCTTGAAGCCCTCAACTTTCTGCTTCGAGTCCGGTCGTGCGGCCCATTCCTCTTCGAGGTCGGTGCGCAAGACCTCTTCGAGATCGGCCAGAAACTGCCGGATATCGCCCGGCTGAAGCCGGAACGCACTTTGCTCCAAGGCCTCTTCCAGTTCCGCCGCGAATCGGCGGGCTGGAAGGTCGCCGGTGCCCGCCGAGAGGAATTCCTTCGGGGACAGAGGAGAATTGACGTGCATGAGCAGTTCGCTCGACTGCGACCGCCCTACGGGCAGAAACAGGTGGACGGGGAAAACGCGGAGATGGAGCTGGCCGGCGTGCTGGGACTCGGCCTCGACGGCGAGGGTCGCGGCGGCCTGGCCAACCGGCGGCAACTCTCCGGATTTTGCCGGCCGCTGCTCCGCGAAGATCACCACCGCCTCGCGCCGCGCCAGCGCCTCGCGCGCGCCCCAAAGCGCAACCGCTCGGGCTGCACCCTGCGGTTCATACGGGATCATGCCCAGCCAGCGCGCGAGCCGGCTCGGCAGGTATCCGCGTAGAAGGTCCTTATTCAGAAGACAACGCACTTGTCTGTCGAGCGCGGCCACGAGGATGAGCGCGTCCAGCAGGCTTGCCGGATGGCTGACCACCAGCATCACGGCGCCCGAGGCGGGCACCGCCTCTCCGCCGAGCACGCGAATCTTGCGGAAGGCGAAGCCAAACCAGATGCGGATCAGCCCGCGGGAAAACCGGTAGCCGCGCGCAACAACGGGAGTCTCAGGCTGCGAGTCAACGACCGAGGGCATGTTTCAGATTCTGTGCCGTCTCCTCAAGGATGATGCCGGCCTCGGGCGGCGGCGCGAGCGCGCCGCGCCTTGGAGACAGGCCGCGCGGGCATCGCGTCGCTCTCCCAACCCTCCACCGTCCCGATCGGCCGGACAATGGTATCGAACATGCCGTACACCTTCTGGAACTTGCGACCGCCTCTGTCCAGCAGGCGCAAGCGGAAATGCGGGACGCCGTCCACACGCGTCACGCGAATGGGAAAGTAGCCGTTCAGGTTGCTTTCCACGTAAGCCGTGACGTACTCCTGTTTCTTGCTCCACCAGGTAAAAACCCGGATGTGATTGAAGTCGAACTCCTGGGTCTCTTGCCGGTCGGCAACCAGGTACTGTGGCACCTGGCGGCCGTTGTCGTCCACCGCGTTGAGCACTACCCAGCCCACCAGATTAATGCTCTGCGCGTACATGGCGATGGGCTCGGGCACGTCGAGGGTTACGAGGCGGCCGAGAACCCAACCAGCCTTCGCCTCCGCGCGGACCAAATACCACACGTCGCGCGCCGGCTCGCTGGGTGCAGGCGCGCCCGGTTGCGGCAGCCGCTCCACCAGCCGCCGGCCGAAAATCTCCACGCTCTGATTGGCAGGAAGCTGGACGAGTTGAGGCGCATCGCGCGCAGGCTCGACGCGCAAATTGGCCGCACCCGACGTGTGCCCGGCCGCCTGCGGCTGGGCGCTCGCGAGTTCCCTAAGAAGCTGTTGACCTTTCTCGAACGAGGCAGAGTCAAGGAGATCGGCCGCTTCTACCCAGCCGGCACGTCCGTCGGCCATGCGGACACGCACCCAGTTCTTGGTTCGCTGGAGTACCTCCAGCCTGTCGCCTTGCTTCAAGACGGCGATGCCCACGCGGATTTGCGCCGGCGAGTCCACTACGCCGACCGACTCCGGCAGGACGTAGGCCACCTCAACCGGAGCGGCGTGCGCAGGCTGGTAAACAAAGTAGTAGTACGCCGCGCCGCCCGAGGCCACCAGCAGAAGACCGAAGATGATTTTCAGCTTGATAGGACTACTCCCTAAGACTAGTGAGGTCCAAGCCCGCGCTCCCGAAAAGCCGGGCGCGCCCTCTCCCGGGTCACTCCGCCCCGAAAGAAACTCCGATGGCTCGCGCCGCCCGCACGATGTCGCAATCCGGGGGAACCATTTTCAAGCGCCCGACCGCCTCGTCGAGCGTGCAACTGGAAATCGTGTCGCCCTTGAGGCAAACCATCCGTCCGAAGTGCTTCTGCGCCACCAGGTCCACGGCCGCCGAGCCCAGGCGCGTGCCCAGCAGGCGGTCGAAAGGACTGGGTGAACCACCGCGCTGGAGATGCCCTAGCACTGTCACCCGCACATCGTGCGGTGCCGCCCGGCCGATCAAGGCTCCCAACAGGTTGCCAATGCTCTTCTTCTCTGCAAACGGAGGTTCGTTTCTATACGCCCGCCAAATGGAGTCGTCGTCCTGCACCTTGCAGCCTTCGGCCACGACCACGACGCTGAAGCGATGCCCTGCCGCCTTGCGGGCCTCGATGTGGGCCAGAACTTTTTCGACGCGAAAAGGAATCTCCGGGACGAGGATAATCTCCGCGCCTCCCGCAACCCCTCCCTGGAGAGCAATCCACCCCGCGTCGCGCCCCATCACTTCCAGGATCATCACGCGCCCGTGACTTTCCCCTGTGGTGTGGAGCTTGTCGATGGCGTCGGTGACCGTGTGCAAGGCGGTGTCAAATCCAAAAGTCACATCCGTGGCGGAAAGGTCGTTGTCAATCGTCTTCGGCACGCCGACCAGGGGAACGCCCCGCCGGTGCAAATCCCGGGCAATGGTCAGCGTGCCATCGCCGCCCACGACGACTAGAGCTTCGACCCCCATCTTCTTGATGTTGTCGATGGCCACCGGCGAGAGGTCGCGCTCGACCTGTTGGCCGTTCTCCACTACCTTGTACCGGAAGGGATTGCCACGGCTGGAAGTGCCCAGGATCGTTCCGCCGCGGGAGAGAATCCCGCGCACCTGGAACGGCGTGAGTTCCTTGCTCTTCTCCGGCCAGATGAACCCATCAAAACCATCGAAGCTGCCTAAGACTTTCCCGCCGTATTGGTAATACGTGGTCCGCACCACGGCGCGGGTGACGGCATTCAAGCCGGGAGCGTCACCTCCGCCGTTGACCAGGCCGATTGTTCCCAGGGTGCTCATCAGCTCCACCTCGTTTCTGCCGGGTCAGGGCGGCAGGCCTCCGGTTCGAAGAAAAACCCAAAACCTTGACCGCCATTCTACACTATCTGCTCTGGTGTCGCGCCGGGACACACCTTCTCGCACCGCAGCAAGGAGGCGATACGAAGGCTGAACGACTTTTCATTCCTGGCCCAGCCGGAAGGCTCGAGGCTCTGCTCGAGTTCGAACCCCAGGCCCCTCTGCGCGCCGCTGCCCTGGTGTGTCACCCGCATCCGCGCTACGGCGGCACCATGCACAACAAAGTCGTCTATCGTGCCGCCAAAGGTGCCCTCCAGGCCGGCTTGCCAACGCTGCGGTTCAACTTCCGCGGCGTGGGAAGAAGCCAAGGAGAATTTGCGGACGGGATCGGAGAGCGGGAAGACGTCCGCGCCAGCCTCGATTACCTGGCGACCCGCTTCCCCCAGACCCCCCTCTCGGTGATGGGGTTCTCTTTCGGAGCCGTGGTGGGACTCCTGGCAGGCGCAGCCGACCCGCGCGTGGGCGCGCTGGTAGGGCTTGGCGTCCCTGCCGGGTCCGCCGACTTGAGTTCGCTGCACGGCGTTTGCCGGCCTAAACTCATCATCCAGGGAACGGAAGACATCTTCGGGCCGCGCGAGGAGGTGGAAGCGCTCTTCGCCGCGCTCGCTGAGCCGAAGCACCTCGACTGGGTCGAGGGAGCGGACCATTTTTTCACCGGCAAGCTCGACGAAGTCCAGTCGGCGGTGCGCTCATTCCTTCAACGAATTGTCGCGGCGATCACGCAAGAAGAAAAATAGGCTGGGCCACCCTTGGGTACCTCGGGTAGATTCTGGCCTGAGAAAGCCCAGGGCACCCCCCCGGGTCGCCTCTACATGGAATGGTGAAATGATGGCCGAGATCGAAGGCGAGGAGCGCGAACCACTCTACTGCCCCAACTGCCAGCGAGAGGTCGACGACCCCCTGGTGTGCGGCGACTGCGCCGCCGTCATCTGCCGCCAGTGCGGAACGCCCCTCGAGAAAGTGGATGAGTTGGGAATCGGCTAAGAATAGCCGGGATTCGGGGTTCGGATCTCGGGCCGGACGAGCCCGAGAAGGAGTCTGGCAAATCCCGAATCCCGTTCTTTCAGAAGGCCGCGAGTTCTTTCGCCACGCGCACGATATCGGCCGGCTGCGGCAGGACGGCGTCTTCGAGCACGGGATGGTACGGGATGAAGACGTCCTTGCCCGCCAGGCGGCGCACGGGCGCATCGAGATGCTCAAACAGTTCATCGGCAACGCGCGCTGCAATTTCCGCCCCGTAGCCCCACGAGATGTTGTCCTCATGCAGCACCAGCACGCGGTTGGTCTTCTTCACCGAGGCGGAAATCAAATCCCAATCGTAAGGATTGAGCGAGCGCAGGTCGAGGATTTCCGCCTGGATGCCCTCCTGTTCCAACGTCTTGGCCGCCTGCGTGGCGCGAACCACCAGCGACCCGTAAGTCACGATGGTCAAGTCAATCCCTTCGCGGACCAGCTTGGCTTTCCCAAAGGGGATCATGTAATCCGGGCCGGGGTAGGGGCTGCGGTTGTGAGTCTGACGGTAAAGATGTTTCGGCTCCAGGAACAGGACAGGGTCATCGCACCGGATCGCCGTGCGCAACAGGCCGTTGGCGTCGAGCGCGGTCGCGGGCATCACCACGCGCAGGCCCGGCAGGTGAGTGAAAATCGATTCCCCGGACTGGCTGTGATAGAGGGCGCCGCCCGCCAGGTACCCGCCAATGGGCGTGCGAATTACCAGCGGGCACGCAAAGGTATTGTTGGAACGCCAGCGCAGGTTGATCAGCTCGTCGCGGATTTGCATCATGGCCGGCCAGATGTAGTCGAAGAACTGGATTTCGACCACCGGCTTCAGCCCCCGCACCGCCATGCCGATGGCGCGACCCACGATGCTCGCCTCCGCGATCGGAGCGTTGAAGCAGCGGGCGCTGCCAAACTGGCGTTGCAGCCCGTGGGTGACCTTGAAGACGCCGCCCTTGCCTTTGACCTTGGCCAAGTCGTCCGGGTGACTGCAATCCGCCACGTCTTGTCCGAAGACCACGACCCGAGGATCGCGCGCCATCTCGTCGCGCAGGCAGGCGTTGATCAGGTCCACCATGGTCCTCGGCTCGCCCTGGAACTTGGGCGGATGATCGAAGCGCTCGGAGGTGGGGTCCACGGTGGGCGAATAGAGAAAAGCCAGGACCGTGGCGGGCGAAGGAGGCTCGGCCTCCAGCGCCTTATCGGCCGCCTCGCGCACGTCCTGCTTCACGGCCGCCTCGAGTTCCTTTAACTCTTTTTCCGTGATCAGGCGCTCGCTCAAGAGGTGCTTCGCCAGGCGCGTCACTGGATCACGCTTCGCTTCTTGCCGGCGAATCTCCTCGGGCTTGTAAAGGCGCTCGTCATCGGAAAGCGAGTGGGAGTAAGGCCGGACGCAATGGGCGTGGAGCAGCGCCGGGCCGCGTCGCTGCCGGAGGTATTCCACGGCTTTCCCCGCGGCGTCGTAGCTCTCCAGGAAATCCGTGCCGTCGCACTCCAGGGTCAAGAGGTCAGGATAGCTCCGCACCAGCCGGGAGATGCTGCCCCCCGCCGTCTGCGCGTCCACGGGGACCGAGATCGCATAGCCGTTGTCCTGCACCACGTAAAGCACCGGCAGCTTGCGGAGGCAGGCCCAGTTGAGCGATTCCCAGAATTCACCCTCGCTGGTGGCGCCGTCACCCAGGGAGACGTACACCACTTCACCGGCGTGGAAGCTGGAGGCGAGTTCTGCCGCTTCCGGAACCGCCGAAAAGTAAACACCCGCGTCCGCCGTGCCTACCGCTTGCAAGACTTGCGTCCCCGTGGGACTGGATTGGCAGACGATGTGCAACGCCTTCGAACACCAGTGGGAGGGCATTTGCCGCCCGCCGGAACAGGGATCGTCCTTGGAGCCGACTGAACCCAACAACATATCCAGGGGCGTCATCCCCACCTGCAAGCAGAACGCGCGGTCGCGGTAGTAAGGATAGAACCAGTCATAACCGGGCTGCAGATGCAGCGCCGCCGCCACACCAACGGCTTCGTGCCCTACACCATTCATCTGGAAAAAGGCGCGGTTTTGCCGCTTGAGCTGGATCTCTTTGTCGTCCACTTGCCGCGAGAGGTAGATCGTGCGGTAGGCGCCGACAAGCATCTCCCGGGAAAGCCGAGGAGCTTTCTGGACATGAGTCGTCGTGGCCATCAAGCCTCGCTAAGAAAGGGGTATGCACTTCGAGAGTCCTCTAGGTGGTGCCAAGCCAGATTATCAAATCCTGAGAGGGCAAAGTCAACCGGCTCGATGTCGGGTGCCGGGTGGCCGTCAGTGGTCAGTTATTAACGACAACCAAGCGGAAATCTCCCGCTCGGGCTGGACCGCAAACGTGAGGCCTGCAAAAAAGGCACGTGCGGACTGGTCGGGAAAATGGTACAACAACCCACGAAAGATCATTTTAAACCACCGAGTGGGAAGATGAGGTGTGGAATGGCAGAGAGAGAACTGTTCTACCAGAAGACCTCTTGGCACGGGCGTGACGCGCGCCTGCTGGGAAACGACAAAGTCCGGCTGGTAGTGTTGACAGGCGGCGGGCACGTCGCGGAGTTTCGCTTTGCGGAGTCCACGGGGCTTTCCACGGTGAGCGCGTTGTGGGTGCCTGTGTGGAAGCTGATCGAGCCTTATCACTACCGCGCGAAAGTGCATGCCGCGCGTTATGGGCCTCCGGCCGTGGGAAGACTGCTGGCAGGAATTGCCGGCAACAACCTTTGCCTGGACCATTTTGGAGTTCCGTCGGACGAGGAAGCGGCGCAGGGGCTGCCCCTCCACGGTGAAGCCGGGGTCTCGCGGTGGCGGAAAAAACGATTGGTGTTGACGCCGCGCAGACTTTCCTTGACGCTGGAAGTGAAGTTGCCGATTGCGGGCCTGCAATTCCAACGGGAAATCGAACTGCGACGCGGCGAGTCTGTGGTGTACTACAAAGAGACGGTGACGAACGAGCGCCAGGCCGATCACTTCTTCGACTGGCAGCAGCACGCGACCTTCGGCCCGCCGTTCCTCTCCCGCCAAGATAGCCGCCTGGCACTCTCGGGAACCCGTGGCCTGGTTTACTCCGGTGGATACGAAGGCAGAGATTTGCTCCAGCCGGGCGCCGAGTTCCGTTGGCCGAACGCTCCGGGCGTGGGCGGGGGAAAGGTGGACTTGAGACGTCCGCTCGCCCGGCGGGGGCGCGGCATCCTGGCTACGGTGCTCCTGGACCAGCGGCGGGAAGTGCAGTACGTCGCAGCCTACAACCTCCGGTATGGTGTGCTGCTAGGTTATACGTTCCGCTGGCAGGATTTCCCGTGGTCGGCCATCTGGGAGGAGAACCATGCGCGCCTGTATCCCCCCTGGAATGGCAAATCCGAGACACGAGGAATGGAGTTTGGTTCGACTCCTTTACCGGTAACGCCGCGTGAGGCTGCCGCCTTGGGGCCGTTGTTTGGAGCTCCGTCGTGCGCTGTCGTGCCGGCGAGAGGGAAGAAGGTCATCCGGTACGCATCGTTCCTGGCGGCCTTACCCAAGGGGTTCAAGGAAGTAAAAGACATTCGGGTCAGGAAGGGCGCCATCGAAGTACGCGCTGCGGGTAACAAGGAGCCGGTGGTAGTGGCGGCGGCTGGCGTGGCTCGTAACAACGCGATATTTCCCGGCGCGTGAGCCCAGGCGTGATTGCCCATAAACTCCAGCGCCGAGGGTGGATTTACAAAGATGTCGACACCCTACGCACACGGTCTTGAACACGAGCTAACGACAAATTGGGGGCTGGATGGGACCGCTGACGACCAATGAATGCATGTTAAATGCCCGAAGGGCGGGGACAGCCATTCCTGCGTTTAATATCCCCTATCTCCCTATGATGGAACCGGTCGTGGCGGCATTGCGTGACATGGAGAGCTTCGCCCTGATCATGGTGGCACGCCTGGAATGGACCAAGTTTGAAGCGCGAAGCCTCAAGGCTGTCTATGACGAGTACCAACGGGTCAAAGATGAAAGGTTCACGAGATTGCACTTGGATCACGTCCCCGTCATTGACGAAGACAACTTGCGAGTGGACTACGTGGCCGTGATCCGTGAAGCGGTCCAACTGGGATACCAGTCAGTGATGGTGGACGGCTCACGTCTCCCCCTGGATGACAATATCCAAGCGACAAAGAAGATCGTGCAAATCGCGCACACCGCAGGAATCCCGGTCGAAGGCGAATTGGGAGCCGTATTTGGTCACGAGGCCGGCCCGCTACCCTCTTACGAGGAACTCTTTGCGACGGGCAAAGGCTTCACTGACCCAGAAGACGCAAAGCGATTCGTTCAGGAAACAGGAGTTGATTGGCTCTCAGTGGCGGTGGGAAATATCCATGGTGCCGTTTTGGGTGTCGCGCGGCACAACAAGAAAGTTGAAGGGAGACTCAACATTGAACATCTGGATCGGATCAACCAGGCGATCAGGATTCCACTGGTCTTGCACGGGGGAAGCGGAATCAAGAGAGAATGCCTGCGGGACGCCATCCAGCACGGCATCACCAAGATCAATATCGGCACCGCCATTCGGCAGCCCTATGAGACAGCAATGAAGGAATCCGTCGCGGCCGGCCAAAAGGCGGTTTACGAAGCCTCCGTGCAGGTGCTCAATGAGGAACTCCAGGTACGAGGGGCGATGCACCAGATCAACTCCGATTGCGGCTGAGAGTTCCAATCCGGGCTCCTCATCGGCTTTCGAAAAAAGGAATCCCCATTCAGAAAGATTCTCCGGAGGTTATCATGGGAAACGAAAAGTCAAAATTCGCTTTATTCATCGGCAATCGCGGGTTCTTCCCCGCTTCACTTCTTACTGCGGCCCGCGACGAAATGGCTGGGGTGCTAGGAGATCTTGGGCATGAGGTTCTGACACTCGATGCGGGAGCAACCCGCCATGGCGCTGTTGAAACAGCCCGGGAAGGGGAGATTTACGCCAATTTCTTGCGCGCGAACGCGGGGAAGTTCGCCGGGGTTATCCTTTCGCTTCCGAATTTCGGAGATGAAACCGGGGCCGTCACCGCACTGAAGGATGCCGGGGTTCCGATCCTGATCCACGCTTACCCGGATGAGCTGGACAAGATGGCCCCAGCGCTACGACGCGACTCCTTTTGCGGCAAGTTCTCGATTATGGATGTGTTTTGCCAGCACGGCTTACCCTTTACGGCACTTAAGCCCCACACGGCGCATCCTAGAAGCTCGCGCTTTGCGGCAAACATCGACTACTTCGACCGGCTATGCCGGGTGGTCAAAGGCATGAAGTCAATGGTGGTCGGGGCCATCGGTGCGCGGACGACGGCGTTCAAGACGGTCCGCATCGATGAGATCGCGCTGCAAAAGAACGGGATCACCATGGAGGTGCTGGATCTTGCGGAAATCATCGCAAGAGTGGCGGCACTGAGTGCTGATGACAACAAGGTCAAAGCCAAGGCAGCTGTGCTCAAGAACTACGCCTCGTGGAACGGCGTCCCCGACGCTGCTCTCGGCACGCTGGCGAAGCTGGGCGTGGTTTTTGACGCAGTAGTAGAGGATTACAAGCTTGACGCGGTGGCCATCCGTTGTTGGGTAGAACTCCAAGCGCAACTCCACGTTTCGCCGTGCGTCTTGTTGAGCGAAATGAACAATCGCGGCGTCATTGCAGCTTGCGAAGTGGACGTGGGCAACGCAGTGGCCATGCACGCTCTCAGCCAGGCTTCTGGAAATGTTGCGACCTGCCTGGATTGGAACAACAACTACGCGGAGGAAGACAACAAGTGCATCCTTTTCCACTGCGGCCCGGTTCCGCAAGCGATGATGACGTCCAAGGGACAGATTAGCGACCACTTGATTCTTGCCAACACCTTCGGCACCGGAAGTGGGTACGGGTGCAACATCGGCCACATCGCTCCGACACCGTTTACTTTCAGCAGCATGCTTACGGATAGCGGCAAGCTGAAATTCTATGTCGGGCAGGGGAAATTCACCAAGGATACTATTCCGGAGAATTTCTTCGGTTGCGCGGGGGTGGCCGAGATCGATCACCTTCAGGACACCTTGCAGAAGATCGGATATGGGGGACATCGGCACCACGTAAGCGTCACTCCGGGACACGTCGCGGATCCTGTAAAAGAAGCGTTAGAGAAGTATCTTGGATACGAGGTGCAAATGATGTGAGTCTGCTGGGAATTGATGTGGGAACTACGAGGTGCAAGGCGGCTGCGTTCTCGGAGAGTGGAGAGTATCTCGCTGGTGCCTACCGGGAGTACCCGACTTTACATCCGCGGGACGGCTGGGCAGAACTTGACAGCCGCCAAGTGTGGACATGTGTGCGGACGACTATCACCGAAGTGGCCGCCCAAGTGACCAATGACCCCGTTCGGGCGCTTTGTGTCAGCTCTATGGGCGAAGCGATGACACCTGTATCCAAGGAGAGGGAGATTCTCGGCACGTGTATCTTGTCCTCGGACACACGCGGCGCCGAGTACATCGAAGCTCTTGCGGGCGACATCACGCCGGAGGATTTTTACTCGACTAATCCGAATATTCTGGGTCCGCAGTATTCCCTCCCGAAGCTCCTCTGGCTGCGGCAGCACCGGCCTGAACTCTACGCGCAAGCCCACAAGTTTCTCCTTTGGGGAGACTTGGTGGGATTCTTGCTGGGTTGCGAACCCGTCACCGGTTATTCACTCGCCAATCGCACACTTCTTTTTGATATTCGCCAAGAAGACTGGTCGGAACGATTGCTCGCTTTGACAGGAATCGAGCGAACGAAGCTCCCTCTGCCGGCGCCGGCGGGCGCCGTTGCCGGGACCGTCTGCGAGAGCATCGCTCGGGATCTGAATCTGCCGAAAGATGTGGCCGTGGTGGTCGGTGGGCACGACCAATGCTGCAACTCACTGGGAGCGGGAGTCTATCAGGCAGGAAAGGCAGTCTGTGGAATTGGAACTTTCGAGTGCATTACTCCCACGTATGATCACATCCCGCCTGCGACGTTGATGCTGCGGAACGGGCTGAATATTGAGCACCATGTCGTTCCGAAACTGTTCGTCTCGTTCATCTACAATCAAGCTGGGACCTTGGTGCGCTGGTTTCGTGACACGTTCGCTCGTGCTGACTGCAAATTGCTGCCGCCCGGTACCGATATCTACGATGTGCTGGCGCTGGAAATGCCGGCCGGGCCCACGCGACTGCTCACGCTCCCGTACTTTGAGATTACCGGCCCACCGGGCTTTGTGACAGACTCCTCTGGAGCTATCGTGGGCCTCAAGACCAGTACTACCCGCGGTGAGATCCTAAAATCGATCATGGAGTGCGTTACTTTCTATTTTGCCGAAAGCATCAATGCCTTGAGGAATATGGCAGTGGATACCTCAGAATTTGTCGCCACGGGTGGCGGAGCAAAATCGGACCAGTGGCTCCAAATTAAGGCTGATATCTTTGGAGTTCCTTTTGTGCGGCCTCGCATTACGGAGGGAAGCCTACTTGGGGCTGCGATCCTGGCGGGGATTTCAATCGGGGTCTTTCATACTCCCCTCGAGGGGGTTGCCCAGTTTGTCAAACGCGAGAAAGTGTTTGAACCAAATCCGCAGCGCCATCGGCTCTACCAGGAAAAACTTGAAGAATACCGCGAGCTATTTCCACTTCTCCAGGATTTCCTCGCCAAACTTGAGAAGCGCAAAGGGCAGCACTGCGATGGCCAGTAGCGATGCTTTCCCCGCTATCCGCTTCAGCCGCCATTTACGCCCCAGAATGGAGATTCCCGCTCAACATCGCTATCTCGGTAGATTGCATGCTCGATTGGCGAGAGGGCGCTGATGCCGCCTTTCGAGAGCAGGAGCACTCAGGCCCGTTGTTCCCAGGCTGAACCGCTTGTTCGGACCGGACGGGAAGTGCTTTGCAGGGGCGATGGACCATGGCCCCCACAATGAGCCGAATTCCCTTACCGGCATGCAGAACCTGGAGCAGGCCGTCCGCAAGGAAGCGATGGAAAGCAGGTGCCAAGTGTCCGGTGTCGGGTGTCAGGGAGCCGTCAGCGCTCAGCGAGGAAAAATTCGAGAAGCATCTCGGTAAGCCGGCGCGCGCAAAAGCCGTGTTTCAGCCGGGAGGCGTAAATGCGCGCATAGTTTTTCGGATCGTGACTCACCTCCCAAGCCTTGCGCAGGTTGCGCCGGGC
>Ga0315282_10011942_pt1 | contig 13361 bp, 8 predicted proteins | sample YL17G07_20_MG_FD_203693 | JGI IMG/M metagenome (GOLD analysis project Ga0315282, IMG submission 203693) | Sediment microbial communities from Yellowstone Lake, YNP, Wyoming, USA - YL17G07_20 | ecosystem: Environmental > Aquatic > Freshwater > Lake > Sediment | place: USA: Wyoming | collected...
GACCGCCTGCATCACCTCATGTGGGATGCCTGGGATCAGGCGAACCACCCGAAGCACAAGGCGTTCCTCGACTACTACCGCGCGGTGGACGGGTTCATCGGGCGGCTGCGCGAGCGGTTTGCGAAGGTCGCCGATGGCCTGGACGGGCTGTACCTTATGTCCGATCACGGGTTCACGAGCATCACGCAGGAGGTGTATGTCAACGCCTGGCTGCGCCACCAGGGATATCTCGAGTACGACAAGGACGCGCCGGAGTCGGTCGCGGACATCAGCCCGGAGAGCATGGCGTTCGCGCTCGACCCCGGGCGCATTTACATCAATGCGCGGGGGCGGTTTCCGCGCGGCTCGGTCGAGCCCGCCGACGTGCCAAAGGTCAAGGCCGACCTTCAGGCGGGCCTCGCCAAGCTCGAGTTCGACCAGCAGCCGGTGGTGCGGCAGGTGCACGACGCGGCCGAGATCTACAACGGCCCGGTCATGGACAAGGGCCCCGACCTGGTGCTGCTCGCGCACCGCGGCTTCGACCTCAAGGGATCGGTGAAACGCGCGGATGTCTTCGGCCGCACCCAGTTTCAGGGCATGCACACCTGGGACGATGCGTTCTTTTGGTCCGCTGCTCCGGTCGCCGACGACCTGAACATCGCTGATCTGGCGGAGATCATTGCTGCCGGGCTAGCCCGACCTGATGCTTCGCAGCGGCCGAGCTCGGCTGGTTATTAGTCCTGCGAACTGGCAGGAGAGTCACGTCTCCCCGAAGAACCCCCGAGATGCGCGCGTTCATGCGCGAGGCACGGGCACCAGCGACGACTGTAACAGCGGACACGACGCCAAGGACGATGATGCTGTGAACGCACAAGGCTCATCGACCAGCCCGCCATGGCGCGGAAGGAGGGCCGAACATGGGGTACGCTGACCAGGATCAATGGCTGCAGGAGATAGACCTCGGCGACTATGAAGATGCGGTCAAGAGAATCGTAGAAATCGCGCGTCAAGCCGCCAACGCAGAGGTGGCAGTCCTTTTCCTGACCGTGGATGGGATTCTCCTGGAGGCGGCGAGTTGGAAGAGCGAGTCGCGCAATCCGCCGCCTGCATCTCTGCTGCCAACATACCGCTTGCTCTGGTGGGAACAAGACGACCGCAAACTCGGCGGGATCACGGCTTACGTGGCGGTTCGGCGCAAAGTGCAGAACCTGAACCGAGTTGAGGTACGCGAGCACCCAGCTTGGAAAGGAAGATGGGACGACGTATTCCTAGAGGGCGTGCAGACTAGGTGCACAGGCATCCTAGCAGTTCCCGTCCAAACGAAGATAGGGGCAAAGAAAGGCGAGGCAAGGGTTCACGGCGTGCTCAAGGTCGAGAATCCAGGAGACGCCACAACGATTGGGCGTTTCAAACCCGAACACGAGAAAGCGATTGTGGGCCTGGCTCAGGCGGTTGCTGCCAAGCTCGGAACTTCAAGTGAGTTCTGGCGCAGATTCGTACAGACCAGAGCAGACCTTAAAGTGTCCTACCTCGTTGAACTGCCGGAAAGAGGACGTTCAATCGGCTACAACCTGTCGCAGGGCCTTGGCTATGCCCTGCATCTTCTGGCCGCGTGGCTGGGCTGCCACCAGTGCGCAGTGCATGTGTTCTGGCGGAACGGCGATGCACCTCGCGTGGACGTCCTCCGCCCGATTGACTTCGCGACGGAGGACTCGCCGAGGCAGAAGGGCCGAGAGCTATTCAGGGATACTCCGGCCGCTAGCGAGCTGGTCAGTTGGCTCAGACTCAAGGTCGGGCCGCAGATTGTTCAACGTGCTGTCCCCATTAGCCGTGAGCTGTGGAAGATGCTGTTCCCCGCAACTGGGCCTCAGGACAAGGTTGACATAGTTCGGCTAAAGGCGGGCAAGTATGATCTCGGTGCTGTCGTTGCCCCCCAATCGCCTCTGTGGGCAAGCGGAGGCGATGAGGCTGAGACCGCCGGTACCCTGGATACGCTAACTCGGCTCGCAATCAATGTAGTCGCAGTCCTCGGTCGTTTCATGGAGGACGAGTACGAAACCGAACCTAACACCTATCTGCCCGAGCACAGACCTGCGGGCGTATCTAAGACCTGTGCGATCTTGTTTGCTGACATCAGGAACTTCTCTCAGCTCACGCAGGTATTGCGCATGATGGGAAAACCTGGACTCATAGAGCGGTTTCTCGACCATTATTGTGCGAGAATGGGCAGGGTAGTCGGTGACGCTCCCTTGGGGAGGGTTGACAAGTTCCTTGGGGACGGTATCTTCGCGCTGTTTGGCGAGTACCTGGATACCCCCGAGGAAGATCGCAAGAACGAGCAAAATCATAAGAAGGTAGTGATTGCAGTCCACTGTGCATGGAAGATGCTTGAGCAATTTCGCGCGGTGTACACGGCATGGGTCACGATGGGTCTCAGTCGCACTGATATCTCCTATGGTCTATGGTACGCGGATGGGGACCCGGAAGAGGAAACGGAGCTCCAGGCCTTCCACGACTTGAGGAAGCTGTTCAACGAGGATGTTGAGATAGACCTCGCCATCGGCATTAACATCGGCGAAGTCTTCTTCGACTACCTAGGTGATCCAAGTCACCGCGAGTATACTGCTATCGGCGATCATGTGAATTTTACGCAACGACTGCAGGATGCAGCGCGTCGATATGATGAGCAGAAGGGCCGTGTTCGGGCAAACATCCTGGTGAGTCAGGCGGCTTACCGAGCTCTTTCTGACAACGGGTATCTCCTGCACGTGAGAGATCCCATCTGGCTTCAAGCCAAGGGTTTCGCCCTCGCCTACCCGGTCTATGAGTTGGATTACGAGGACGTGGACCACGAGAAGGTAGCCGCGACGGTACGAGACCTCGAAGATCCGAAACGCCTGTCGTGATCCTGCGCAGCCTTGGCAAGGCATCACGATTCGGGGGACGCGCAGCCTGATTGGGGGACCAGACATCCGCGGCTAACACGTCTCGGCAGGTCAGCGGGGGCGGGCCTCTTCCGGCTGGGGTCCAGGGCTTGGAAGCACGGCCAAGACGAGCTGTCAAGCAAAACGCATCGAGGCTCTGCGCCGCGACGACCGGACTGCTCTTGCGCGGGTACCGGGCGCCTGTCTATCGGCCTCGTCATCTCCCGCTTCCACCGTTGTCGCGCAGGCTCTGGCGGTTGCCTGCCAACAACCCCCTCTCCCCCTGCGCGCACATCGCCCTTCTTCCACATGTGGCGCGAATGCTCCGTTTTGGGTACCATAGTAGTGGCCGAACCGAGACGCCCGCCTCGGTCCTCGACATGCCTCGTCATGGCATCTCAACTCCGCTATCCTGCATTATTCATACTGCCAAGCGCGTCGGCGGGAGGATGTAGCATTCGCGCCGCATTTGATGCGGCGAAGCCGCACAAGAACTGATCGTACACCCTGCACTTGATCTGAAATCATAGTGAATAATCCGGGTTATAGACAGCCCGCAAGGCAGCTGGCGTTGCTCGTCGCGCTGGGCCTCGTGCTCGCCCTCAGCGCGGCGCCCGCGCACGCCTATATCGGCCCCGGCGCCGGGTTTGCGGTGCTGGGATCCTTCCTCGTCGTCCTCGTGACCCTGGTCCTGGCCGCGTTCACCCTTGCCACCTGGCCGCTGCGCTACATCGTGCGCGTTATTCGCGGCCGGCGCGCATACTCGCGGAGTAAAGCGAATCGCCTCGTCATCGTCGGCCTGGACGGCCTCGATCCGCGCCTCGTCGATCGCATGATGGGCGACGGCAAGCTGCCTAACTTCGAACGCCTCCGCCAGATGGGCAGCTACTCACGCCTCGAGACCACCACACCGCCGCTCTCGCCGGTCGCCTGGTCGAGCTTCCAGACCGGCGTCAATCCCGGGCGCCACAACATCTACGATTTCCTGACGCGCAATCCGAAGTCATACCTGCCCGATTTGTCATCGACCGAGATCACGCCGCCGCGCCGGTTCCTGCGGCTGGGCGAATATCGCATCCCGTTGTCGCGGCCGGGCATACGGCTGCTCCGCCGCAGCAAGTCATTCTGGAGCGTGCTCTCGGAACACGGCATCTGGTCAACCATCCTGCGCGTACCCATCACCTTCCCGCCCGAGCGGTTCAACGGCCTGCTGCTGTCGGCGATGTGCGTCCCCGACCTCAAGGGCAGCCAGGGCACCTTCTGCTTCTTCACCACGGGCGACCATGACCGGCAGCACACCGGCGGCGTCCGGCTGCCGCTGAAACGCAACGGCAAAGATCTTACTGCCAGCATCCCCGGTCCGCCCGATCCGTTGTCCCCGAACGGCTCCGAACTGGACGTGCCTTTCACCCTCACGCCGCGGGACGGCGGCGCGGTCTTGAGCGTGTGCGGCCAGCGCGTCCGGCTCAAGCTCGGCGAGCACTCGGAATGGGTCCGCTTGACGTTCAAAGCGGGGCTGGGGGTGAAGGTTTCGGGCGTGTGCCGCTTCATGCTCCGCTGTGTCGCCCCGGAATGTGAGCTATACGCCACGCCCATCAACATTGACCCCGAGCGGCCCGCCATGCCGGTATCCCATCCGGTGACGTACTCCATCTATCTCTCGAAGCTCTTCGGGCCGTACGCGACCCTGGGCCTGGCGGAGGACACCTGGGCGCTCAACGAGCGGGTGATTGACGAGCAGGCCTTCCTCGAGCAGACCTACCTTATCCACGACGAGCGCGAGAGGATGTTCTTCGACGCCCTGGGGAAGACACGGCGCGGCGTGTGCGCGTGCGTCTTCGACGCCACCGACCGCATCCAGCACATGTTCTACCGCTATCTCGATGAGCGGCACCCGGCCCTTCGCTTATGTCATCCTGAGCCCTTCGGCTGCGCTCAGGGTAAACTCCGCGAAGAGCCTGCCCTGAGCAACGCGAAGGGATCTCGCCCCGGACCACTTTCGTTTCCGGCGTCCTGCGTTAACGCGATCGAAAACATCTATCACCGAGCGGACGATCTCGTGGGCCGCGTCATGAGCCGTCTCGGCAAGAACGACGTGCTGCTCGTGATCTCCGATCACGGCTTCCGGTCGTTTCGCCGCGGCGTTAACCTCAACTCGTGGCTTCATCGGGAGGGCTATCTCGCGCTCAAGGACGGCGACTCATCGAGCGGCGAATGGTTCGCGAACGTGGACTGGGAACGCACGCGGGCATTCGCGATCGGGCTCGCCGGCATTTACCTCAACCGGAAAGGGCGGGAAGAACGCGGGGTGGTGACGGCTGATGAGGCCGATGCGCTGCGGCGCGAGATCGCCGGTAAGCTCTCCGGCCTGCGCGATCCGGACACCGGCGAGGTGGCCATCAACAAGGCGTTCGAGGCGGCGGAGGTCTATTCGGGGCCGTACATCGGTGAGGCGCCCGATCTCATTATCGGCTACAATGACGGCTACCGCACATCGTGGGACGGCGCTGTGGGCAAGGTCAACGATGTCGTGTTCGAGGACAACACCCGGAGCTGGAGCGGCGACCACTGCATCGACCCGGCGCTGGTGCCGGGGGTGCTCTTCTGCAGCCGGGCCATCGCCGCCGCGCAGCCGAGGATGGTAGACATCGCGGCGACCGCGCTGGATCTTTTCGGCGTCGAGCGGCCGGGATATATGGATGGCAGGTCGCTGTTTGGTGAGGGCGAATCGGCTCCGGATCGGTGACGATTGTAGGGCGGGGCTGCCTAGCCCCGCCGACCCGCGGAGCGGGGACGCGACTCGCACGCGCAGCGATCAGGGCAACGAGATATCTCGATGAAGTACGGTGACGATACGGAGAAGAAGTCGGAGACGGTTGCCGGCGAGTCCATCACCCGCCGCGAGTTCCTGAAGCGGGCGGGCGTCGCCGCGGCGGCGTTGTCGCTGCCGGCGGCGGGCGTCTTCGGCGGCTGCGCCCGACGGCGGTTGCCGCACGCGGCCAAGGCGCTGATCCTGGGCATGGACGGCGTCGAGCCGAAGATCGTCGAGGCGATGCTGCGCCAGGGCCGGCTGCCGAACTTCCGCCGCCTGGCGGAGATGGGCGGATTCCATCGCATCACCACCAGCATCCCGCCGCACAGCCCGGTCGCCTGGGCCAACTTCATCAGCGGCGCCAACCCCGGCACCCACGGCATCTTCGATTTCATTGCGCGCGACCCGAAGACGTACCTGCCTCACCTGTCGATCGCCAGCGTCCAACCCGCTGAGAGGACGCTCAAGCTCGGCGAGTGGGTGCTGCCGATATCGGGCGGCAAGGTCGAGTGCCTGCGCCGCGGCCCCACCTTCTGGCAGACGCTCGAGGAGCACGGCGTCCCGACCACGATGTTTCGCATCCCCTCCGATTTCCCGCCCACCGAGACCGGTGGCCGCGCCATTTCCGATCTCGGCACCCCGGATATCCTCGGTACCTGGGGCACGTTCTCGTTCTATACCAACAACCCGCCGGCGGATGCCAAGGACGTGTCGGGCGGTGACGTGTACAAGGTGGCGGTATCGAACGGCGTCGTCAGGACGAAGCTGCACGGCCCGCGCAATGACCTGCGCAAGGGCGGGCCGAAATGCGCGATTGATCTCACGGTCTACGTGGACCACTCGGCGCCGGTTGCGAAGATCGTCGTCGACGGCCACGAGGTTCTGCTTCGCCAGGGCGAATGGAGCGATTGGGTACAGGTCACCTTCCCCATGCTGTGGCGGCACGGGGTAAGCGGGGCGTGCAAGTTCTACCTGAAATCGGTGCGACCGGATTTCAAGCTCTACGTGACACCAATACAGATCGATCCCTCCAACCCCGCGCTGCCCATCACCACGCCGGCGGGGTACGCCCAGGAGCTCTACCGGCGCTTCGGGCCCTTCTACACCCAGGGCATGCCGGAGGACACCAAGGCGTATTCGAGCGGGTTGCTCGACGCGGACGAATACATGCAAATTTCCGACTTTATCCTCAACGAGCGCTTGGAGATGTACGACTACGAGATGTCGCGCTTCGATGAGGGGCTGCTCTTTTACTACTTCTCCAACACCGACCGCCACGGTCACATGTTCTGGTGGGCGCGCGACCCGGCGCATCCCGCGTATGATCCCAAGCTGGCTCCGCGCTACGCATTAGCGATCGAAGATCTCTACGAGACGATGGACGGCGTCGTGGCCAAGGCGCTGAGCAAGATCCGTGGCAACGATCTCCTCATGGTGCTCTCCGATCACGGGTTCGCGCCCTACTACCGCTCGTTTCAGCTCAATAGCTGGCTGCGCGATAACAAGTACCTCGCGACGCTGGATACCGGAGAAGGCGAATCGGACATCTTCGCGTCCGCCGACTGGGGCTATACGAAGGCATACGGTTTGGGCATCAATTGCCTCTATCTCAACGTGGAGGGGCGCGAGGAGCAGGGCATCGTCCGCCGCGGCGCAGAGCGTGAGGCGCTGGCGCGCGAGATCGCTCAGCGGCTGCTGGCGGTGCGCGATCCCAAGAACGGCCGGCAGGTGATCTCCAATGTGTACTTTGCGAAGAACTCGTACACGGGGCCCCTCGTGGATTCGGCGCCCGACCTCATTATCGGCTACAATTACGGCTACCGCGGCTCGTGGCAGACCGCCATCGGGCAGTACACCACAACGCTGCTCGATGACAACGACGGGGTGTGGAGCGGCGACCACTGCATAGACTACATTCACGTGCCGGGGGTGCTGTTCTGCAACCGGCCGTTGGGGGCGAAGGATCCGGCGCTGTACGATGTCGGGCCGAGCGTGCTCGAGTACTTCGGTGTCGGGAAGCCGAAGGAGATGACGGGAGGCAACGTACTCTGAGAATTGTCCGCAGATTACACAGATTGTCGCAGATGAGGACACGCCAAGAACAATTGTGAATCTGCGTTATCTGCGAAATCTGTGGATGAGACTTCGTGGAGGTGAGCATGTTCGGGCCCAAGCTGAAGATCGACAAGGCGTTGCTGGAGAAGGCGAAGCGGTACGCCGAGATGGCCGGCTATTCGTCGGTCGACGAGTTCGTCGAGCACTTGCTCGCGCGCGAGATCGCCAAGCTCGAGGAATCCGATTCCGAGGAGGAGATCAAGAAGAAGCTCCAGGGGCTGGGGTATATCTCGTGACGGCAACGCACGTGAAGGCCCGAGCGGACGGGTAAACGCCGGGGTTGGGCGCGGCCTCGCCTGAGGCCGCGTCTCGCGGGGTCAGCGACCCCGCGCCCGGAGCACCACACCCGTTCGTCACGGCGCCTTACCACAGAGCAATGACCATCATCAACGCGATAATGACCGCGATATTTGACGTAGTACTGGGACCCTTCGCGGCGCTCAGCCCGTGGTACGGCATCGCCATCGTGTCGCTGCTGACGGGTGTGGTCATGCTGGTCGTCTATCGCTACACCTCCAACCAAGTCGCCATCCGCCGCGCCAAGGACCGCATCCGCGCGCACCTGCTCGAGGTGCGGCTCTACCGCGACGACGTGCGTGTGCTCCTGCGCGCGCAGAAGGACATCCTGCTCACCAACCTCGTCTATCTCGGTCATTCGCTCCGGCCGCTCGTGGTCATGATCGTCCCAGTCGTTCTCATCCTCGTTCAGCTCAATGCGCACTACGGTTACCGGCCGCTGCGTCCGGGGGATTCGGCAATCATCAGCGCCAAGTTCTCGCCCGCTGTTGACATCGCGGCCGCGGCGCCCAAGTTGATTGCGCCTGCGGGCCTGAAGGTCGAGACCCTGCCGCTGCGCATCCCGTCGCTGCGCGAAGTGGATTGGCGCATCAAGGCGGAGCAGGCCGGCCGATACGCGGTCCGTGTTGCGGTCGGAGACCGCGAGGTCGAGAAGCAGGTTGTCGTGGGCACACGTCATGCCCGCGTCTCTCCCGAGCGCGTCGGCTCTGGCTGGTGGACGATGCTCATGAATCCCGGTGAAACGCCTCTGCCCGAAAGCTCCTCGATACGGTCGATCACCGTTCAGTACAAGGCGGCGTCCCTCCCGTTGCTCCGCTGGAACCTGCACTGGCTGGTCGCGTTCTTCATACTCTCCATCGCGTTCGGCTTCGCGCTCAAGGGCGTCCTTCGCGTGGAGGTATGATGCGGGTTGTCGGCCTTGCGCGCAAGGGACGACGGCCCCTGCTGTCGAATGTGTAACACGACGAAAGAAGGTCCACCCATGAGCCGCTTATGGCATCATGTTCCCCGCGCTCCTATGTCACTGGTCGCGGCCGCGAGCGTTCTCTTGCTGGCCGCAGGCTGTGCGCGGACTGGGCGCGACACCGCCGCCGCCGCCGCCCCGTCGCCAGCCTCCGTGCGGCACCCGGCAGTCGCCGGGCAGTTCTACCCTGATGATCCGGCGCAGTTGACGCAGATGGTGGACGGCTGGCTGCACGCCGCCAAGGCGCCAACGAAGGCCGGACGCGTCGTCGCCCTCATCGTGCCTCACGCCGGCTACGAGTACTGCGGCAAGGTCGCGGCGCAGGCGTACCGCCTGCTGAAGGGTCAGACGGTTTCGACGGTCGTCATCGTCGGCCCCAGCCACCACGTCCGCTGCGATGGCGCGGCGCTCTGTTCGGCGCAGGCATGGGAGACCCCGCTGGGTACGGTTCCCGCGGACACCGAGCTTATCGCCGCCCTGTCCAAGCGCGAAGGGTTCGCGATCTCCGACTCGGCTCATGAACCCGAGCACTGCATCGAGGTGCAGCTTCCCTTCCTCCAGCGCACGCTCGGCCAGTTCACGCTCGTCGGCGTGTTGATGACCGACTTCTCGCGCGAGAACTGCGCGCGGATCGCGAACGGCCTGGCCCAGAGCCTTCGCGGCCGCAATGCCCTGCTCATCGCCAGCAGCGACATGTCCCACTATCCCTCGTACGACGATGCGTGCAAGAGCGACCGCGCGATGCTTGATGCGATCCGCAGCTTCGATCCCGACAAGGTGCTCGCGAAGGACGCGGAGCTGATGGCGAAGCAGACGCCGGGCCTCGCGTGCACCATGTGCGGGTTGGGGCCGGTCGCGACGGTCATGGAGGCCGCGAAGAAGCTGGGGGCGGATCGGGTGGAGGTGCTGGGTTACGCGAACTCGGGCGACGCCATGCCGCAGGGAAGGGACCGCGTCGTGGGGTACGGGGCGGTAGCGATGTATGGCAAGGAGAACGCCATCATGAGCGACAAGGCCGCAGACAAGACAGCGAAGGCCGATGAAGGCGAACTCAATGCGGAGCAGCAGCGTAAGTTGCTGCGTTTGGCGCGCCGCACCATCGAGGAGTATGTGCGGACTGGCAAGGCGCCGCAGGTGACGGAGAGCGACCCGGCGCTGTCCCAGCCGCGTGGCGTGTTCGTGACGTTGCGGCACGGTGAGATGCTGCGCGGCTGCATCGGTGATCTCGAGGGCCGCGAGCCGCTCTATCTCAATGTGCGGGACAAGGCGATCGCGTCGGCAGTAAACGATTTCCGCTTTGAGCCGGTGCGGCCGGACGAGGTGAAGGATCTCAGCATCGAGATCTCGGTGCTCTCGCCGATGCGCCGCGTGAGCGATCCATCGGAAATCGTCGCGGGCAAGCACGGCGTGCTCGTGTGTCAGGGGCCGCGGTCGGGCGTCTATCTGCCGCAGGTTGCGACCGAGCAGGGCTGGACGCGCGACCAGATGCTCACCCACCTGTGCCAGTACAAGGCGGGGCTTGCGCCCGACGCGTGGCGCCGCGGCGCCGAGCTCTATTGCTTCACCGCGCAGGTATTCGGCGAGAAGGATCTCGGCAGGTAGGTCGGCTGCCGGACACCGGAGCCGCGTCCCCGCGGCGACCCGGTATCACCGACTCACCTCTCCGACGGTTAGGGATTCTGGACATGAGATCCGGAGCTTCTGAGTTTGGGTCCGCATCCGGCGCTGGCGGCGAATCGCGTCCGCGCGGCCGGCGGCGCTTCCTTGCGCTGGTGGCAGGCGGCGCGGCTGCCGCGGTCACCGGCGGAATCGTGGGGTCGCGCCTCATCCGGGGCGGCGCGCCCGAACCTTCCGCAGTCTCCCCGTCGGCAGCCGGCGCGGAACGGCTGGCTCTGCCGGGATCGGTGGTCAGGGTGACGCACCCGCGCGCGCTCGATGATTCCGGGCGCGCCGATGCGGCGGTCGCCCTCGACATGGTCGATGCGGCGATGGCGCGCCTCACCGGGAAGACCGAACGGGCGGCGGCATGGTCTTCGCTGTTCTCCCCGGATGACGTGGTTGCGATCAAGGTCAACTGTCTCGCGGCGCCCGCGCTTTCGACGCACCCGCAGATTGTCGAAGCCATCATCGCCGGCCTGCGCGCGGCGCGTGTCCCCGACGACAACATCATCATCTACGATCGCCTGACCCGCGAGTTGGAGCGCGCCGGGTTCAAGCCCAACCCCGGCCGCGGCGTGCGCTGCTTCGGTTCGGACGAATCGGGCTACGACGAGGAGCCCAGCGAAGCAGGTACGGTCGGCTCGTGCCTGAGTCGCATCGTGTCCGGGTTGTGCACGGCGATCATCAATGTGCCGCTGGTGAAGGATCACGATGTCGCGGGCGTCAGCATCGCGCTCAAGAACCACTTCGGCAGCATCAACAACCCCAACAAGCAGCACGAGAACCAATGCTGCCCACAGGTCGCCGACGTCAATCTCTTCGAGCCCATCCGCTCCAAGCAGCGCCTCATCATCGCCGACGCCCTTACGGTGACCTACGACGGCGGGCCCGCGTTCAAACCAAAGACCTCGGCGCGGTACAAGAGCATTCTCGCCGCAACCGATCCGGTCGCGCTCGACGCGGTCGGTCACGATATCATCGAGGGACTGCGGCAACATGCCGGACTTCCCACCCTGGCGGCGGAAGGGCGGGATCCGAAGTACATCGGGGTCGCCGCTGACGGGGATCACAAACTCGGCATTGCAGACCTGGCACGCATTCACCGGATGGACGTCGATGCATCGCGAGGTGACCGCGCATGACCGGCCTGACCCGGCGCGAGTTTCTGGGTGGCTGCGCGCTTGCCGGCCTCGGCGCGAGCGTTCTCGCGGGCGGGTGCACCGCCGCGCCCGCCGCTCCACCTCCCGCCGATGAATGGTACGTTCGCCGCGCGCTGTTCTACAAGCGCCTGCCCAAGTTGCGTGTCCGCTGCGAGTTGTGCCCGCGCAAGTGCGAGGTCGGCGACATGGAGCGCGGCTACTGCGGGGTGCGCGAGAATCGCGGCGGCGATTACTACACGCTGGTGCACGGCCGCGCCTGCACCACCCAGGTTGACCCCATCGAGAAGAAGCCGCTGTTTCACTACCTGCCGGGCACCGCGATCTACTCCTTCGCCACCGCCGGCTGCAACCTCGAATGCAAGAACTGCCAGAACTGGCAGATCTCGCAGTCGCGCCCCGAGCAGGTTCGTCAGATTCGCCTGCCGCCCGCCGAAATGGTCACCCAGGCGCGCTCCCAAGGACTCTCGCTCATCGCCGGAACTTACAGCGACCCGGTGGTGTACTATGAGTATCTCGAGGACGTCGCGCGGGAAGGCAGGAAGCGCGGCGTGCGCACCATCGCCATCACCGCGGGTTACGTCAACCCCGAACCGATGCAGCGCATCTGCCGGGAACTGGGGGCGATCAAGATCGACCTCAAGTCCATGCGCGAAGACTTCTACCGCAAGAACTGCACCGGCCGGCTCAAGCCCGTGCTCGACGCGATCGTCGCCGCCAAGCAGACCGGCATCTGGCTCGAGATCGTCTATCTCGTCATCCCGACGATGAACGACAGCGAGGCGGAGATCGCGGACCTCGCGCGCTGGGTCAAGGCGAACCTGGGGCCTGACGTTCCGCTGCATTTCTCCCGCTTCCACCCGACGTACCGCCTGACCAATCTGCCGCCCACGCCGGTCGAGACGCTGACGCGCTGCCGCGACCTCGCCGTGGCGCAGGGACTGCATTACGTGTATGTCGGCAATGTCCCCGGACACCCCGGCGAGAGCACCTACTGCCCGAAATGCAAGCGCGTGCTCATCGAGCGCCAGGTCTTCACCATCGTGCAGAACAATGTGCGCAGCGGCAAGTGCAAGTTCTGCGGCAACACGATCCCCGGCGTGTGGGCGTAGGGCTCGCGTTCGTCATCCTGAGCGCAGCGTAAGCAGCGCGAAGGATCTTGCCATCAAGGGCGAGTTCCCTCGAGGCTCGGATTCCTTCGACTTCCTTCAGCATCAACTTCGCGCCCAGCGGTCAGGCCGCGACTGCGGATGCGATAGGGGATTCCTTCGACTTCGCTCAGCTTCCTATAATGGTGGGGTAGTTAGGTCCTTCTTGGAGAAAGGTGAGTTAGCCCGGATTATTCATGATCATCCCAGATCACGTGCAGGATGCACGATGAGCTCCATGAATAATCCGCGTCCCATCATGCGGCGCGGGTGCTGCATCCTCCCGCCGACGCGCGCGGCAGTATG
>Ga0315282_10011943_pt1 | contig 13360 bp, 7 predicted proteins | sample YL17G07_20_MG_FD_203693 | JGI IMG/M metagenome (GOLD analysis project Ga0315282, IMG submission 203693) | Sediment microbial communities from Yellowstone Lake, YNP, Wyoming, USA - YL17G07_20 | ecosystem: Environmental > Aquatic > Freshwater > Lake > Sediment | place: USA: Wyoming | collected...
GATGAAAACGGGCCGGAGGGGCTTGCGGAGTTCGGCGGCGGCGGCGCGAAAAGCGAGCGCGATCACAAAAAGGCTCGCGATCCCCGCAAACCCGAAAACGACAACGTGCATGATGATGAGAAAATGATAATCCTTGTCGAAGGCCGTGAGCGTGAAAAAGAGACTCACCGGTCCATAGCTACCCAGGGCCGCGGCGTTCGCGCTGATTGCGACCAGGAGCAGCCGGACCGTCTGGCGAACCCTCAGCCGCGGACCCAGAACGCAGTTGAGCACGTAGAGCGGATAGAAGCACACGGCCAGACTGAGAAGGAACAGGAACGGCATTTTGACGCACGACACCACCCCCGACGCAAAGGAGTGGAATAGGCCCATGCTGAGGCCGTAGAATGCGTAGAGGACCGCCGACGCGATCAGGATAAACCAGTCGAAGCGGGCGCCGGCCTCGGTTCCGATCACGAGTCTCCCGGACTGCTCGGGATGCACCAGGGCGTTCCACCAGATGGAGGCGTATCGGGAAATGGTCTGCATGCAATGATATTGTATTCAAACGGAGTCGGAACGCAAGGGGAAAAAGCAGAGCGGAGGAAACGGGCGGATCTCAAGGAACCTACGCGGGAACTGTAGGATGGGCCTTGGCCGGATCATTACCCACATTTCCCCCATGCTTAGACGTTGCGGAGAGAGGAACGGTGTGGCATTGTCCAGAAGGCTTTCGCGTTTGCGGGTATAAGGCTGGAGCATGGCTCCAGCACTCCAAAAGAGCCGACAGGCCCCAGAAAGGGCGTATCACCGTTTTTGGAGTGCGCAAGCCATGCTTGCGCTTTTGCCCGTGAGCGGCCGAACAGAACACGCGCGTTGTGTCATTGCGAGCGAAGCGAAGCAATCTCGGATCGCGGGGAAGAGGGATTGCTTCGCTTCGCTCGCAATGACACAAGGGGGGAATAATGACACAAGGGGGGAATAATGACACGGGGGGAATAATGACACGGGGGGAATAATGACACGGGGGGAATAATGATACGGGGGGAATAATGATACGGGGGGAATAATGTCGCCGGGGAATCGCGTTCGTGGTGGGAACGGACAGATTTCTGTTGGGTTGCGGCGCTGCTGCTCCGTGTGGATTTCGTCATTCATCATTCATCATTCCCCATTCGCCATTCCTCATTCGCCATTTCACCAGACCCGCAGCAGGGCGCACTTGAGGTAGGCGGTTTCGGGCATTTCCATCAGGACGGGGTGGTCCGGCGGCGCGCCGCGAAGCGCCAGGAGCGCGGTTTGGCGTTGCGCCGAACGCGAGGCGCGCTTGAGCATCTCGAGGAAAGCCGCCGCGTCCACCGGCTGCGAACACGACGACGTAATGAGGTATCCTCCGGGCGCCACGGCCTTCATACCGTCGCGGTTGAGGGCCTGGTAGAGTTCGAGAGCTTTGTGTGTCTGGGCGCGCGTCTTGGCCAGCGCGGGCGGGTCGAGGCAGACCACGTCGTAGCGCTCGCCGCGCGCGAAAACCTTCTCGACGGGGACACACTCGAAGCGGCTCTTGTCCGCGCCGCCGTTGAGCGCCGCGTTGCGCTGGGCCCGCTCGACCGCGCGCGCCGAAGAGTCCACGCCCAGCACCGAGGCGGCCCCGGCCCGGAGGGCGCGGCAACTCCACAGGCCCACGTAGCAGTGCGCGTCGAGCACTCGCGCGCCCGCCGCAACGGTGTCGAGGAGGCGGCAGTTCTCGCGCTGATCCAGGAAGAGGCCGGTCTTTTGCCCCTGCGAGAGGGAGAAGCCGAGCCGCACGCCATCGAGCAGCACTTCAAACTCGGCGGGCACCTGGCCGAGGTGGCGCACACCGTCGCGGTATTCAAAGGAAATGCCCTCCACGCCGTCCTGTCTCAGGAAAACCTCCATCAGGGCATCCGCCATCCGCTCGTAGAACGCGCAGGAGGTTTTGATCGAGACGAGGGAGTCGAAGCGGTCGGCTACGAGGCCGGGCAGGCCGTCGCTTTCGGCGTGCACCCAGCGATAGACGCGGCTTCCGGGGAAGAATTTCTTGCGGTGAGACAGGGCCTGGGTCACGCGCTCGCGCAGGAAAGCGGCGTTGATGGGACGGGCCGCGCGGTCCAGGATGCGGACGGCGATACCCCCCTCGGCCTGATAGAAACCGCGACCCACGAGCTTGCCGTTGTCGGCCAGGACGTCCACCAGGCAGCCGTCTTCCAGAGGCGATAGAGGACCGGCTGATTTGTCCGAGCGGGTGGACGAGGTGGGCCGGGTGGACTTGTCCGACCGGTCCGACTTGTCCGACCGGTCCGAGTTGTCCGACCGGTCAGACAGGTCCAGCCGGCCTGACCCGTCCGACGGCTGCGGCTTGTCCACCGCGCCCCGCCCCGGCAGCTCCGCAAACTCGTTGCGATAGGCCCACAGGTGCCCGCGCAGCAGACGGCGTTCTTCTTTGGGCTTGAGGGTGAGGCGGGGGATGTGATTAGGGAGATGCATTCGTGTTAGTTTCTTCACTTCCTGCTTGAGGCTGGGCGGTTAGTCGAGAGGGGCGTCAACAAGCCTGAAAACATCCTGCGCAAGATACAACCGAGGCCGTGTGCTGCGCGCCTCCGTCAGAATTCCGGCGCCAACGAGTTTCTCCACGTTCTTGCGAGCCGCGGCATCTGTGACTCCCAGGAGACGGGCTGTTTGCGGAACGGAGATAACGGGCGTCTCAAAAAGGGCGTCAATCAAGCGCGGCTGCAAAGCCGAAGCTCGCCCCGCCGAAACCTGCTTCCGGTAAGTTTCCCACAGGTCGAGTAACCGCCGTGTTCTTTCCAGGGCATCTCTCGCCTGTTCGGCCACGCCTCTAAGGAAGAAATCCACCCACGCAGCCCAACTCCCTTCTCGGCTGACCGCAAGCAGGTGGTTATAGTACTCCTCTCTGTGTTTTTCAAGATAAGCGCTCAGGTAAAGCAAAGGTTGCGATGAAAGGCCTTCGGAGCACATCAGGAGGGACACCAAGAGACGCCCGATGCGTCCGTTTCCGTCCAGAAAGGGATGAATGGCTTCAAACTGGTAGTGGATGAACGCCAACCGAACCAATGGCGGCACATCGGGCGCCGCATACAGGTACTTCTCAAAAGCATCCAGAGCCTCCTGCATCTCGGGGAGAGGAGGGGGGACGTAGGAGGCCTCCATCAAGGTGCAGCCGGGCCGACCGATCCAATTCTGCGACCGGCGGAATTCGCCGGGAGTCTGATGTTGTCCTCGAACCCCCGTCAGCAGTTTTCCATGGATTTCGCGAATCAAGCGCAGGCTGAGCGGAAAAGAGGATAGCCTCTCCATGCCGTATTCAAGCGCCCGCGCGTAATTAACAACCTCCACAACGTCTGACGAGGATTTCTGCCTTTCTCCGGGAATCTCCGCCGCTTCAAAGAAAAACACATCGGATAGAGAGGCCTGAGTTCCCTCAATGCGGCTGGACAGGACAGCCTCGCGCCGGATGAATGGGCGGATCAGCAAATGCGGATTGCGAAGATTGCGCGCCGTTCCCGCCAGACTGGCAAGCGCCCGATCCGCCTCGGACAAGGTCCGGGCGAGAGACCAACTCAACTCCAAGTCCGGGGGCAAGTTGCCTGGCCTGAAGGCCCAGTATCCCTGGGCGGTCTTCACCAGTTGTCCCCATTTCCGCTCTGTGAAGTCTTCCGGTTCCATAGGATGCTTTCCTCCGGTTTCCAGGATAGCCCTTTCGCTTTCTGCGGCAAGAGTGGTATTCACTCGGAAATGATACCGAAGTATCACTCCTTAGGGTGAATGATACTTATTGCCAGAAAAGTATCATTCGAGCAACAGAAATGATACTTGTATCGTTCCCGTATGCGAATGATACTTATCGCCAAACAAGTATCCTTCATATCCTGGCGATCCGTCCAATCTAACGAGAACGACAAGACAGTTCACTTGACAACATGTCTCTAACGGACGAACTTCCTCGCATTCTGGAACATCCGCAGCCAGGGGCCTTCTTCGCCGAAGAGGCCCTTGGGCGCGTGGGAGAGCTGCAAAGACCGGAACACGCGTTCGGGGTGCGGCATGATGATCGTGGCGCGGCCATCCCGCGTGGTCAGGGCGGTGATGCCCTCCGGCGAGCCGTTGGGGTTGTAAGGGTAGCGCTCGGTGGGCCGGCCCAGGTTGTCCACGTATCGCGCGCTCACCAGGCCGCGCCGCTTGATTTCATCGAAGGAGCCGGTCTCGCTGAAGTCCGCGCGGCCCTCGCCGTGCGCCGTCGGGATGCCGAGCCGCGACCCCTCCATGCCCAGGAAGAAGATCGAAGGCGACGGGGTGATTTCGAGCGTGACGAACCGCGCCTCGAAGCGTTCGGATCGGTTGCGCGAGAAGAAGGGCCAGCGCTCGGCGCCGGGGATGATGCCCTTGAGCTGCGCGAGCATCTGGCAGCCGTTGCAGACACCGAGCGAGAAGGTTCCAGGCCGTGCGAAGAACCCGGCGAACATTTCCTTGAGGTGCTCGTTGAAGAGAATCGTCTTGGCCCAGCCCGCGCCCGCGCCCAGAACGTCGCCATACGAGAATCCGCCGCACGCCACCAGCCCCGCGAAGTCGCGCAGGTCCACGCGGCCGCCCAGCAAATCGGTCATGTGGACGTCCACGCTCTCGAACCCGGCGCGGTCGAACGCCGCGGCCATCTCGACCTGGCCATTGACGCCCTGCTCGCGCAGAATAGCCATCCTGGGCCGCGTGCCCGCCGTGACGTGGAACTCCTTCGCGGGATCTTCGGCAGGGTCGTACGTGAGGTGGTACTGCATTCCCGGGTTTTCCTCATCGAGGAGGTCGTCGTATTCCTCGCGGGCGCATTCGGGGTTGTCGCGCAGAGACTGCATGTGATAGGTGACATCGGACCAGAGGCGGTTGATCGTCGAGACCTTTTCGGAGTAAACCGAATCGCCGTTCAGGAAAAACGAGAGACTCCCATCGCTCACGGGCGACCCGATCCCGAAGCTGATCTTGTCCAGGCGGTGCTTGCGGAGGATCTTGTGGACCGTTTTCAGGTTTTTTCCCGCCACCTGGATCACCGCGCCGAGCTCTTCGGCGAAGAGGACCTCGAGCGCATCCGTGCCGAGCGCGCCGAGTTCGATCCGAATGCCCCGCCGCCCGCCGATGGCCATTTCGGACAGCGTGACGAAGAGCCCGCCATCGGACCGGTCGTGATAGGCGAGCAATAATCCCTGTTCGATCATCTCCTGCATTGCGTCGAAGAAGTGAACGAGGTATTCGGGCCGATCCAGATCGGGATAGTCGCCACCCACCTGGTTGTAGACTTGCGCGAGGGCGGACGCGCCGCCGAGGCGGTTCTTGCGGCGTCCCAGGTCAATCAGGATCAGGCTGAAGTCCTCGACGCGCTTGAGGTCGGGGGTCACGGTTTTGCGGACGTCGCGCACCGGCGCGAACGCGCTCACCACCAGGCTAAGCGGGGCGATCTGGCGCTCCTGCCCGCCCTTCGAGGTTTGCCAGAGCGTGCGCATCGAAAGCGAGTCCTTGCCCACCGGGATCGCGACGCCGAGCGCGGGGCAGAGCTCCATGCCGACGGCGCGCACGGTGTCGAAGAGGTTGGCGTCCTCGCCTTTTTCGGCGCACGCGGCCATCCAGTTGGCCGAGAGTTTCACGTTGCCGATGGGGCCGACGTTGGCCGCGGCGATGTTGGTCAGCGCCTCGCCCACGGCCATGCGGCCCGAGGCTGGGGCGCTTACCAGGGCGATCTTGCTGCGCTCGCCCATCGCCATCGCCTCGCCCGTTGCGCCCTGGAACGTGGTGGCCGTCACCGCCACGTCCGCGATGGGCGCCTGCCAGGGGCCGGCCATTTGGTCGCGCGCGGTCATGCCGCCGACGGTGCGGTCGGTGATGGTGATGAGGAAGGTCTTGTTAGCGACGACGGGCAGGCGCAGGACGCGCTCGGCCGCCTCCTTCACCGTGACGCCGTTGAGATCGAGCGGCGCGTGCTCCTCGACGAGGCGCTGCACGTCGCGCAGCATCTTCGGGGGCTTGCCCAGGATCACCTGGAGCTCGATGTCAATGGGATTGTTCCCGAAATGCTCGTCGTGGAGGGTCAGATGTCCGTCGCCGGTGGCTTCGCCGATCACCGCCACGGGACAGCGCTCGCGCTCGCAGAGGCGCAGAAATCCGTCGAGGTCCTCTTTCGCGACGGCCAGAACGTAGCGCTCCTGCGCCTCGCAGCACCAGATTTCCATCGGACTCATGGACTTCTCTTCGTTGTGGACCTTGCGGAGCCAGAACCGCCCGCCCGTTTCCGCGACGAGCTCCGGGCAGCCGTTGGAGAGCCCGCCCGCGCCGAGGTCGTGGATCGAGACGATCGGGTTCGCGTCCTCCAGCGCCACGCAGGCGTCTATGACTTCCTGGCAACGGCGCTGCATCTCCGCGTTGTCGCGCTGCACCGAGTCGAAATCGAGGTCCTGGACGTTGCTGCCGCTGTCCATCGAGGAAGCCGTGCCGCCGCCGAGTCCGATCCGCATCGCGGGGCCGCCGATCTGGATGATGGCCGCGCCGTGGGGGATCGCCCGCTTCTGCACGTGCCGTCTCTTGAGGTTGCCGATGCCGCCCGCCACCATGATCGGCTTGTGGTAGCCGCGGTAACGGCCGTTGTAACGTTCCTCATAAGTTTTGAAGAAGCCGCAGAGCTGGGGCCGCCCGAACTCGTTGCCGAAGGCCGCCCCGCCGAGCGGTCCGTCTATCATGATTTCGAGCGGGGTCGCCAGGCGCGAGGGGAACTCGGCGTGGTCCTTCTCCCACGGCATCAGGAAATGCGGGATGCGCAGGTTCGACACCATGAATCCGCACAGCCCCGCCTTGCTCTTGCCTCCGGTGCCGGTGGCGGCCTCGTCGCGGATTTCGCCGCCCACGCCCGTGGCCGCGCCGGGGAAGGGCGATATCGCCGTGGGGTGGTTGTGCGTCTCGACCTTCATGAGGATGTCAATCTGATCGGGGACGTATTGATAGACCTTGCTCGCGCCGGGGTTCACCTCGAACCGGGCGTCGGGGAAGCCCTCCATCACGGCGGAGTTGTCCTCGTAGGCGCTAAGGACGCCGCCGGGATGCGCCCGGTGGGTGTTGCGGATCATGTCGAAGAGGCCCATAGGCTGGGCCTGGCCGTCTATGATCCAGTCCGCCCTGAAGGTTTTGTGGCGGCAGTGCTCGGAGTTGACCTGGCCGAACATGAGGAGTTCCACGTCGGTCGGGTTGCGCCTAAGCGTCTTGTAGGTTTCGTAGAGATAATCCACCTCCTCGTCGCTGATGGCGAGGCCCATCTCGACGTTGGCGCGCGCGAGGGCCGCGTGGCCGCCGCCGAGGATATCCACAGTGCGGAACGGCGCGGGCTCGCGGTGGTGGAAAAGATCGTCCACATTGGTGTAAACGCCTTCGGTCATGCGGTCGTGGATGAGATGAAAGGCGAGGCGGGCTTCGGCGAAGGAGAGTTGAATTGTGGATTGCGGATTGCGGATTGGGGATTGGGGATTGGGGATTGGCGTTGACGAGTCGCAATCGCCGTAGAGTTTGTAGCAAACGCCGCGCTCCACCCGCGCGATTTCCGTCAGGCCGCAGTTGCGGAAGATATCCGTAGCCTTGGAGGACCAGGGGGAGATGGTGCCTTTTCGCGGGGTGACGAAGAAGCCGCCGTCCCCCACGTAGGAACCCGTGGCGCCCAGGAGGCCAAGCGTTTTCTCCTCCAGGTCTTTCGAGAGGGGCGCGTCCGCCGTGCCGGTTTCGACGAAATAGACATAGGTGGCCTCGATGCGGCCGAGAAGAATGGGCGGGTCTTCCTCGCGGGCCTTTTCGAGGAGCGCCGCCACGCGGAAATCGGAAAGGGCCTTCTTGCCTTGCAGGATGATCGGTTTCATGAGCACTCCCGGGTCTTACCTGGCCTTCCCTGCTTTTCACTGCTCTTCAGGAACAGCAGCTCTGGCGGCAGGAATCTTTGTAGATCTCGTTTTGGAGTGCGCAAGCCATGCTTGCGCCTTGCTATTCGCCGGCCTTCCCGACAGAAATGGGCGGGAGGCGTAGTTTCCCGCCGCAAAGGCTGGAGCATGGCTCCAGCACCCCAAAACGCGCAGGTATCACTATTTCAGAAAACCTTGGCACGGACGGCCGCTATCCCTTACGTTGAAGTTGACGGACCACAAGAGCGTTTGTGGACGACCGAATATTACTCTTTCAAAAGAAGGATCTCCACCTTTCGGAACTCAGCGGGGTGGCTCTCGGCCTGAAGGGCCACGTAGCCTTCACTCAGCATCAGGTTGCCGTCCTTGATGAGTTTCTTCGCGTCCGCGTCGGTCGGGTCGAGCTGCGGCTTCTCATACTCCAGCACCGCCTCGCCGTTGATGATGTGCTTGATCTTGCCGTTGCCGTGGACCTCGATCTCCATCGTCACCCACTGGTCCCCGTGGTAGGTCTTGGCGCGCGATTCCGTGACGTGCTGCGTGACCAGCTTGCCGTTCACCACGATATTCGTGCCCGGAGTGCACACGTTGCCGGTCGAACGCTTGTCCTTCCCGTTGCCGCCCAGCATCTGCGCCTCGATCGAAACCGGAAAAGCCTGGTCCTTGCCCATGCTCTCCGGCGATTGGCAGTGGAACATGATCCCATTGTTCCGGTAGGCCCATTCCGGACCTCCGGGAGTCTGCTCGCCCACGAAGCGGTATTCCACGCGCATGCGGTAGTGCGAGAACTTGTCCTTGTAGAAAATGTGCCCGAACTCCCCGTTGAACTTGTCGTACTGGTCGTAGCACACCTTCAGAATCCCGTTCTCCACCCGGAAGGTGTTCTTGTAGTTGTCGCCCAGATCGCGCCCCGCGATCTTGACCTTCCACCCCGTCAGGTCCTTGCCGTTGAAAAGGCTGATCCAAGCCTCCTTTGCCGGGGCGGGTTTCTTGTCCTTGGCCGCCGGGACCCTGTTGTCCATTGCCGGGGCGGCCTTTTCGCCGCTGGCCGGGCTGTCCTTCTTCTCCGGAACCGGGCTGTCCTTCTTCTCCGGAACCGGGCTCTCTTTCTTCTCCGGCACCGGGCTGTCCTTCTTCTCCGGCACCGGGCTGTCCTTCTTCTCCGGAACCGGGCTGTCCTTCTTCTCCGGAACCGGGCTGTCCTTCTTCTCCGGAACCGCGGCGCAAAGCGTGCCCGCGGCGCACAGGGCCAGCGCGGCGCAGGACACCAGTATCACGCCCTTGCGGACACTCCGCCAAAGGTTCATGGCCAAGGTATGTTGGCCGGTCGGCGTCTGTTTTGTCGTCATGGTTATTGCTCCTTTGTGTTTTGTTCGGCGCTCATGGTGCAGCAAGACTATCAGCCCCGCGCGAACAGTTCAAGCCGGAACTGCAGCCGGCGAAGCAGGGCGCAACCCGCCGGATCTGGGCGCCTCTCAGTTTCCTGCCGGGAGAAGAATTCCGGCCCCCACCGACTTTATGTCGGTGGCGCCGTGATTCTGCTCCAGTGACGGTCTTCCTTGTTCTTGCGCCCCCGCCGACTTTAGGTCGGTGGAGCGATGATTGTTCTTCCCGTAGAAATCAAATCCATCCCATTAGGGGAAGGAGGGAACACATCAGGAATCACCGCGGAACATCAAGGTCTTCAACCATCGCTCCACCGGTGTAAACCCGGCGGGGGCGTCGAATGTCTTCAGCGATTCCGGAGCAAAACCACCGCTCCACCGACGTAAAGTCGGCGGGGGCCGGAATTCCTCTCCCTGCAAGAAACTGAGATGCACCCCCCCGGATCCTCTCCGGGAAAAAAGAAATGGCCTCCCGCAATGGGTTCGGATAGAATCCATCGGTTCGGCCACCCCCGAGACCTCCCGGAGCAGCCGTCAGAGGCTCTGAAGGTCCCTGGCGGGGCCGAAAACAACCGCCAAGGGGACCGGAAGATGCCTCGGTCCCCCCCGAACAAACCGGAGGGATGGAGACACAACCCGCATGGCGCCCTCCCTGGAAATCCTGGATCATCAACTGCCCGCGGTGGCTATCGTGGGAAGGCCCAACGTGGGCAAGTCCACCCTGTTCAACCGCATCGTGGGACGCCGCAAGGCTGTGGTGATTGATACCCCCGGCATGACCCGCGACCGCAACTTCGAGGAAGCGGAGTGGAACGGCCGCACGTTCGCCGTGATTGACACCGGCGGCTACGAGAGCGAACCCGAAAGCAACATCTTTGCTCAAATGCGCGAGCAGAGCCTCCTGGCCATCCAGGAAGCCAGCGTCGTGGTCTTCCTGACCGACGTCGCCGAGACCGCGAACCCCGAGGACCAGGACGTGGCCGATCTTCTGCGCCGCACCGGCAAACCGGTGGTCCTCGCCGTCAACAAGTGCGACAACACGCGCCGTTTCCAGGAAGCCGTCGCGCTGTACTCGCTGGGCTTTTCCGAGCTTTTCCCGATCAGCGCCCTCAACGGCGGCGGCACCGGCGAACTGCTCGACCGCGTCGTGGAACTCCTGCCGCCCCGGGATGCCGCCGCCACGTTCCCGCAACAAGGCATCCGCATCGCCGTGATCGGCCGCCCCAACGTGGGAAAGTCCTCGCTCGTAAACGCGCTCCTGGGCCGCCAGCGCGTCATCACCAGCGAAATCCCCGGCACCACACGCGACACGATTGACACAACCTTCCGGCTGCGGCCATCCGCGCAGGAACCCCCCCAAGCGGCAAGGGCCGCCGAGAGGGAGGGCCGGCCGGACCAGTCCGATCAGTCGGATCAGTCGGATCGGTCGGATCGGTCGGATCAGTCGAATCAGTCGGATCAGTCGGATCGGTCGGATCAGTCGGATCAGTCGAATCGGTCGGATCGGTCGGATCAGTCGGATCAGTCGGATCGGTCGGACAAACCACAAACCGAGGACCTGCTTCTCTATCCTCAAGACCTCGGGAGCGGGGAATACTCCGATCAGGGCGAGGAAAATGGAGAGGTGGGCGAGGGTGTCGAGACCAACGAAATGGCCGAGGCGGAACAGGAACTCTCGTCCGAATCATCCGAGTCGTCCGATCAGTCCGATCAGTCCGATCAGTCCGATCAGTCCGATCTGTCCGATCAGTCCGATCTGTCCGATCTGTCCGACTCGCCCAAAACCTCGGAGGCCGCGCCGCAGGAGATCTCCGGCCCCGCACCCCCCCGCGACCGGGTCTATACGCTCATAGACACCGCGGGCCTGCGGCGGCGGGGCAAGATCGAGCGCGGCGTCGAGAAACTGAGCGTCTTCGCCGCCGAGGCGAGTTTGCGGCGCTGCGACGTCGCGCTGGTGCTGCTGGACGCCTCCCAGGGCCTTACCGAGCAGGATCAGCACGTGGCCGGCTACGCCCACGAGGAAAAACGCGGCTGCATCCTGATCGTGAACAAGTGGGACCTTCTGGAAAAAGACAGCGGCACGTCGGGCCAGGTCGCCAAGATGCTGCGGCGCGAGATGGGCTTCCTGAACTACGCGCCGATCCTGATGATCTCCGCCAAGACGGGCCAGCGCGTCCACCGCATCCTGGACCTCGTGGACAAGGTGTACGCCGAGTGCACCAGGGAGATTGACACCCCCACGCTCAACGAGTGGCTGGCCGAGACCACTCAGCGGCTTTCCCCGCCCTTCCGCAAGGGGCAGCAGCTGCGCATCAAATACGTAACCCAGGTCGCGGTGCGGCCTCCGACCTTCCGGTTCTTCGTGAACAATCCCAATCTGGTGCACTTCTCGTACGAGCGCTACCTGGCCAACCGGCTGCGCGAGGCCTTCGGCTTCGAGGGCGCCCCTATCCGCCTCCAATTCCGGCGAAAGGGCCGCAAGGAGAAGGATGAAGGATGAAGGCGGAAGGATGAATGATGAATGATGAATGACGAATGATGAATGACGAATGGCGAATAGGGGGTTACCGCGCGGGGATTGATTGCTGATAAGAAGTAGCGCCCTGATACATGCCCACCAAAATCAAGGTAACGCACGACCAGGTACGACACGATGGCAGACATTTCCCGCTCCCGCCGCCTTACTCCCAATTCGTCATTCGCCATTCGCCATTCATCATTCGCCGTTCATCCTTCTTCGTGGCCCGGTTTTGAAATCCTGGGTCCGGCGAATCTTCTCGACGCCGCGGAATTCGCCGTGTGCGCCGTCCTGGACGAATCGGATCTCCTCGGAACGGCGCGGGCAACCTGGCTCGATCCACGCTATGCGCCCGCTGGGGAAATCGCCCACGCGGCCAATGCCGCGTCCGCGCATCCCGATCCCACACAAGATTATCCCGCCGCGTCCCCGTCCGCGCCGGCGGGAGAGGTGAACTGCCTGAGCGTTTACCTTTCGCCTCAGGCCGATGCCGCACAATGCGGGCGTCTTCTCGAACAAGCGCTACGGACTGCCTTTCCGGATGCTCAAGACGCGGGCCGGCTGCGGCTGCGCCCCATCTCCCTGCCCGACGCCGACTGGGCCACGCTCTGGCGCGAGTTCTTCCGCCCCATCCGCGTTTCCAGCCGCTTGCTCGTGCTGCCGGCGTGGTGGGACGAGGCACATGCCCGCCGCGAAGCCGCCCCGCTTGCCGAGGACGCCATCCTCCTGCGTATCCAGCCGGGCGGCGCGTTCGGATCGGGAACCCACGCCACCACCCAGATCGCGCTGCGGATGCTGGAGAGCGCGGTGCGACCGGGAGATCGCGTGCTGGATTTCGGCGCGGGGTCCGGAATCCTCTCCTTCGCCGCCGCCGCACTCGGGGCCGAATCGGTAGTGTGCGTCGAGACAGATCCGGAGAGTCTTCCCAACTTCGAGGAGAACCTGCGGCTCAATCCCTCTCCCGGCGGCACGGGGCGCATCGCATATCGCGTCGGCTCTTCGGAGCGAATCGGGGCTGACGAAACGTTCCGCGTGATCGCCTGCAACGCCTTGTTCCGCAATGTTTCTCCCCATTTCGAGCTTCTGCTGCGCCACCTCATCCCCGGCGGCGTGTTCCTCTACAGCGGCTTTCTTCTTTCCGAGCGGGAGGAGGTGGTGAGCCATCTGAGGGGCTTGGGCTGGACTCTCTCGGATTTCGTCTCCCAAGAAGAATGGGGCGGCGCGGCGTTTTCGCGGTCTGAATGAAGCAGATATTCACTTGGAGCAGCGGAGCCTTTGGTGGTTATTCCTTTTCTTTCACTCTCGTCCAAAACAAAACCTGCGACCATGAGATTATCCTTGATGGAAAAGGGTGAAATCATCATAGATCAAGGACTCCGACAGGAGTCCAATATGAATAGATCAAGGACTCCGACAGGAGTCCAATATGAATAGATCAAGGACTCCGACAGGAGTCCAATATGAATAGATCAAGGACTCCGACAGGAGTCCAATATGAATAGATCAAGGACTCCGACAGGAGT